>ENA-OQLI01001442-OQLI01001442.1-human-gut-metagenome-genome-assembly--contig:-NODE-1442-length-17007-cov-4.372512_pt1 | contig 17007 bp, 10 predicted proteins | sample MGYA00242805_ERZ504812 | MGnify/ENA primary metagenome ERZ504812 (study PRJEB26092, sample SAMD00036430) | human gut metagenome | host: Homo sapiens | study: EMG produced TPA metagenomics assembly of... | reverse complement strand
GAACAACAAGTTCTGCCTAGATTAGCATTGCTGCCGCAACCCTGAGTTACTATCATCACTCGCCTAGGTGTCCCTGCCATCACCGGCATCGCCTGAGAACACCGCACTCTCATCGCCAGTCAGCACCCCACTACCCTGACCAGCAGTTTTTCCTCCAGTCGTCCGTTTGGCAAATGCCGCACTGACTAAATCCAAAACTTGCTGATGGATTTTAGCTATCCCACCGGTAGCGTCTAGCACTTTTATTCGCTGCCTATCACGCGCAGCTATCTGCAAGAATGCTTGCCGCACTGCTTGATGGAAATCCAGAGGAGCCGCTTCCATTCGGTCGGGATTTCCCAAACTGCGCGCCCTTAAAACCTGCGGATCCCCATCAAGTAAAATGGTCAGGTCGGGAAGCAGATTACCGGTTGCCCACAGGGAGATTTCTTCAATTTTTTCTAATCCTAAACCTCGTCCTATTCCCTGATAGGCGAGTGAAGAATCCAGGTAGCGGTCAGAAACTACCACTTCGCCCGCGAGCAGATGCGGTTTGATTATCGTCTGTGCGTGCCAAGCCCGGTCGGCGGCGTATAGCAGCGCCTCGGTGTAGGGGTCGATGTCCTCTCCGTGCATGACTTCCCGGCGTAACCTTTGCCCCAGGCTGGTTCCTCCGGGTTCAAAGGTGGTTATAGCTGCTGCACCGCGCGCCGCCAACGCCTGCATCAGCAGTTTTACCTGAGTAGATTTCCCGGTATAGTCCCCTCCTTCAAAGGAGATAAAGAAACCTGGATAGGGCGTGGCGGCATTCATGTGTTTAGCTTACCGAACTTATCTGGATTGGCGCTGCGGTAGTTGTGGGAGATGGAATCCGAAAATCGGTTGCGACTTTCCGCTCCTTTAATCAGCTCCAATCTGGTGAGCAGAGACAATCTTTTTCCCAAAAAACTCTGTTAATCGGAAAGGCTATTCCACCAGTCCAGCAGACGTTCGCGCGCCGCCTCTTTGCCAATCTCTCCCTTTTCTAGACGCAAGTTCAACAGGTATTTATAGGCTTTCCCCACCTCTGGACCTGGTTTTATCTGTAAAAGCTGCATGATTTCTTCGCCGTCTAGTTCGGGGCGAATCCGGGATAGTTCTTCTTTTTCGGTCAGTTGGGCAATGCGTTTTTCCAGGTCATCATAGGCGTGTTCTAGGCGCGCCGCGCGGCGTCGATTCCGGGTCGTGCAATCGGCGCGGGTCAGGCGGTGTAGGCGGGTAAGCATCGATCCGGCATCGGCTACGTAGCGACGCACGGCCGAATCACTCCAAGCCTGTTCCCCATAGCCGTGGAACCGCAGGTGCAAACCAACTAACTGGGTTACATCCTTAATGGTTTGTTTATCGAAATGGAGGGCGCGCATCCGTTTTCGGGTAAGTTTCGCCCCCACGATTTCATGGTGATGAAAAGAAACTGTCCCATTTTTTTCAAAACGGCGGGTTGCCGGTTTGCCCACGTCATGCATGAGGGCGGCGAAACGCAAAATAAAATCGGGACGCGGAACCTCCCCCTCGGGGTCGGTCTCTAAGGCTATCGCCTGATCCACTACGGTCAAGGTATGTTCATAAACATCCTTGTGGCGACCGTGTTCATCGACAGTGGCTCGCAGATTTGCCACTTCCGGCAGCACCAGCGCCGCTAGGCCGGTGTAAACCATGAGTTCTAGCCCTTTACGGGGATTAACCCCCAGCATTAGTTTTTCCAGTTCGACTCGTATCCGCTCGGGGGACACAATCTCGATGCGGCTAGCCATATTTTCCATGGCTGCCATTACCGGCATGGTTACATCTAAATCTAGCTGGGAAGCGAAACGTGCCGCCCGCATCATCCGCAAAGGGTCATCGTCAAAGGACTGCTCGGGTGAGACTGGGGTACGTAATTGTCCACTAACCAGGTCGGTGATTCCTTGATGGGGATCAACTAGGGTTAAATCCGGCAGGCGCAGCGCCATTGCGTTTACCGTGAAATCTCGGCGGCTGAGGTCGCCCTCTAAGGTATCCCCAAATTGGACGGCAGGTTTGCGGCTATCGCTTTGGTATTCATCACTGCGATAGGTGGTTACTTCTACATTTAATCCGTGTTTATGAGCACCGATAGTGCCAAACTCTTTCCCCATGGTCCACACGGTTCCCGCCCAGTTTTTCAAAATCTGTTCGGTCTCGTCTGGTCGTGCCGAAGTCGCTAAATCCCAATCATGCGGAATCCTGCCACACATGGCATCTCGCACCGGCCCACCTACTAGGGATAGTTCTTGCCCGCGAGCGGTAAACAGCTCCGCTAGTTCGCGGATTGGGGCAGGCAGGTTACTGAGCGCTCCCAGCATATTAGCGAGGGCGTGCGCTGCGTTTTCCGGCAGGGTTACTTTCGCTGGGGCTGCGCTATCTGATTCGTTAGCCAGGTGAAGATTGCTTTTCATCGTTTCCAGATTGCCAGAAATTATGCGTCTGTTCCAAGTGGCAAGTTGTTGGGTTGTTATTAAGAGCGCAAGGTAACATTAAAGATATGTCTGTTCGCAATTCGTATCGCCGCCGCCGACGCATGGGTTCGCGCCGCGTTGCCTCGCTACCAATTGTGGACGAGACTTCTGCCGGTGGTTTGATGCTGAAAATTGAGCAAGGTCAGGCTTTTGTAGCGCTGATTGCTCGGCGTAACCGGAATGGAGAAATCGAGTGGTGCCTACCTAAAGGCCATTTAGAGGCGGGCGAGACTGCCCAGGAGGCTGCTCGGCGGGAAATATTTGAAGAGACTGGGATTAAAGGCAAGATTGTTGCTCCGCTAATTTCTATCGACTATTGGTTTGCTGGCGCGGGTAGGCGTATTCATAAAGTTGTGCATCACTATCTGTTAGAGGCAACCGGGGGCACGATTACGGTCGCTAACGACCCGGATCAAGAAGCTGAAGCTGCCGCTTGGATACCTTTAGAGGAGGTTTCAAAGATTCTGGTTTACCCTAATGAACGCAGAGTGGTTGCTACTGCCCTGGAATTGTTGGAAATCGGGGATTAGGGTGGCTGGGTCACGCCTGGGGGCAAAGTTTTATTTGACACTGGCTTTCGCTGCTCTGATTTTTGCTTTTGCCCTGGAAGCGAGCTGCGCCCTTAGTGCTATGGCTAAGGATTTGGGGCAGGCAAAAGTTTCTGTGGCAATCTCTGCTATCAGTCCCGATATTTTGACTTTTTCTGAGGACGATAAAGGGTTTCCGGAAAAAGTTACCGTTAAAGGCAGCGTCACTAACTCTAGTGACGCTGCCATAGATAATGTGAGGGTGCTAGTTAGAACCAGTTCTCGCCTGGCTACTGACGCTAAGACTATTCATGATTGGGTTAAAGGTAGCTCTGACAAGGGTTTTGGTTCTTTGCGGGTTAAGACCAGTAAATCTTTAGGACAGTTGCCAGCGAAGAAATCTGTAGATTTTACGGTGGAGATTCCCGCTAGCTCCCTCCCTAAACCTACTAAAACCGCATTTGGGAGCTTAGCGGTGGAAACTATCGTCACCGCTAACCGACTCACCAGCGAGGACGCTACTGCGGGCAGATCTTTACTGCTATATGGGGATGGGAAAAACTTAAGCGCGAAAACCAAGCTCTCGGTGATTGCGCCACTTTCTGCCTCTTCCCCGGAAATGGCGAAATGGTTAGCGACTGGGGGTGCGGGCAGCGCTGCCACTGCTGGGGAACAGGAAAGTGACAGTGCGAAGCCTTTGAAAAGCGTTAGCGATAACGCTGGTTTAGTTAAATCCCTCTCTAGGGTGGGGATAACTTGGGTAATCGATCCGGCACTGCTTCAAAGTGATTCTCCCCTATTGACCGGCAGTTTTAATCCTCTTCCCGAGAGAAAACCTCCCCTTAGTCTCGATGAAACCATGCTTGAAGCTCTAAAGGTTGCGCAAAGCAAAGGAGCCAGCCTGTCGTTGGATTTATGGGGGGCTCCTGATTTTGTGCAGCTTGACGAGGGAGCGCTCATCCAGTCAGCTCAGTGGAATCAGCAGCTTGGGAAGCTGCTGGGGAAACAGGTATTACTGGAGCCCAGCACGGTTTTCTTAGCGAATCCTACTTGGGTTGATCGCGCCGATAAGATTTGTAAAACAGGCGATAATCGTCTTACGAACGGTTGCGTTTTTGTTACCGGCGGAAACCAGTTAGAGCTGACCGGAAAATACAACTACCAACCGGATCTCTTAGGACAAGTACGCTTAGAGAATCAAACCCGTAACTATCTGGGTGACCATGGTGACCTGTCGGTGTTAATGACTAAATCCTCTGGTCAAAATGCTTTTACTGACACCCAGTTGGCGCGGGCAATCTTGGCGGCAATAGCTAATGAACGCCCCGCCCAGCCCCGCCTAGTTAATATCGCGCTTGCGAACGCCGCCTTAGCCAGCTCTACCACCCAGCAGCGTTTAGCTAAAATTCTTTCAGACCCCTGGGTAGACCCAGTATCCCTTTCTCAGGCACTCAGCTCGAACCCTACCCCGGTTTCTTTCCCTAAAAGGTCGCAAACCTCTAGGCTAGCTGCGTCCTCTGCCAGTTCCCTCGGGGTTAGCGGTAGTTCTTTCCAGCCCGCCACTACCGCCATGAATAGGGCACGTAGTCAGGTGTTTCCCTCGTTAAATAAAATAACCGACTCACCGCAGCGGATTAGTGTCCCTCTCTACCAGCAGCTATTACTTTCCACTTCTAGAGCGATGACGGTTGCCGAACGTAACCAGGCAATCAGTAATGCCAGCCGAGAGATTGACCTGATTTCCGGGGCGGTCCAAATCCAGTCGTCCTCGGATATTAATCTCATCTCCGATCGCAGTGAAATACTCATCAAAGTATTAAACCGGCTGCCAGTGCAGGTGAGGGTACGTTTACAGCTACATCCGACCGATGCGCGTTTACGAGCCGATTCGGCTCCGCAGGTGACCCTGGCTCCCAAGGGGTCAAAGAATATTAGAATCCCGGTAACTGCGGTGCGTAACGGAAACGTCAGCGCTAACGTGGAGATTCTATCTGAGGACGGTAACCTGGTACTCGGCAAGCAACAACAGATTAACCTGCGCATTCGTAGTGGCTGGGAGGATCATATTTTCCTAGGTTTCATTTTGAGTGCAGCCACAGTTTTCATAGTGGGTTTGGTTCTTAACTTGCGGCGAGGTACCCGCATGGAACGTAACCAAGAAGAGGAGGAGTGAGTGAGCACACAAGCAGATAAACCCGATAGTGAAATCCGGGGGATTCAAAAGGTAAATGTGGCTCGTGCCTCTGGGATTATGCTCGCGGGCACGATGCTTTCACGGATTCTCGGTTTTGTGCGGGCAGCTTTACTTATTGCCCTGATTGGTTCTATCGGCGCAAATGATGCATTCCAGGCTGCCAATAACCTGCCGAACATTATTTATAATCTGCTTGCCTCCTCTATCCTCTCCGCGGTTCTGGTACCTCAAATTGTGCGGGCTTTACAACGCAAGAATTCTGACGAGTTCATTAACCGGCTGCTTACTTTGTTCACTACCGGGCTGCTGGTGCTTACTCTTATTTGTGTCGCCCTAGCACCTGTTTTCATCACCCTTTTCGCCGCGAAACTAGATCCAGGGTGGAAACAGCTGGCAATCACGTTTTCTTATTGGTCACTCCCCCAAGTTTTCTTTTATGGTCTTTATTCGCTGTGGGGACAGTTCCTCAACGCGAAAGGTTCTTTTGGCCCATATATGTGGGCACCGGTGGTAAACAATGTGGTGGGCATTGCCGGGATATTTATTTTTTGGCAGGTATTAGGTACCGAAACTGATTGGGCAAAAGATCCCAGCGTTTGGACTGGGGAGCCTATAGCTTTACTTGCTGGGATATCTACTTTAGGTATCGTGGTGCAAGCCCTGATTTTATTGATTCCTCTGCGTCGCTCGGGATTCAAAATGCGACCGGTCTGGGGGATTCGTGGATACGGTCTCGGCGAAGTATCTCGCACCGCTATGTGGGCGTTTTCTGCGTTATGCGTAGCCCAACTGGGGTTTTTGGCGATTTCTAATATCGCGGCGGCAGCTAACGGTTATGCTTCAAAAAATCACGTTACTATCGCTACTACCACTGCTTATAACACTGCCTTCACCGTATATATGATTCCGCAATCCATGATTGTAACCTCGGTGGTTACCGCCATGTTTACCTCGATGAGCGCTATGGTGGCGGTGGGGCAGCTTTCCCGTTTGCGTAACCAGTTTCTTGCCACCCAGCAGGGGGTTGGTTTGATTACCGCTCTATGTGCAGCGTTAATGATGGTCTTAGCTGTGCCGATTATGCAGTTCATTATGCCTACCAGCGCTACTGCTTCCGTGCGCGCCTTTGCCCAGGTATTAGCGGTGATGGCGCTTGGGATTCCGTTCCTGGGATTTTTTAACCTATCCCAAAGGTTAATTTTGGCTTTCGCTGATGCCCGGAGCACATTTTTTGTGCAAATCCCGATGACTATCTTCACTTTGGTTGTTTGTGGTTTAACCGTTGTTTTCTTACCAGTTAAATACTGGGTTGCAGGTGCGGCGGTGGGTGCCCAAATGTCTTACCTGGTGGGAGCAGCTCTAACTATTTGGTTGTTGCATACTAAACATTTGCCGTTAAAGTTTACTTCTCAGCTTTGGCGTTCCCTGTGGACAATCATGCTGGCTGCGGTGGGATCTGCCTGCGCGGGCTGGTTGATTTTGCATTATTGGGGCCCATTTTCCGGCAGTGAACATGATTCAGCGCTTACCCATATGATGGGGGCTTTCGCCAGGGTGATGGTAGTGACCACGGTAATGACGATTCTTTACTTAGGTCTGCTGCTCGCGTGGCGTTCGCCCGCCCTGGGATTATTGGCGGTTCCAGTCTGGAAGAAACTAGGGCGTGCTCGTCCTTTACCGCGCATACTAGCGTATGCACAGCAGGAGGCAGTTTTGGAAGATAGCGATAAATTGAGTGAAGACGAAAGCGAGCTCAGCGAGATAAAATCGGGGCAAGACTCTCCCGGGCAGGTAGAACCACAAGTGGATGAAACCCCAGTTATCGGCGGTAATGTAAATGCGCTAGACAGCGATACTGCTGAGGCATCACCGCTGGAACCTGAGGATGAAATAACTACAGAAGATGAGGACAAAGTGGGCAATGACCAGGTAAAAGTTAGCGCCGTGAGCTATAACGCTGATGGATACGTTAATCTGCAATCCGGTATGAATCTGCGTTTTCCCTCGCAAGAAGATTTTGGTTTGATTACTCTGGGGCAACGTTTGGACGGAGATTTCTTACCAGAAAAGGATGTTTGGACGGTTACTGATGAGGGCGAACAAAGCGCTGAGCTGCTAGTTTTGCAGGGTAAACGGGAAAATAGTAGAAGCTATTATCAGCGCCTACAACAGGTAAACGCCTCCTGTCTGCAAGACTTTATTTGGATTAGCTCTGACCCGGTGGATGCGGTTTTATTGCGGGCAATCCCGGCCCGTCCTCTAAGTCAAATTGTTTCCTCTGGAATGCCTCCCGAGGTGATTCATTCTCTAATCTCCCAGGTCAGCGAAGGGCTTTCCCAGTTACATCAAGCAGATTTGGCGCATGGAGCAATCGATCCGGCACATATTTTGGTTGGTGCAGATGGGCAAGTGATTATCCGCTTGGATGTGGCTGACCAGAACGCTACTGCTCATTTGAAAGAGGCGCAAACTCGGGATGGTCAGCAAGTATTAGAGCTGCTATATTTCCTGTGCAGCGGTAAACGTGACCAGTTTGAACAGGCGAAAAATGGCGAAAAACTGGCTCCGCCCTCTGATTTTCATAACGGAAGCGATGTTGATTTAGATGCGGTCGCCCTCGCCGGGGTGGCGATACCTTCAGCGCGTCTGTGCCAGGCTATCTGGGAGCAACTGGGGCAAGCTGACCTAGAGCCGGTCGCGCAATGGTTAAAAAAGGATGATTCCCCGATGGAGAAAACCCCTGAAAAACCCAGTAAGAAACCGTTAGCAATGGAAGGTGCCCCTGTCGAGCGGGTCATAAAACCAGTGTTACCCCCGGCAGCTAAAATCCCGGATAGGCGTAATCATCCTTTTGTTGAACCGGCTGAAACCCAGGCGATTCCGCTGGCCGAAATGCAGGAAATGAACCTTAATCCCGAGGAAGAGCAGGCTGGCTCGGGGGCTTGGATTCCGCAAGCGGTCAGCAAAGATGATTCATTGTCGGATATGGCTACTCCTCCGAACTTTTTGGATCGTTTAAGTGGTGGCGATAAACCGGCAGGGCAAATCCCTACGCTGGCTGCTACGGTTTTGCCATCTACCCCTTTTGAGGAGCAATCCGTTTCTAAGGACGAAATGGCGGGAGAAAAAGTTGCTGCTAGTTCTAAGAATCCGCACCAGATTGAAAAGCAGAAAGCGAAACTCGCTAGGAAGATGCAGCGCGATAAGCAGCGGGCTGCCCGTACCCAGCAGCGAGAACAGCAGCGACAGCAAAGGCGCGAAAAGCGGCTTTCCAAGCTGTCTCCAAGAGATTTAGAGCCGGTAAATGCTACTCGACGAGTAGTTGCCTCTAGCCTTGTTGGCATGGCGGCGCTGCTAGTAATCTCGGTTTTAGTGCTGATTTATTGGCCTCAGCATAACCCTCCGGTAGCTAAGCCTTCTCCTTCGCACTCTCAATCTCAAAAGCAGTCCTCTACAGTGACGGCAGCAAAACCGGCGGAGATTTCCGGGGTTTCTTCTATAGATGCCGAGGGTAATGACACTGAACACCCAGAGCTTGCCGACCGGATGATTGACGGCAAGGAGGATTCTTGGTGGCGTTCTCGGTTCTTCCGTAACCCGAAACTAGGCGACCGGAATGGTTTTGGGGTGGTTGTTACTTTTAAAGATAAAGCTACTATTTCCGAGATTAGGTTAAAAACTAAGGCTCAGGGCGGAAAGATTGAGGTACGTTCTCTGCCTGATTCGGGACTTCCCCGGGATGGCAAGGTGCTTACTACCGGTTCTTTTGCTGATACGGTCACTTTGAAGCTTAATCCTGCGACTAACGCTCATGCCCTGATTTTATGGTTCCCAGAACTGCCGGTAGATAACACTGGCAACAATAGAGCCACAATTTCAGAGATTTCCGTTTCCTAGCAAAGCTCATTGGGTTTTCCAGGTTTGCGAATAGATTGGTTTGGTCTTTGAGTCACCGTTCGGACTCCTCGTTGTACCAGTAACCCCGTTCAGGATTACACACAACTTCGTCCTCCTCACTAATGAAAAAAGCCCGAAGGCTTTTTTCACCGTTCGGACTCCTCGTTGTACGCCCGCAGGGGATCGAACCCTGGACCCACGGATTAAAAGTCCGTTGCTCTACCAACTGAGCTACAGGCGCCTGTCGTAAAGACAAGCTCTATTGTACAAGTAGACCCCACTTTCCCCCAACTCAGATTTTGGTTGCTTCCCTCACTAAAGACACCGTAAAGTAGTATTCAAATCCCTCCATACTTCGGCGGGTTTTGTTTCTAAGAAAGGGTTCTCATGCTCACGCCAACTACTTTTGGAACTCCCCTATCAAAATCTGCTTTACGAGTACTGTTACTCGGCTCAGGAGAGTTAGGCAAAGAGCTAGCAATCGCATTCATGCGTATCGGGGTAGAGGTTCACGCTGCTGACCGTTACCAAAATGCTCCCGCCCAGCAGGTAGCACACTATTCGCATACCCTCGATATGACTAACGGTGAGCAGGTCGCCATATTGGTTAAAAAAATCCGTCCCCACTTTATCGTTCCCGAGATTGAGGCAATTGCTACCGAGACTCTCGAAAAAATTGCCGCTTCCAGTCAGGTAACAGTCATCCCCACCGCTCACGCCACCCGTCTCACCATGGATAGGGAGGGTATCCGGCGGCTTGCCGCCGAAAAACTTGGGATACCAACTTCCCGATACCTTTTTGCTACCGGCAAAGAACAAATGCGCCAAGCGGTAGAGAAAATTGGTCTGCCCTGCATTGTAAAACCGGTAATGTCCTCCTCTGGAAAAGGACAATCCTTAATAAAAAGCCCGGAAGAAATCGATTGCGCCTGGAATTACGCCCTAGAGGGTGGGCGCGGAGACAGTCAAGGTCGAGTAATAGTGGAGCAACTGGTTGATTTTGACTATGAAATCACCCTGCTAACGGTACGTTCTTTGGATGCTCAAACCGGTCAGACAATCACCAGTTTTTGTCAGCCAATTGGACATCGGCAAGAGCACGGGGATTACCAAGAATCTTGGCAACCAGCCCCTATGGGCAGTGAAGTATTGAGCAAAGCGCAAGACATTGCTGAAAAAGTCACTTCTGCTTTGGGAGGGCGCGGCCTGTTCGGGGTGGAACTGTTTATTTGTGGTGATGAAGTCCTATTTTCTGAGGTGTCGCCGCGTCCTCACGACACCGGAATGGTCACCATGGTCACCGGATACCTGTCAGAGTTTGAGCTTCATGCCCGCGCTATTTTAGGTCTACCGGTTGATACCCGTCTGCGCACTCCCGGAGCCTCCGCGGTTATTAGCGGCACCACTCAAAGTTCGGCACCGGTTTACCGAGGTCTAGCTAAGGCTCTTTCCCTACCGGAAGTAGATATTCGCCTATTTGGTAAACCTGATTGCCGTCCCGGTCGCAGAATGGGAGTAGCTTTAGCCCGTGGGAACGATATTCCTCAGGCACTGAACCGAGCAAAGGAAGCAGCACGCTCAATTACGGTAGAGGACGCTTAGTTGCTGAAATATAAAAGGATTATTTACCTTAGTAAAACCCTATTTTCTTGACGATTTTTTCTCTATATTTTTTCCGGTTAGCAATCAGGGAAATTTTATAGAAATACTTTCCACCAACAGATATGTTGGTTTAAACTACAAGTAACTAAGTAGAATTATTGCTATTAGGAACATCAGAAAAACATCATTAATCAATCAAATGGGGGAAAATAACCTTATGGCACGGAAAACTAGAATAGTTCTTATTGATGATATTAACGGTGAACTTGGTGATGAAACCATAAAGTTCGGTCTGGATGGTATCGATTATGAAATCGATTTATCTACAGAAAACGCCAATAAACTTCGGGAAGCTTTAGATCCGTGGGTTCAGGCGGGACGACGGGTAGGTGGACGCCGAATAGCGGGAACCGATAAGCGTCCAGCTTCTGATGCCGCCAAGATTCGTGATTGGGCGAAGGAACAAAATATCGAGGTATCCGAGAAAGGACGTATCTCAGCCAAGATACGCTCAGCCTATTACCGTACCCATTTGCAATAGTTTCGGGACTTTCACCCCGTGCGCCTTGAACCAAAAAATGAAAGACTAAGGATATGACTTACAAACTGATACTGCTCCGTCATGGGCAAAGCGAATGGAATGCAAAGAATCTTTTCACCGGTTGGGTGGATGTTCCCCTCTCTGATCAGGGACGCCAGGAAGCTGTTCATGGTGGCGAACTGATGAAACAAGAGAACATTTTGCCAGATGTGGTTTTCACTTCTTTGTTACGCCGGGCGATTATGACCGCTAATCTTTCTTTGGATGCGGCTGATCGTCACTGGATTCCGGTTCAGCGCAGCTGGCGTTTGAATGAACGCCACTATGGCGCTTTGCAGGGCAAAGACAAGAAAGCTATCCGGGACGAATACGGCGATGAACAGTTCATGTTGTGGCGTCGTTCCTACTCCACTCCGCCTCCGGAAATCGAACTGGGTTCTGAGTTTTCCCAAGATCAAGATCCACGCTACTGCGGGGAACCGATTCCGCGTACTGAATGCCTAGAGCAGGTACTAGAGCGCCTACTTCCCTATTGGGAGGAAGCGATTGTCCCCGAGCTAAAGAGCGGTAAGACGGTTATGGTTGCCGCACATGGCAATTCGCTGCGTGCGATTGTTAAGCACCTGGATCAGATTAGTGACGAGGATATCTCTGAGCTTAATATCCCTACTGGGGTTCCGCTTTACTACGAGTTGGATGAGAATCTCCAGCCCGTGAAAAAGGGTGGCACTTACCTGGATCCGGATGCGCAGGCAAAGATTGCGGCTGTAGCTAACCAGGGCAAATAGTAGCTTTTCTTTTTGATTAATCCCCGAGGACGTCCTCGGGGATTTTTCTTTGCCTCGGTTTTTCTGGTTTCGGTTTCCCTTTGATGATAGGGGTTTTAAGGGGCTATAAGTTTTTAAAAGAGATTACCGCCACTTTCGGGCAGGTTTGTAGCAGTGAACACATATTTGTGGCAAACTTAAGGACAGGTGCTACCTGCACCTGTGTCACTGGTGACACGTTTGGTGGACGCTGGCGTCGGCTGAACAGTTACATGAGGCACTCCACTCGGATCGTCGGGCACGTACCTGCCCGTGGAGGAGAGATATTAATATGGCAAGAATAGTTTTTGATTCCGTTACTCGGGTTTACCCCGGTTCAGATCATCCAGCTGTAGACAGGTTGAATCTGGAAATTGCTGATGGCGAGTTTCTAGTTTTGGTTGGTCCTTCTGGTTGCGGAAAGTCCACTTCTTTGCGGATGCTAGCCGGGCTAGAGGATGTTAATTCCGGCAAGATTTATATCGGCGATAACGATGTCACCGATATGGCTCCCAAGGATCGCGATATCGCCATGGTTTTCCAGAACTATGCGCTTTACCCGCACATGACGGTGCGTCAAAACATGGGTTTCGCCCTCAAGATCGCTAAGGTTCCGCAGGCAGAAATCGATAAGCGGGTTGAACAGGCTGCCGCGACTCTTGATTTGACCGAATATTTGGATCGTAAACCGAAGGCTCTTTCTGGTGGTCAGCGTCAGCGGGTAGCGATGGGGCGCGCGATTGTACGTAAGCCACAAGTGTTCTTGATGGATGAGCCGCTGTCGAACTTGGATGCGAAGCTGCGTGTTCAGACCCGTACCCAGATTGCCCAGTTGCAGCGCACTTTAGGGGTTACTACTCTTTACGTTACTCACGACCAGACTGAGGCTCTGACTATGGGTGACCGGATTGCGGTTATCGCTGGTGGTGTTTTGCAGCAGGTTGGTACCCCTGAGGAGCTTTATGATCGCCCAGGTAATGCTTTCGTGGCGGCCTTCATTGGTTCACCGGCTATGAATATCGGTACTTTCCGGGTTGATAACGGAGTGGCTGTCCTTGGTGATGCTCGCATTCCGCTCAGCCAGGCTACGCTAGATGCGCTGACTCCTGAGGATAATGGGGAAATCATTATTGGTTTCCGCCCTGAGGCTTTGGATGTCCAAGCTGACGGTCAGGATATGGCTCATAGCATTCCAATTAAGGTTACCCATGTGGAAGAGCTGGGTTCTGACGCTTACGTTTATGGAACGCTGGCTGGTCATGATCCCAGTCTGCGCACTGATGACAAGCCGCGCCTGGCTCAGGTTACGGTTCGCGTTCCTCCGCGTACCGCTCCTCCGGCAGGTTCGATTATGCCGGTCAGGATTCGCCCTGGTGGTCAGCATAACTTCTCTGCTGCTACTCAGAATCGGTTGCCTGAATAGAGCGTTATAGGATTTAGATTCCTCTCAAAGTCGTGGGGGGCAGGCATTGTGCCTGCCCCCCACGATTTTTTAGTTATAGATTTTTAGGTGCTAATCCTTAATTTTTGGTATTGCTTAATTTTTGGGTCTTTACCCTGGTTTTTATTTTTATCTGGAATGGTGTGGAGAGTAACCGCGGGTTTGGGTTTATTGCGCCTATTTGGCGCTATACACCCAAACCCGATTGACAGTTCTTGTTTAATGTAAGGGGGTGGGGGAACGCCCATCACTGCGTTCCCCCACCCCTTAAGTTTTAGAGCATTAACCCTATTTTTTAGTTGATTTCACGTTTTCTTTTAGCAGTGCTTTGCTTGGCGCCGCCTAGCGAGCAAATAGATGCCAGCACCGGCAGTAATGGTTGATAGTCCTAGCACGGTTGATAAATCTGCTGCCCCGGTTCTTGGCAGTTGTTTAGCCTGTGCGCTAGCGCTAGCTGCTGGTTTTCCTTTCTGTCCCGGTAGGGGTGCCGTACATTCCTTATATAGTTTCTCGTAGGTTGCTTTAGTGTCTATTAGCTTGGAATTCGCCGATTTGACCGCGTTTTCTAGCGGTTCTAACTGCGCTAGGGCTGCTTCATATTCTGCTTTTAGTTTTTCAACCTGTTCGGCAGGGGTGTTTACAGCTTGTGCAGCCTCTAAATAGCGCTGATATTGCGCCATTACCTCAGCGATAGCCTGCTGGCTTTCGGCACTAACCTTAATAGTTGTGGGCGCGCGTAGCGCTGCTACTGGCATCGGGGCCGGAGCCGGCTTGGGGGCGGTTTGCTGCTTGACCCAGGCATCGAGGTCGGGTACTTTCTGTACGGCTTCGTTATCTACCACAGCCTGATCTTTAGCTTTCTGGGCAGTATCTTTTGCCGCCTCAGCGTCCTGTGCTGCTTTCTCCACTTCTTCTTTCGCCGTATTCGCATCGGTTACCGCTTTATCTGCGGCTTCGACATTAGACTTGGCGTCATCCGCAGCCTTTTGGGCGGCGGCTTTGTCTGCGTAATCCTTGGCTGCCGCCTCGTTTGTCGTCTTGGCGTCCGCTGCTTTTTGATCAGCGGTGTCTTTAGCTTTCTGCGCATTTTGTGCCTGGGTTTCGGCCTCGGCAGCTTTCTGCTTCGCTTCGTTTAGCTTGGTGTCGGCATCGGTTACTACCGCATCGGTTTTAGCTTTTTCGGATTCAGCAGCCTTCAGGTCAGCTTCTGCCTGCTTTACTGCATTTTCTGCCTCATCCTGCTGTTTCGTAGCGTCAGCCTTGGTGGCTTTTACCGCTTCATAGTTCTCTTTAGCCGCATCTAAAGCCTTTTGCTTTTCATCTACTTTCTTTTGCGCCTCATCAGCGGCTTGCCGCTTAGTATTAACTTCCTCTTGTGCCTGGGTGACTGCTTCATCTGCTGCCGCTTTAGCCTTTTCCGCGTTTAGCAGTTCCGTGCGTTTGTTTTCAACTACACCGTTTTGAGCTTTAGCAGCAGCCTTAGCGGCTTCTAGGTCTTGCTTTGCAGATGTGGCAGCTTCCTCAGCTTTCTTGAGTGCTTCTTTAGCAGCCTCAAGTTTCGCTTTACAGGCCTCGCATTTCTTTGCTTCTGCCTCAGAGGCGGCTATCGCCTCTTGCAATTTTTGTTCGACTTCAGCTTGCTTGGCTAGTTTTTCTTGCAAACCCGCGTTTGCCTCAGCTTTAGCCAGCGCATCGCGAGCTTCTTGAGAACCATTTTCCTTGGCGTCCTTCAATCCGTTGTAATACTTCATGAAGTCCTTTTGATATTCCTCCACAGAATAAGCTTTACCTGTAATTTCCGAGCTTAAATCAAGAGATTGTACGTACCTGTATCGCGAGCTTGAAGGGCGAAAAGCGTAACCCATTACTTTTCGTTCTTCCGGACTCCACGAATATCCCCACATTAAATCATCAACCAGGTTCGTGTAGTGACCAACCGATTTACCTTTAGGTGCAAGCGCCTTATCCATGTCCGTTCTGGTTTTGTACCCCTTCGCACGTAAATCGTCGAAAAGTTCCTTCTCTTCATCCCACCATCCTTGAAGTGCTTGCGCTGCAGTTCTAGTACCCCAAGAGAGGTTCTCGTAGGGAGGTTGAATCGCAGTAGCGTGCCCAATCTTTGCTTGCGACCAGTTAGCGTTAGCTTGTGCAACTGCCATCACAAAATCGTCTACCTGCAGGATAGATAGTTTTCGCCCGTCAATTCCGCCATCTTTCTGGCGTTTCTCATTGATAGTCGCGAGTTGCTCTATCGAAATTTTCATATTCTCCAAGCTGCGGGCATCGTTTTCACCGGCATTACGGGTTGGGTCTAGGTAGGAGGTGCCATCGCTCGCCGTACGCTCTTTAGTAAATACCTCCAATGCCGCGGTAGAACCATGCGATTGGAAGTATCCAACAGAACCTAGGTTCCACTGCTCCTGAGCTTTGGATTTGGAGGCTGCTAGGGCATCTTTGGCTGCTTGAACTGCTTTTTGCGCTTCTGCAACTGCCGCGTCAGCTGCTTCCTTGGCTTTCTTTGCGTCATCTAGCTTTTTATTGGCAGCGTCGCATTTGGGCTGCTGTTCATTTAAGGCATTTTGCGCGTTATCCTTATTGGTTTCAGCCTCTTTTTGCGCCTTGACGGCTTCCTCATAGGCGGCCTGCTTTTCCAACTGTGCCTGATTTAACTTACGTAGCTCAGTCTTTGCATCTTCAAAGACTTGATTAGCTTGCTTTTCTGCCTTGTCTTTTTCCGCTGCTTCCGCTTGCTTTTGTTTTAGTACCTCTTTGGCGGCAGCCAAATCTTTAGCTGTCGCGTCCTTAGTAGTAGTTGCAGCCTTAAGTTCCTGCTGAGCCGCATCGACCTTATCTTGTGCTTCCTGCAGCGCTTTGTCGTTTTTCAGAGCATCTTTAACGTTCTTCAGTTTCTGCTGCGCGTCAGCTAAGGCCTCTTTTTTATCTTTTACCTTATCTGCAGCGTCTTGAGCTTTTTGATCTGCGTCTTGCTTGGCGCTTTCAGCCTGCTTTACATTCTGTTTTGCCTGGTCTGCAGCCTTGGTGACTTCATCTAGTTCAGATTTAGCCTGATTGGCTTTTTCTTGCGCCTCATCCAGAGCCTTGGCGGCCTCATCGGCAGCTTTCTTAGCTTCAGCTACCGCTTCAGCTCCCGGAGCGGCGGCCTGGGCTTTAGCGCTAGCTTCCTCGGCTGCCGTTTTATTTGCCTCGGCAGCTTTTAGGGTTTCACTTGCTTTTTCTGCTTGCTGTTTTGCTTTAGCTAAGTTATCTTCAGCTTGCTGCAGCTGAGAAACCGCGTTGTTTAAAGCAGCCAGAGTATTAGCTTGGAGCTGTTCGTGGGCTTTGGTCGCAGCTTTTCGAGCGCCCTCCTGTTTTGCTTTCGCATTCTGTAAAGCAGCCTGTGCAGCTAGGTATTCATTTAAGGGCTTGGATATTTCCGGTTTTGCTTTGGCGGTCGCTAACTCGGCGGCGGCACTCTACGCTTCCTGTCGAGCCCGTTTAAATTAC
>ENA-OQLI01001433-OQLI01001433.1-human-gut-metagenome-genome-assembly--contig:-NODE-1433-length-17165-cov-10.339418_pt1 | contig 17165 bp, 16 predicted proteins | sample MGYA00242805_ERZ504812 | MGnify/ENA primary metagenome ERZ504812 (study PRJEB26092, sample SAMD00036430) | human gut metagenome | host: Homo sapiens | study: EMG produced TPA metagenomics assembly of... | reverse complement strand
CACCGCTGTAAAGATGGGCGACCTGTTCGGGATAGTGACAGCAGCCGAGGAAAGGGTTGCTGAAAAAGAAAAATTCCGTGGCACTTTGACAAGTGAAAATGCCGATTGACATTCATCGGCATAAGTGACACTATTACTTTACGCACACCATATGTCACAGTCCCGATTGCCACGGATAGAAAGGAGAAATTTATCTATGGCAAAAGGTTCTGTAAGAAAAAAAGGTAAAAAGTGGTACGCACGCTTCTATATCGAAGATGAAAGCGGCAGAAAAGTACAGAAAGAGTTTGTGGGAACAGAAAGCAAGTCTGAAACCGAAGCCCTGCTCAGAAAAGCAATCGCTGACTATGAGGAAAAGAAATTCGTTGCGAAGTCTGAAAACATCACAGTTGGTATGCTGCTCGATCTGTGGGTGGAGGAAGAACTGAAACCCGGCAATCTCAGCAATGGTACGGTAATGTCCTATCAAGGAACGGTCAACCGTATCAAACAGCACCCGATAGGAAACCGAAAGCTGAAAACCGTAACCGCCGACCATTTACAGGCGTATATAGACTTTCTCAGCTTTGGCGGTACAAATCCTGACGGTACAACCGCAAAGGCACTCAGCAAAGGGTATCTCCGATTGTTTTCGGCTGTTTTACAAGGGGCGTTCCGTTTTGCGGTATTCCCGAAAAGACTGATAACCTTTAACCCGATGCAGTATGTGGTATGGCGAGGAAAGAAAGAAGAATACGAACTGTTCTCGGACGAGGACGGAGAAACTGCCTCCACACCAACGCTCAGCTACGAACAGTATCAGAGATTAGAGGACTTCCTGAAAAAGAAAAACAATCCTGCACTTCTTCCTATACAGATAGCCTATTATACAGGCTTGCGTATTGGAGAGGTCTGTGGTCTGACTTGGCAGGACATCAACCTTGAAGAACAATATCTGACAGTACGCCGCAGTATGCGTTACAACGGGGCAAGGCACAAAACAGAAATAGGGGCAACAAAGCGTAAAAAAATCCGCACCGTGGACTTTTGCGATACGCTTGCCGCAATCCTGAAATCTGCGAAAACAGAACAGCACAAAAACCGTTTCCGATACGGGGAACTGTATAGCCTTAATTACTATTTGGAGGTCAAAGAAAAAGACCGCACCTACTATGAGGTTTACAGTCTGCCGAGGTCGGAAGAAGTCCCAGAGGGGTACAAGGAATTATCCTTTGTCTGCCTTAGACCTGACGGGGCATTTGAAGCACCGAGTACGGTGGGGATTATGTGCAGGACAGCGAGAAAAAAGTTGGAGGGATTGGAGGATTTCCACTTCCATATGCTCAGACACACCTATACAAGCAATCTGCTTTCAAACGGTGCAGCACCTAAAGATGTGCAGGAACTTCTCGGACACGCTGATGTCAGTACCACAATGAACATTTACGCTCACGCTACAAGGGAAGCGAAGCGTACTTCCGCAAGACTACTGGATAAGGTAATCGGCGGAGCATAAAAAATTTCCCTTGTTTCGGCTCATAAGGGCAAAAACAAGGGAAAATACATAAGGTTTGAATATTTAATAGGCGATATGCCTTGAAAACACAGGGTTTACAGAGGATTGAATAGATAAATTGGAATTTATCTAATAAATTAAAATACTTATTTTTTGTTAACTTTCTAAATTCCTTATCAAAATTTGATAATATGTATTGATTCTTATTAAACTGATCATATTCTCATATAGCTTTTTTTGCCGTAATAAGATATAACGACTTCATCGTATTTGGAATAAGCCTTATACTAATATCTTCAAATCCTGCCATATTTAAATATTCGCTTACTCTTTTTTTATCTGTAAAAGAGCCACCATCTAATACTTGTATTAACACTCCAAGGATATAATGACTCATCCAGTCTTCAAGCAATGGATCACCAATTATAAGTCTGCCACCTTTTTTAAGAACTCGATATATTTCATTAATTCCTTTGTTTTTTTCTTTCCAATGATGTAACGATAATACAGCAATAACCAAGTCAAACGATTCTGAAACTAATGGCAATTGCTCAACACTTCCTTTCATAAATGTTATATTGGCAGATGAAACCAATTGAGAAATAGAAGTATCAATTGCAGTGATAGTACTAAGTGGAAATTTCGCAGAAACCGCTTGTGTAAATGCTCCATTCCCACAACCGACATCTAAAATAGTTTGTGGAATTGTCTGTGAACAACTCATTTCATTTAAAACTGCATAATGTATTGTTCTCAATATATTCACCCCAATCTTATATTTTGTATCTCTAAATATTCCAATAAATGGTACAAATTCAATTATGATGACCTCACTTCTAAAAATATCATTCAAGCAAACTTCATAAGTTCTTCAATCATATTTAATATCTTTAGCCAATACAACACCTTTTCCAGTCAATATCATTTGTTTTCTATCATAATATTCATCTATAATTTCTTTCTATGAAAATGTAATTACCAACGTTCCATATTTTTTTGAAACTTTTTATTATATATTTGTTTAAGTTCATCAGCAGTAATGTCATAGCACAACATTATATCATTATAATACATAAGAACATCAGCCAATTCCTCAACAAGTTCTTTTCTTAAATTAACATCAGATGAAGCCTGTATTGCTCCATTTTTCTTAATGATATCAATGACTTCACCTATTTCACCAATCATCCAAAGCATCTTATTTTTGCCTGTCTCAGGACAAATAGGCTCCCATTGATCCTTATACTTATCTTGAAGTCTTCTTTGCATTTCATTAATACTAAAATCAACCATGTTATTCACCTACTCAAATTCTAAATTTTATAACTCATCAACCTTGAAGATATAATTCAAACAATATTCTCTCCTAAAATTATTTTAGGCATTGTGGTTAAACACCTATTCCATCGTTTGTAAAATTTCTCTATACCAAGTTTTCCAACTCTTGCATGAACTTCTTCATTTTCCATTGCCCAATATAATACATATGTAACTTTCCCTATATTTCTTGTCAGACGAATAGGTAATTCCCCCTCTTTAACTGCATTAAAGTCTTTTTGTCGATGAGTACGCTTTATATAATGAACATCAATCACACCATCTTGTTTCAGATAAAATTCTGCCACTTCCTTCATGAGTTCTTCAATTTCATCTAACTTATTTAATTTTGCTTCATATATACATATTTCATTAAACATAAAACCTCTCCTCAAATTTTCATTTTAACATTTCTATAAGCTAAACTTTTACCTTTCGAGAACGTAATTCAAAATCTAGTTTTCCTTGTTCTACCCCATTGATAATAAGGGTAAGAGAATGGATACCTGGATAATGCTTCCTTGTACTTATATCCGCAAAAGAGTGCTTTTTTGTATACTGCTTTCTTTCACTATTTTTCAATGTCATTTCAGATATTTTAAATATCTTTCTATTTCTTTTACCATTAAATTTTACATAATCAATCCCATATTCCAGCCTTGCCTTTGTCTCTTCCTTAGTAGAAATAACAAAAGAGAATGAAATATTCTCACCAATAAAAATAGCATTCTTACTCAAAGCAAAACTCTCAACAGTAATCATAGTGTTTTGATACCCAAATATGGCAAGCACATCACGATGACCATTTTTAAGAAGTGTTCTACATCCATGTTTGACTATCCAATCTGTTTCTTTAGATTTTCCATACCAATTCCTTGCAATTTTTGTAACTAACTCTGGATGTGTCTTGGAAATGTCATTTAAGTTATTAGCTACACTTTTACGAACATGAATTGAAATATCATTTTTCAACTGTTCTAAAATGGGAAGGATGGGAGTAGGGTCTTTTTTGAAACTAATGAGTGCCTGTCCCCAAGGGAGCGCAGGACGGCATCCTTCACAAGAAAGCCTTCTCACATACTCATTATCACTCTTAGACCACTCAATCATCTGTTTCATCATCCGTTTTTCATCCTTAATAATAAATGCCCTTACAGCAAGTTCTGAGGATGCATACTGTGTATATCTTGCCAATGCTCCCATTGACATATCCCAATCTGCTTCATGTTGTCCATAAATTTCAACAAAAATAGGAAAGAAACCAGCAAAGCCATCTAACCAATTGCCATAATTCATCACTATCTTGTCAATAATGCTTATAGCTTCACTGTACTTTGCTGGAAGATATTGACCTAAGTTATCACTTATTTTTATTATTCTATCTTTTAATTCTAAACCATCCCACGTATCAACGGTATTACCAGATTCCCACAAAATCTTCCTTACTTCTTTACCATCACGATATATCGGAAAGTTAAACTCAATAGACTTTAACGGCATTTCCGATTCACCATGCGGATAAATTTGAACTTCCTTTATAAGATAAGTAATTATACTCTTCTTTTCTTCATCACTTATTATATCATAGAGTTTTCCGAAATTAAGCATGATTTTGTAAATGTTGTCCAGAGTGATTGCCTCCATCTCAATGGAATTTCTCCTAAGTTTTGCATCCTCGATTCGTTCTTCCAGCTCCACAATCGTATCATACAGTCCATCAAGACGTAATATCATATCGTGAAGTTTTCTTTCTCTATAACGAGCATCAATTGGTAAATTATCAATCTCTCGCTCCAACCGTGCCTTGTTTAGGTCAACTTCTTTTAACTTTCTCTCATAATTAGCAAGCTCTTTATCAATCATAGAAGTATCTGTCTGTGCACCAATTCGTTTTTCAATTTCCTGGGCAAAGTATTTGTCGCTGACCAATTCTTTCACTGCTTCAATTACCAAAGGCTCTATTTCTGTTTTTCTCAATGAAGCTTTGTAATCACAATGATGGCCCCTCTCCTGCTTATTTCTTCCACATATATAATAGTAAACTTCTTTATATGTGCCATCTTTGTTTGTCCATGCATGTTTATTGGTATACATTGAGCTTCCACAAATCGGACATTTTAATAGGCCGGTTAAAAGGTGCGCTCTATCTTTTCCGATTTTTGATGGTTGCTTAACTCCTGTTGCCAATCGTTTCGCATGAACTTTTTGCCAAAGTTCTTCACTGATAATAGCTTCGTGTTGCCCATCCTCTAAAATATAATCATCTGTATGAACTTGTTTATATTCATTCTTCGTTCCTTTAACCTTTTCTCGTGTCCTTCTTCCATAAGCAATTTTACCGCAGTAAACAGGATTATCTAATATTAAACGTATAAAATGACTGCTCCATGTTTCTAATTTACCATTTTGACGAGGTATCTTTTTGATTCCTTGAAGATTCAGGTATTTTGCAATCCCACCAAGTCCAATATCTGAATTACCAAATTTATCATATATAATTCTTATGGCTTCTGCCTCAGTTTCTTGAATTAGGAGCTTATTATCTTTCAGATAATATCCATACGGAGCGAATCCTCCATTCCAACCGCCTTGTCTTGCCTTTTCTCTTCGTCCGTTCATCGTCTGCTCTATAATATTTTCTCTCTCTATTTCAGCCACAGCCGAAAGGACAGAAATCAAAAGTTTGCCACTGGTTTGTGATGAGTCGATTCCTTCTTCTATGCAGATAAGGTTTATCCCATAAGATTGTACAAATTCCAAAGAGTTTAGAATATCCGCTGCATTTCTACCAAAACGAGAAAGTTTATATACCAGAATATAATCAATTTCCAATCCATACTTTATATCGGAAAGCATTTTCTTAAATGCTGGCCGTCCTTCGATAGATTTTCCAGATTTCCCTGCATCCTCATAAATACCCACAATCTCCATTTCTTCACGATCCGCAAACCGCTTTAAACTGTTTTTCTGTCCTTCAAGACTATATCCATCAACCTGCATCTCAGTACTTACTCTTGGATACAAAACACATTTTTTTCCTTCTCTATTCATCTTTCCACCTCCGAAAATTCAGGAAAATGTGATATGTAAAGCTGCGCAAATTTACGCAGCATAATCTAACTCATGCAAAACAATCTTTCCATATTTTTCAATGATCTGTGTCATTGCTTTAATAAAAACCTCAAACGCTTCTTGTTCATTTTCTGAATTAGAAAATAATTGTTCCGCATTTTGTTTTACATCTTCCATTCAAATACCTCCGCTATATCCAAAGCGACTGTATGCTCAAATTATAAAAATACAATCTTGATATTACCAATGTGCGATTACCGTTATTTCTTTCTGATTGTACATTTTCTATCCGAACAAATGCGAAGCGAAATACTAATGGCAAGAGCTGTATCAACTCTTGCCATTATATTTTCCGGGATAATTCCCAAATAACTTTTTAATCTTTGCTTATCAATCGTTCGTATTTGTTCAAGAAGGATGATTGAATTTTTTTCCAGACCATCGAAATTTTCAGTAGGAATGTGTGTGGGTAATTTTGTCTTTCCTCTTGCCCGACTTGTGATTGCTGCAACGATTACAGTAGGACTATATCTGTTGCCTATATCATTAGAGATAATAAGTACAGGTCTTATCCCGCCCTGTTCTGAACCAATCACAGGATTTAAGTCGGCGTAATATATTTGACCACGTCTATATGTTTTTTCCATCTTTATAACCTCCAATCTATATTCGACAAATAATAATTCTGTCTATGTAATAAGCCAGGCAAAAGGCTTTTTGAGGTCTGGAGCATATAAAACAAAGCTCTGTTCTCATTGATAACCTTGTGTCTGGCTTTATGATCATGGCATTTCTATTTGTCCTCGACACCCCGAAATGCAAATACGAAAAAGCGCAGGGAAGTCGCCAAACGGTCAGCAGCGAACTGACTCCACGGGAGTTTCACCCCAACTGACGGTCTGCCAGAGCCGCCCTCATTGCCTGCGGCGGATTGGATACCGCTCGGACTGTGACTGGACGGGAGTACCATTATGCTCTTTGTGGGTTATGGCGAAACCGGGGGCTACCCGATATTTGGAGTCAGTATAGGCTCGCTCACCACCTTTCATCGCTATTTGCTTGTCGGCAGGTCTTGGCGTACTGCTCCGCACGCTTATGCTCATCACAATCACAAAGAGGAAGTATTTGGCGAATGACTATTCGGTTGTCAAGGAACAATCCTGTTTTTGCCACACAAAGGAAAACAGGGTGGAGGATTTCGTCCTCTCACCCTGTCGCCAATGGGAACCTATCAATTTCCCCTCACGTTAAAATATTTTTTGATTTTTTCTTTTAACCTGTCCATGCGTCTGTAAACCGCCTTTTCGGTAATCTTCAGATACCTGGCGATTTCATGGGTGCTATACCCCTGGATCTTCATCAGAACGATCTGCAGGGTAAGCCTGTCCACAGTGATCAGTACATGATACAATTCCTGATTTTCAATATGATCCAAAAAATCTTGTACTGTTTTCGGTTCTGCCTGATCGTTGGATGCTGCTACGGTATCCAGATATGTACCTGTTTCCTGCACACGCTCATAATAGCGTCTGTCTGAATTAAATGCCTGACGGTCATAGAGACGGATTGCTTCAATCATATCTTCAGAAACACCGCTGTCTCTTAAAATCTTTTCTTCTTTCTCTTTCCAGAGCTTCCATTTGCGCTCTGCTTTTCCATGGTTATATGCCATTTTCCTTACCTCCAATCTGATTTGTTTGAAATCTCAGATTGGAAAGGGCGGAGAACGGCAGCCGATACCGGAAGAAGGCTTATCCCTTTTCCCGACAAATATCGACAAACAAAAAACCGCAAAGGCTGTTAAACCTTTGCGGCAGTAAGAAAAATAAGAGCTATGTTGTAGAACTAAAACTTCTATATTAGGGGCGTGAGCGTGCCACCAACAGAAGAAGATTTTTTTGAGAGGCTATCCTCATTCCTATATGAAATTATGTAGGTAGTTGCTGCTTTGAATAAGCAGCGGGGCGTCTGAAGCAGACCAGCACATAAAAAATCCCTCCAAACCCAAAACGGGTTCAGAGGGAAGATGTGTAATAAAGCATGATGAAGCCGCCCACCGAAACACCGTTTTTTTTATTCGGTGGGCTTATCCTTTATCTCTTTTGACAGGGCAGAAATCTCGTTTTCCTGATTTCTAAAGGCAGCCTTTTTCAACCGTTCAAAGCTTTCATTACTGATTACATGTTCTATCCGGCAGGCATCGACTTCTGCGGTTTCAGGATCAACACCTGCTGCGATAAGCTGTTCCGTAAAGAAGCAATGGCGCTCATAAATCTTTTCGGCAACCTCCCGGCCCACATCGGTCAAATGGAGAAGGTGATCTTCATCCATTATGAGAAAGCCGCCGTCTTTCAGGGTGTTGACCGCCACACAAACACTCGGTTTTGACACTCCCATGTGCCGGGCAACATCTACGGAGCGCACCATACCCATTTTCTTATGGAGAACAAGGATGGTTTCCAGATAGTCCTCCCCGGACGGAGTTATTACGGGCTTCATAAACTCTTTGCTTTCCTTCGTCTGTTTTTTTTGCAATTCTTCCCATGCTTCACGAATAACCAATGAAAACATCCATGTGCGCCCCCCTTTCTTCTTGCTAGCAGATGATTTCCAAATACTCCCAGTGTTATGCTCCTGCATATACCAATTACACAGTCCATCCAAGGCTTTCCTGCTGAATATGATACAACTTTTCATACAGCCCTTTCTTTTTCATCAATTCTCCATGCGTTCCTTGCTCGACCAGTTTACCATCTTTCAAAACGATGATCTGGTCGGCATCCACCACAGTACGGAGCCGGTGAGCAATCATAATGACCGTCTTACCCTCCACCAGCTTTGCAATGGCCCGCTGGATTAAAACCTCGTTCTCCGGGTCAAGAGATGCTGTTGCTTCATCAAGAAGAATAATCGGGGCATCTTTCAGCAGAGCGCGGGCAATGGAGATTCGCTGACGTTCTCCTCCAGAAAGAGTGCTGCCGTTCTCCCCCAAGATAGTCTGATAACCATCCGGCAATCGCTGGATAAATTCGTTACAGTACGCTGCCTTTGCCGCCGCCATGACCTGCTCTTCGGTAGCGTTCATGTTGCCTACGCGGATGTTATTAAAAACAGTGTCGTTGAACAAGGTCACATCCTGAAATACAAAGGACATACAGCGCATCAGGTGTTCCGGTTCAATGGTGCGGACATCCATACCACCAATGGAAATCTGACCTTTTCTTACATCCCAAAAGCGGGCAATGAGTTTGGAAATTGTGCTTTTGCCGCTACCGGAAGGCCCTACTAGGGCTGTTACGCTGCCAGTTGGAATAGAAAAAGATACATCCTTGATAACATCGTCCCGGTTATATCCGAAAGTGACATTTTTCAATTCAATGTCATAGTTAGCCATATCCTTATCTTCGCCCTCCATAACAGGGGTGGTCAGCAGGGTACGCATACGGTTGGTAACAGTCCCCAAATGAAACAGAGAGGTTAACTGCGAAAGGATGGCAAGGATTGGGCCGTAAATCTGCGTGGAGAACATGAACAGCACCAGCAAAGGAAGCAGTTCAATTTGACCGCCAGTTATCAGTACCGTTCCAATAAAAATGGTGATACCAAGACCTGCTTGCAGAACCAGGCTGGCTCCCTGAACCAGAATACCAGAGGCCAGTTCCACCCTGATGGCGATTTTTCTCATGGCTTGGAGTGCTTTGTCCAGCGTGGAGAAACGGGAACCGCTAAGGCCGCAGGATTTAATAATTTTGATACCTTCCAGGTATTCCTGAATCTGGCTGGACGCCTCCAACTTCACATCCACCTGTTTATCAAACAGACGGAGTTGCAGCTTGCGTCTGCACCAGATGATAAGAAATGTGACCGGCATCGTACAGAAAATCGCAAGGGCCATTCTCCAGTCAAAAAATGCCAGACAAATGCAGGTCAGGGTGACAGAGATAATATTTGCGATCAGCGGCGGAATGGTACTGCTGAGCATGGATTCCATGCTGCTGCAATCCGCCATCATGTTTGTGGTAATATCAGATAAATCTTTTGTGTTAAAGAAGCTCATGGGGAGCTTGCGAAGATGTTCTGCGATCCGAAGTCTGGTCGTGCTGGCCTCTTTATAAGAAGCAATGTAGGTTTTTCTATAATCATTTTTTGCAGCCAGGAATACCAGAATAGCCGCAACCACTCCCAGTCCCAGCAGCTTCCACAGTGCGTCCCATGAAATTGCTTCTCCGGTGAACGGTTTCAGCAGTTCCCAAAAAAGTAGGCAGGCTACCATTGAAGGAAGTAGCAGTGCAATATTGGTTATTGTGCAGGCTGTAATTGCTTTTTTTAAGTCGGAGTAGCCTTTCTCCGATAGCATTAACTTTTCTTTCAGCTTACTCATAGATCACACCGCCTTTCCTTGTACTGATTTTCCAGTTGATCGACTCCGTATAGCTGCTCCACATCTGCGCGTATTTTCCACCCTTCTTCAGCAACTCGTCATGGGTGCCAGATTCAATCAGGTGTCCTTTTTCCATGACAAGGATCTGGTCAGCGTTGCGAATCGTAGACAGACGATGGGCAATCATTACAACCGTTTTATTCTGGATTAGCTTTTCAAAGGCTTTTTGAATCAGGTACTCATTTTCCGGGTCGCTGAATGCGGTTGCCTCGTCCAGTACGATGATAGGGGCATCCTTTACGATAGCCCTTGCAATGGCAATCCGTTGGCGTTCACCACCTGAGAGATGAACGCCGGTGCTTCCAATCACAGTCTGATAACCGTTTGGAAGTTGCTCGATAAATTCGTGGCATCTTGCCGCCTTTGCCGCCGCAATCACCTGTTCTTCCGTAGCATCTGGATTTCCCATACGGATGTTATCCAGGATGCTCTGCTTAAAGAGGAATGTATCCTGAAATACAAAGCTGACCTTATCCATCAGCGCATCCAGCGGAATATCCCGAATGTCAACACCACCGATTTGAATACTTCCGTCCGTCACATCATAAAATCGGGAGATTAGGTTGGCTATGGTACTTTTACCGCCACCGGAAGGGCCGACAACGGCTGTTACCTTGCCATGAGGCGCAAGGAAAGAGACATGAGCCAGGGCCTTGACTTGGGAATCAGTTTCATAGGAAAAGCTGACATCCTGAAAAGCAATGTCATAGTTTTGTATAACAGCCTTTGTATTCTTTTCCGGCAGAACCGGGATACGCAAGATTTCATCCATGCGCTCTACATTGCCGTCAATCTGCGTAAAGGACTCCGAGATAAACATGATCTTATTCAGGATACCGGAAATCGCATGTACAATAATCAGGTAGAAAATGAATGTCAACGAATACTCTCTGAAATCCGTAGTATGCATCCCGATCAGAACACCTACCGGAATTAAAAACAGATAAATATTGTTGATGATTGTGGTAAATGCAGGCATACAGTTTTGCCAGCCCAATGCGTACTCCAGCACGAAAGAGGTATAGTCCTTAATAGATTTGCTCAACCGCTTAAAAGAATCTGCGGTCTGATTAAATGCTTTGATCTCCGGCATACCGCGCACATATTCCACAGAGGCGCTGTTCATGTTCTCCTGGGCGGTCTGAAAACGGTGCATTTTTTCCTTTGCTTCACCGTTGAATCCTGCAAACTGAACGATGAAGGCCAGAACAATACCAACCAGACAAACCACACCATACCGCCAGTCAATCCCAAGAAGAATAATGACCAGAACAAGCGGTGCGACCAAAGAGGCGACAAAATCCGGGAGCTGGTGAGCAATAAATTTCTCAACGCTTTCAATGTTTTCGTCCATGATTTTTCTCAGTTTGCCGCTGCCCAAGGTCAGATGATACCCAAGCGGAATATGCATAATGTGGTCGGCAAAGGCCACCTTCAATTCATAAAGCGTTCCAAACGCTGCAATGTGGGAACACAGTAAGGCAAAAAAGTAAAATACGATGTTCCCCAAAATACCAGCCAGGGCAAGCCAGCCCCAGGTTGAGATTGCAGAAACATTCAAGAGCGACATATCCGGGTAAACAAACAGGATTTCCCGAACGATGTAATAAATTGATAAATAAGGTGCAAAAGAACAAATTGCTGCCAGCGCAGCCAGAAACCCTGATAGAAACAAAAGCCATTTATGACCCGAAGCTAATTCCAGGCAACGCGCCAGTCCAGTCTTTGCCTTCGGCTGTTTCTCATTTTGCTGTGTCATTCCTAACCCTCCTTTTGGTCATACCCAATTTTTTTCAAAAGAAGCTCTGCTCCTCTGATTTGAAAATCATCGGTAATGCAGCCGTTCTCCAGGCGTATTGCCCGCTCACAGCAGGCAAGCGCACACTCCGCGTCATGGGTAATGACGATAATGGTGCGCCCCATCTTTGCCAGCTTGCGGATCATCCGGCTGACATTCCGCATATTCGTACCGTCCAGCCCGCTTGTCGGTTCGTCCAGTACGATGATCGGCGCTTCGTGCATCAGCGCCACGCCAAGGGCCAGCCGCTGCTTTTGCCCTCCTGACAGCGTGGAGGGATGCTGTTTGACAAACGGCATCAGCTCCAGGGCCTCCAGAATTTCCTCCGCCGCTTTTTTCCGCTCTGGGCTGACCTCTGCGCCGGTAGTCAGTTCATCCAGCAGGTCCTCACCGAAAAGCTGGCTGTCTAAATCCTGGGGAATGTACCAGACCTTTCCCAAGCGGCCTTTCGATCTACAATGCTTTCCGAACAAAACGACTTCGCCGGATTTCTCTTTCAATAGCCCTGCCAGGATTCGTCCTATGGTGCTTTTGCCCGTCCCGTTAGGGCCAATCAGGGCTACCACTTCTCCCTTGCGGCATTGAAAGTCAACATCCTTTGCCACAATCGTCTCACCAAAAGAGTGGTTCAGCTTTTTCACTTCCAGAACAACCTCGCTGGTTGCCGCAGACGGGATTTCTGCCTGCTCGATCTGGTGCAGGTCAGGAGTGCGAAGCCCCAGCTCCCGGATTTCCTCATTGGACAGGACTTTCATCTGCTGCGCGGTAAATTCCCGCACAATTTTCCCTTTCTGCACACACAGGAAACGGTCTGCCAGATCCATTAGATAGTAAAGCCGGTGTTCCGCTATAATGATGGTTTTTCCCTGCTGCTTCAAAGCGCGGATAATGTCTGCAAAGCGGTAGGTAGATGCAATATCCAGATTGGCGGACGGTTCATCCATGACATAGATTTCCGGGTCAATCGCTTCCGCAGACGCAATCGCAACTTTCTGGCGCATCCCATAAGACAGGCTGTGCAGACTGTGATCCAGAATGTCCTGAATTTTGATGTCTGCCGCTGCCCGGTGAACATGGTTCTGAATGTCCTCATGGGAATACCCATAGTTCTCACAGCCGAAAGCAATCTCACCAGCTACCTCATTGGCAAAAAACTGGCTCCTGGGGTCTTGAAAAACATTTCCCGCGATTTTGCCGCGCTCCCAGGATGGAATCTTTTTCAGCGGTTTTCCGTCCACAAAAACCTCGCCGCTCAATTTCCCCTCGTAAAAGTAGGGGATCAGGCCGTTAATCACTCTCGTCAAAGAGCTTTTCCCACTTCCTGATGGGCCGGTCATAACAATGACCTCCCCGGCGGCAATGTCTAACGATATATGTTCCAGTTGATTTCCGTTCCCGCCATAGGAAAAGGTCAGGTCACGGATCATAATTTCTTTTCCCATTCCATTCCTCCTATAAAAGACAGCAGCACACGGCAGCTCCCACGCTGACAACAATCAAATAGTAATCCAGCGCAGCGATCCGGCTGACATAGTAGCTTTCTTTCTTGTAGGGGCTTTCAATTCCCCTGACAATGGCAGAAGCGGCTAACTCGTCCGCGATCTTTAAGGAGCGGAACACCATCGGAACAATGGCGTATTCCAATGTGTCCATTGGATGCCTCAAAACATTGCCAACCGATTTTAAGAAGCCACGGATTTTCATGGCTTCCCTGACTTCTCCAAATTCATGCAGCACAGTCGGAGCAAAGCGGAGCATGACGATCAAAACAAGCATGATACGGGTGGGGATCGGCATTTTCCTCAAGCTGGCTGTCAGCTTCCCGGACGGGATTTTCGCCAGAAGATAGGCTGGCATAGCGGGCAGTAACAGCTTGTAAATCATACTGAGTAACAGCGGAGAGGGGATGCTGATCTGATATTTCGTCTCAATCATCAGCCATACAATCGCCACTAAATAGACCGCAAAGCATCCCAGGGCCTGTTTATATAAGCCGAACCAGCAAAGGATCAAAAAAATCCAAAAGGTAAAAATCCCATGCCCTAAAAAACTTGTTGCAAAAAAGGTCACGATACAGGCGCACAGCGTCAGGAAAAGAACTGTGCGCCCATCGATCCGGTCAATCCGTCTTTGCTTTTTTTCTTCGGCCATCATCCTACAATGCCCGCTTTTTGGAAATGCTTTCTGAGCAACCGCTGGCCGAACAATGTACCGAGGATGGCAAGAACCGCAGTAATGGCAATACCCAGAAGCATCAGTGCCGGAGAAGTCACCATAGAGAACTGCATATTCAGAGTATTTGCATCAAACCCGCTGCTTGCAGCCATTTCCTGATAGCTGTCCCACGCCCACCACAGCGGTACGGCGCAGCCTACAAAATTTCCGATTGAGTTGACCATCCAGCCAATTCGGTTGCGAACTGCACTTCGGTATGTATTCTTGCCAACCATGCATAACTCGGCAATGAGGGCTACAATCAAGAAATAGGGAACCAAGAACATATAACCCATAACACCTTGGATTAGTCCATAAACCGTAGCCCAAGCAAACAACAATCCGTGTTTGTTAATGCGATTTGCCGCAACCAAATAAAATGTTGCTCCAATAAAGGCATCAATACCAGCAGAGCCGTATAAATATACTGCTGGGAAAGGCAATGTAACCATACCAATCACCATTGCAATTGCAAAATTGATGACCATCATTGCGGCAATCGTCATAATATCTCGAACGCCAATTTTTTTCTTTACCGTTTGTTCCATTTTTGAAACCTCCTTAAAATAAAATGACAGTGTAGTTAGCAATAACTAACTACACTGTCATTTTACACCGGTTTGCAGTCTCTAACTACTCCAAAGGGAAAAGTAAATCAAGAAAACAGCCCAAAAGTTAAATCACTTTTTTGCTTTACGGTAATCCTTTGGAAGCATTCCAAACACTTCTTGAAAGGCTTTCGCAAACTTACTAATATTTGAATATCCAAGTTCACCGGCTATTTGCGTGATTGATTGATCTGTTTCCTGCAAATAAATAGCCGCAAGATTCATTTTATACTTTTTGATATGTGCATAGGGCGTATCGCCATAAATCTGTTTGAAAATAGCTTGAAATGTGACCTTGCTCATTGGCTCCTTTCGCAAAAGTTCTTCTATGGATATTTTTTTGTCGAGGTTTTCTATGAGCTGTTGGCGGATGCGTTTGATGATTTCAATTTGTTCTTTGGCATAATACGTTGCCTCATACTGATCTTCAATCCGCAGCTGTTTGATATGGTAAAATAGTTCCAATAATTTGATACGGAAATAATCTCGCTCTTCAACACCTTTTGCAGCATACAATTCTTCAAAGATATGTAACAACCGCTGTGGTGTCCGACATAAAAACCACTTTTTTTCTAATTCCAATTCTCGTCCGAGATTTAGAACATCAATGTTGTAGTACGAAAAAATCTGTTGTGTTTCCACATCGACAGAATCCTTATCAATCACACAGCTTAGTCCTACACTATATCCAAAGGGAAAGGAATAGGCCGCAGGAATATTAGCAAGGGCATTGATGCAAAATTCTCCCTCTTTCATGTGGAAAACTTTATTATTTCTTAGCTCAAACTCAACGCGTCCTTTTTGGTAATGACGGATTTCAATGATATTCTTATTAGGAATAGGCTCATGGAATGTATCTGAGCAGTTAAAATCCATAAAAATTAAGTCAATACCAGGGAAAAGAGTGTAGTCATAGAGACGACCTGTTCCATTACATTTATATTTGATTTGAACATAATCATTATGTTCATCAGTTAGCGTAGCATATTCACCGTACCATTCTGTTCCATGTAACTCTTTCACTCATATCTTCCTCCTTTTTGGTTAGCGGCAACTAATTATATGTTAAATTGTTTTTTTGCTCTCGTCAACCTCTGACGACATATTCTTTATATTTCATTTAGGATAAAAGTTCAAGGAAAAGATATGGCGGAATTGCAAAACAAACAGAGGCCGCAAGTAGCAGCCTCCGCTTGCAAAATTATTGATAAATCAGCTCTGTCAGCACAATTTCCTCCGCCTGCGCTTTCAGCGTGTTCATCAGGCCCACCCAACGCATAGGATCACAGGCTTTCAGTTCCTCAGTGACACCCGCAGCCTCCATCATCCGGAATAGTGAGAACGGTGGTTGTTCCAAAATTATTCCGATTCAGGGATAATACCGGCAAGCAATGTCTAAGTGCCCGTACAATGCATCCGCTGATCCGTGTGAGTTTGAAGTTCAACTCATGGTGGCCAATGTTGCGGAGGAAGAAGCCACCGAAACGTTCCACGAAATTGATGCCGAAATTAACAAGTTGTTACGGCGCATTCATCTTTTGGAGGCTTTACTGCAAAGAAATGGTATCCCGGCACCCGAATTAGACGATTGACTTTTACTCTGCCAGTAAAAACGCTGGCAGAGCTTTTTGCTGCCATGGTCACCGGTGAGGATGCTTAAACATTCAGGCAGAGTGACCTATTATATTATCCGTTTGTTTCCATTACATGGGTTGGGGCTTTAGCGCGTGAAAGCGGGGCTAAAAGTCCGTGCAAGTGGGGTTCTGACTCCGATATATGCAACATGTATTTCCCACTTGATAAAATAAACATCCACCGAGCGAGGACGGATGCCGGGGTGCTTTTTTCATGGGTAGATTACAATGGCTCTTGTAGAATTTATTCCAAACCAAACCGCTAATTCTTGTGCAATTCCGTGAATAGCTTTTAGGGCAGTTTGCTGGTATGATTTGTACCGAACCTAGAGAAGCGATACTTGATAAAATGGGAGGCGTACGAAGAATCGGACTTGGATCTTGCATAAAATGGTGTCGCTCGTTGGTAATCTGGCCTGTGGCAGAACCTCAACAAAGGTGAAAGCGGCAACAAAAAATGGGGCTGTTGCACATCCTCTAAAAAAGAAAGACCGAAGTAAAAGCCAAAAAAGGCTTTACAACTTCGGTCTTTTGCTTTAAGTTTAATAGTTGTGAGCAGAAAAACTCAAAAGCAAGAACAGCATAT
>ENA-OQLI01001425-OQLI01001425.1-human-gut-metagenome-genome-assembly--contig:-NODE-1425-length-17252-cov-3.093723_pt1 | contig 17252 bp, 18 predicted proteins | sample MGYA00242805_ERZ504812 | MGnify/ENA primary metagenome ERZ504812 (study PRJEB26092, sample SAMD00036430) | human gut metagenome | host: Homo sapiens | study: EMG produced TPA metagenomics assembly of... | reverse complement strand
AGGACACTCTCGTATATTGGCTCGCTGGGGCTCATCGTCGTCGTGCCGATGATCTACCGCAGTCCGGGGCTGGCCGGACTGATCCTGCCGCATCTGTTCGAACCCTCCGTGGCGCAGGAGGTCGCCGGAGCGTGGATCGGCGGCACGATCGACACCACGTCGGGCGTCGTGGCTTCGAGCGAGATGATCGGCGACGCGGCCAACCGGCAGGCCGTCATCATCAAGGCGGCGCAGAACGTGCTGATCGGCGTGGTGGCCTTCTTCATCGCGCTCTACCGCTCGACCCGCGGGGAGCGGGGCCGCGGGGCCCCCTCGTTGGGCATCGTCTGGGAGAAGTTCCCCAAGTTCATCCTCGGATTCGTCGCCGCCTCGCTCGTCTTCAGCCTGATGCAGTCGGGCGGGTTCTTCGTCCCGGGCGACGGCGGCAAACTCGCCGAAACGGGTGTCGCCAAGACCTTCTCCACGGTCTTCTTTTCGCTGGCTTTCGTCTGCATCGGCCTCGAAACCCGTTTCCGGGATATTTTCTCGAAGGAAAACCGCCGCACGTTCTGGGCTTTCATGACGGCCCAGATGTTCAACATCGTAGTCACGCTGATCGTGGCCTACCTGTTGTTCGGCGTACTGAAACCCTATCTGAATTAGGATCGGGGAATCCGAAAGGTACAGCAATCGGCACTCTTTTGGGAGTGCCGATTTCGTTGCCGGGCTATCGTTTGCGGCGGAAGAAGTAGCTTTTCTGCCTGCGTTTCTCCTCCTGCGAGCGGGCGACATAGACCTTTTCGCCCGTATAGGGGTTTTCGCCCGTGTAGAACATCACCGACGAAAAGGTCATCGGTGTAGGGGTCAGATCCTGCACCTGCTCCAGGTCGAAGTGGAGTTTGCCCAACACCTTGTCCGCCAGCGAGCGCATGTCGCGCTCCGTGCATCCCGGGTGCGAGGAGATGAAATAGGGAATCAGCTGGTACGGCAGCCCTTCGCGGCGGCAGATCCGGTTGAAATCGGCGTTGAGCCGTTCGAACATCACGAACGGCGGCTTGCGCATCAGTTTCAGCACGGCATCCTCGGTATGTTCCGGCGCCACTTTGAGGCGGCCCGACGTATGATGACGGATGACCGTATCGAGGTAATCGCTGCCGTCGAACAGGTCGTAGCGGATACCGCTGCCGATAAAAGCCTTCTTGACCCCCTTGACCGCCCGCACTTTGGCATAGAGATCGAGCAACGGACGATGGTCGTTATCGAGGTTGGGGCACATCTTCGGATGCAGGCACGACGGACGGCGGCATTTGCTGCACAGCTCCCGGTCGCGGCCGCCCATGCGGTACATGTTGGCCGAAGGCGCTCCGATGTCCGAAAGGTAACCCCGGAAATCGGGCATGCGGGTCACCCGCTCTACTTCGCGAAGGATGGATTTTTCGCTGCGCGAAGTGATGAACTTGCCCTGGTGGGCCGATATGGTGCAGAAGGAGCAGCCGCCGAAACAACCCCGATGGATATTGACCGAGTGCTTGATCATCTCCCAGGCCGGAATGTCGCCACGACCCCGGTAGCGGGGGTGCGGCGCCCGCTCGTACGGCAGATCGAACGAATGATCCAGCTCCTCGGTCGTAAGCGTCGCGTTGGGCGGCGTGATGACCGCATAGCGGTCGCCGACACCTTCGACGAGCGTTTCGTCCGGTTCCATCAGGTTGCTCAAGGTTTCGATGCGGGTGAAGTTCTTCCCAAAGGCCCGCTTGTCGGCCACGCACTCCTCGTAGGAGTGCAGGCGGATCGTTCGGGTGGGATCGAGCCGCTCCACATAGCTGCGGTCGGCCATGAATCCCACCTGTCGGATATTTCGCAACAACTTGGCGTTGAATCCGTTGTTCATCGCCCGCGCCACCTGTTGAATCACCCGCTCGCCCATGCCGTAGATCAAAAGGTCGGCCCCGCTGTCGGCGAGGATCGAGGGATGGAGCGAATCGCTCCAGTAGTCGTAGTGGGTCAGGCGGCGCAATGAAGCCTCGATACCGCCGATGACCACCGGCGTACGCGGAAAGAGCCGCTTGAGAATCTGCGTATAGGTTTTGACCGCATAGTCGGGGCGGAATCCTGCTTTCCCGCCGGGCGTGTAGGCATCGTTGCTGCGCAACCGGATGTTGGCGGTATAGTGGTTCACCATCGAATCCATCGCCCCGGCCGTCACGCCGAAGAAGAGGCGCGGAGTGCCGAGCTTGGTGAAATCCCGCAGGTCGTCCCGCCAGTTGGGCTGGGGCACAATCGCCACACGATACCCTTCGGCTTCGAGCAGACGGCCCACGACGGCCGCGCCGAACGACGGGTGGTCGATGTAGGCATCGCCCGTGAAGAGGATCACGTCGAGTTGATCCCAGCCGCGTGCGCGGACTTCCTTGAGGGTAGTGGGCAGAAACATTTCAATCTCGATTTTTATTCTTCCGCAAGCCCCGCAGCGGCATAGGCGTCCCACTTAGCCAACACGGTACGGAAATCTTCCGGCAGTTCGCTTTCGAAATAGACCTGTTCGCCCGTAGTAGGATGCTGGAAGCCGAGGCTTTTGGCATGGAGTGCCTGCCGGGGCATCGCGGCGAAACAATTTTCGATAAACTGTTTGTATTTGTTGAAGGTCGTACCTTTGAGGATACGGTCGCCGCCGTACCGTTCGTCGCCGAACAGGGGGTGTCCCTTCCACTGCATGTGGACGCGGATCTGGTGTGTGCGGCCCGTTTCGAGGCGACATTCAATGAGGGTTACGTAACCGTAGCGCTTCAGCACCCGGTAGTGGGTCACGGCGTGCTTGCCGTCCGAGCCGTCTTCGAAGACCCACATCTTCTGCCGGTCTTTGGGGCTGCGGCCGATGTTGCCGGTAATGGTGCCTTCGTCCTCCTCGAAATTTCCCCACACCAGCGCCACATACCGCCGCGTGATCGTATGGTCGAAGAACTGTTTGGCGAGCCGAGCGTGCGCCCGCTCGTTTTTGGCGATCACCAGCAGCCCCGAGGTGTTCTTGTCGATGCGGTGCACCAGTCCGGCCCGCATATCGCCCTCCTGGAACAGGGGCAGATTCTGCAAATAGTATGTAAGGGCGTTCACGAGCGTTGCGGAGTAGTTGCCGTGACCGGGATGGACGACCATGCCCGCAGGCTTGTTGACCAGCAGCAGGTCGTCGTCCTCGTAGGGAATTTCGAGCGGGATGTTTTCGGGAATGATCTCGATTTCGCGCTTGGGATAGGGCATCACCAGCGAGATACGGTCGCCGGGTTTGACCTTGTAGCTCGACTTCGCGGGTTTGCCATTGACCAGGATATTGCCTGCGTCGGCAGCCGTCTGGATGCGGTTGCGCGAACAACGCTCCATGTGGATCGTCAGGAACTTGTCCAACCGCAGCGGGCTTTGCCCCCGGTCGGCCGTGATGCTGTAATGTTCGTACAGCTCGTCCTGCTCGCCGGCAGCGTCGTCCTCGAGTTCGTCCGGATCGGGTATGTATTGCGATTCGCTCATCGGACGTGTGCGTTATTGGAAAAATTCGTCTTCCGCTGTCTCTTCGTCCGGGAAAAGCCCGTCGTCGATGACCGGCTCCGCTTCGACGGGACGGTTGGCCAGACTGTCCAGACGAACACGGGCCAGCGAATCGGCCGTTTCAGCGTCGAGGCGGCGCAGCTCTTCGGCGGCTTTTATCATCTCCTTATCGGCCGCAGCGCTCTGGGCGGTGACTTTGGCAGCATCGAGGGTCAGCTTCAGATCGACCTTCGCACCCAGCCGGGCACGGCTGCCGGCCGAAGGCGTCTGCAGATAAACCCGGGCTTCCCGCTGGTTCAGCAGGTTGATTCCCTCGTCGAAGGAGATCTTGCCGATGTTGAGCCCCAGCTCCCACAAACGGCTTTTGGCCTGTTGGAGGTGAAGCCCCACGGTCTTCGGCACGAGTGTCGAAACGGAACCGCTCTCCCCGACGTAAAGGGTGACGCCGCTGCCCGCTTCGAGCTGTACGCGGCTTTTCTCCGAGACTCGCTTGCCGTCGGCGTACTCTTCGAGCACGTAATTGGTCGCCAGATCGGGACGATAGACGATCTGTTCGATCCCCAGGCCGGCCACTTCGAGCATATTCTTGGCCTGGCGCAGCGAACGGCCGGCGACATAGGGCACCGTCACCATCTTCTGCCGATAGGAGTTGATCGTGACATAGACCTTCCGGCCGGGTTTCACCCCGACGCCCTTTTCCGGGAGTTGGTCCAGCACCACGCCCCCGTCGTAGGCAGGCACATACAGCGAGTCGTTGACGATGATTTCCAACCCCTGACGGCGGGCCTCCCCGAGAGCCTCCTCGAGCGGAATGCCTGTCAGGTCGGGCACCGTACGGTGCGCACTGTGGCGCGTGCCCAGCAACAGCAGCAAGTGAGTTGCGCCGCCCAGAACGAGCAGCACGCAGACGCTGATGAAAAGGGGTTTCAGAAAAGGATGCTCACCGACTTTCGCCCAATATTTTTTCAGTTGTTCCAGCATGGTATTGTTCTGTCGTTTTTGTTTGGGGATCGGAACTGCCTGGCAACGGTACGTACCGATCCGTTTCGTCTGTTTCAGGGTATCTCGTTATCCGATCTCGCGGTAAAAGGTGTCGCGTTCGACGGCCCGGTAGCCGGCTGCCGCGACGATGCGGCGCATCTCCTCCGTGGTCATCGCCGGACGCTGATCGTCGGCTCCGGCCATCGAGTAGATTTTGGTCGTATCGTCGATCGTGCCGTCGATGTCGTCCGCACCGAAAGCCAGAGCCAGCTCCGTAGTCGCTTTGCCGTACATCACCCAGTAAGCCTTGATGTGGGGAATGTTGTCCAGGTAGATGCGGCTCATGGCCAGCATCCGCAGGTCCTCGGTCACGGAAACCTCGCCGATTTCCGACATGCGGTTGCCGAAATTGCGGTATTTGAGCGGGATGAAGGCGTTGAAGCCGCCCGTCTGGTCCTGCTGGCGGCGCAGCCGGTCGAGGTGGTCGATGCGGTGTTCGACACACTCGATATGGCCGTAGAGGATCGTGGCGTTGGTCGGGATCCCCAGCCGGTGTGCAGCAGCATGCACCTCGAACCACTCTACGGTCGAACCTTTATCGGGACAGATTCGGGCACGCAGCTCCTCGTCGAAAATTTCGGCACCCCCGCCCGGTATCGCCTCCATCCCGGCGCTGCGGAGCAGACGCAACCCTTCGTCGATAGTCAGCCCCGCTTTGCGGATCATGTAGGAGAGCTCGATGGCAGTGAAGGCCTTGACGGTCGCTTCGGGCAGGATCGCCTTCACGCGGCGGATCATCTCGACGTAATAGTACAAATCGTGCTCGGGATGCACGCCTCCGACGATATGCACTTCGGTTACGCCCTGTCCGGCGTGGTCGCGGGCGATCCGTTCGACCTCTTCCAGGGAGTAATCCCACGCCTCGGGACTTCCCTTCGGACGGCGGTAGGAACAAAAATTACAGTTGAACACGCACAGGTTCGTGGGTTCGATGTGGAAATTGCGGTTGAAATAGACCTTGTCGCCGCTCACGCGCTCCTTGCTCCGGGCGGCCAGCTCGCCCAACAGCCAAAGCGGAGCTTCGTGCCAGAGCACGAGGGCTTCGGCAGGGGCGATCCGCTCGTCGGAGCGGACCTTGCGGACGATATCTTCGAGTTGCGGGGACATTATTTCGGTGCTTTGCGATAAAGATAAACAGCGATACAGAGGTAAAGTATGTTCGGTATCCAGACAGCGATCCAGGGCGGCAGCGTACCGCTCTTGGCAAACTCCTCGAAGAAGCGGATGAAGAGGATATACGAGAAGCAAAGGGCAATGCCGATGCCGATGTGGAGTCCCGTGCCGCCCCGCACCTTGCGCGAGGAGAGCGAAACACCGATGAGTGTCAGAATGAACGTACCGACAGGATAGGCGTAACGGGCGTGTTGTTCGACCTGAATGATGTTGATCGAGTCGGAACCCTTGCTTCGCTGCTGTTCGAGGAACTGGTTCAGTTCCACTATATTCATTGTTTTTATCAACTGGTCAGTGCGTCCCAATTCATTGACATCCAGATTAATGAGTGTGTCCAGATTGCGGTGTTGCGTGAAAGTTTCCACACCGAGCGAATCGAACGTGCGGGTGGTATATCGTCGGGCCGACCACCGCTTGGTTTCGGGATTGAACCTCACCTCTGCGGCTTCGAGCGATGCGGTCATCGCTCCCGATTCGTACTCTTCCAGGCTGAAGAACGAAGCCTGGTTCGATTCCTTGGAGTAGTTGCGGATATAGGCGAACGTACCGGGTTCGATCTGACGGTAGATATTTTTATCGTATTGGAAACGCGCCTTGCGCGGGATGTATTGGTTCTCGAAGCCACGCAGCTGCGCTGCGACACCGGAATCAACCAGAGGTTCCACCCCAGAGAGAGCGAAGCGATGATGAGCGCCCCCAGGAAATAGGGCCACATCAGCCGCCGGAAACTCATGCCGCCCGAAAGCATAGCCACGATCTCGGTCTGATAGGCCATTTTCGAGGTGAAGAAAATGACGGCGATGAAGGTGAACAGTCCGCTGAACTGGTTGATGAAGAACGGGATGAAATTCAGGTAATAGTCGAAAATGATCGCCTTGAGCGGCGCTTTCGTTTCCGTAAAGTTGTCGATCTTCTCCACGTAGTCGAAGATCACCACGACCACGATGATCATCGCGATAGCGAAGAAGTAGGTGCTCAAGAACTTGCCGAGGATATACCGGTCGAGGATCTTGAATCCGGGGAAGCGGAAATGCGGGAGCTTTCGTTTCATCGTGGTTCGAGTGTTACAGCCTGCGGCCGAGTTTGGCGACCATCTGCTCCTTCCAGGGTGTGAAATCCCCGGCCCCGATGTGTCGGCGGGCCTCGGTGACCAGCCGCAGGTAGAATGCGATGTTGTGCAGCGAAGCGATCTGCGCACCGAGCATCTCCTGGCAGATCGTCAGATGATGCAGGTAGGCTTTCGTATAGACGTGATCGACGAAGGCGGTGCCTTCGGGATCGATCGGGGAGAAGTCGTCCTCCCATTTCTTGTTGCGGATATTGATCGTGCCTTCCGAAGTGAAAATCTGTCCGTTGCGTCCGTTGCGCGTGGGCATCACGCAGTCGAACATATCGACACCCCGGGCGATGCCTTCGAGGATGTTGATCGGCGTGCCGACCCCCATCAGGTAGCGGGGGCGGTCTTCGGGCAGGATGGCATTCACCACCTCGATCATCTCGTACATCACGTCGGTCGGCTCGCCTACGGCAAGACCGCCGATGGCATAGCCGTCCGCGTCGTACTGTTTGACATTTTCGGCCGCCCGCGCCCGCAAGTCGGGATAGGTACAGCCCTGTACGATGGGGAACAGCGCCTGGTAATGGCCGTATTTGGGCGAGGTCTGGCGGTAACGGTTGAAACAGCGGTCGAGCCAGCGCTCGGTCAGGGCGAGCGACTTGGCGGCATAATCACGCGGCGAGTCGCCCGGCGGACACTCGTCGAAGGCCATCATGATATCGGCGCCGATCGTACGCTCCGTGTCGATCACGCTTTCGGGCGTGAACAGATGGCGCGAACCGTCGATGTGGGACTGGAAATGGCATCCTTCCTCCTTGAGCTTGCGGCAGCCCGCTAGCGAGAAGACCTGAAAGCCGCCGCTGTCGGTGAGCATCGGCCCGTCCCAGGTCGAGAAGCGGTGCACGCCGCCCGCCCGCTCGAGAATATCCATACCGGGACGCAGATAAAGGTGATAGGTGTTGGCCAGGATGATCTGGGCCCGGGCTTCGTCGCGCACGTCGCGGTGAAAAATGCCCTTGACGGTCGCCGCCGTACCTCCGGGCATAAAGATCGGGGTCTTCACCACGCCGTGATCGGTCTGCAATTCGCCCGCCCGCGCCTGCGAAGAGGGGTCTTTATGTTGGAGCGTAAATTTCATAGATGTCTATATAACGTACAAAAGTACGTAAAACTATTTATAATTCATAAAAAATGGTCGCAACAGTGTGCATCGCGGTCATGTCGCGGCCGGTCGGTGCGGCGGGAGGGAAGGATGGTGAAAAGTCGGCGCGAAATAACGGGGCCGGGAAGATACGGCGGCGACTGTCAAGGGCATCTTCCACCGCGACGTGCGCGACGAAGCCCGAATGCGGTTTGTTTTATTTGATTGCAAATAAAATGTATTTTATTTGGTAATCAACAAAGAAATGTTTAATTTCGGATCAGGAGGAAAACTTCTTCCGGTCCTGTTCCGGGAATTTTCAGCAACTCCCGGAACAGGGTTCGACCGAAAACCCTGAAATTAATCCGTTATGAAACATTTCAGACTTTTTTCACTGTTCTTCGGTTGCTGGCTATTAGCTAGTTGTACGGCCGATCCGGGCACGGAGCCGGGGCCTTTCGGTGAAAACCCTCCGACTGCTGAAAAGCCGCATGCGGTCCCTGTCGAACAGGCTCTCGAAGAGTTGCAATCCGTCCTCGAAGAGATCGATACTCCCGCGGAAGATGGCGCTGTCACCCGCAGCGAAGCCACGGCCGACGTGGAGGATCTGCTCTACATCGTCAATTTCGAGAACGAGGCGGGCTATGCCATTCTGGGGGCCGACGACCGGTTGGAGCCGGTCTATGCGGTTGTCGATGAAGGAAGCCTCACGACCGAAGATTTCCGGTATGCCGTAACGGTTACTCCCGAGCAGGCCGAAGCGGACGGTGAATTGGTATTCCCCCTGCAAATGGTTGCACAGGCCGCGATCATTGGAATCGAAAATGCCGATATAGATGCTGATGGAGGAGTCGCACCTATGAGCGACGACGGGCGTCACACGGGGGATTTAGGAGGCAATGTTTTAAGAGAGGAATACACTCCGTTCGTTGTTCAAGAAAGGATAGGACCGCTGATTCCGGTAAAATGGGGGCAGGGGGCACCGTATAATGTTTGTTGTCCTTTGGTCCATGGACAATCTCCTGTTGCTGGTTGCGGAGCCATTGCTGCCGCACAAGTAATGGTATCGAATTATTGGAATTATGGATACGCTCCGAAATCAATAGGAAAAACTGCGATCGATTGGACTTTGATAAGACGAACCATATTGAGTCCAAAACTTGTATCTTCAGGAATAAATGGAATGCCAAGTCCTGAAGGTTACGCAGTGGCTATGCTAATCGCTGCTGTGGGAATAGATATTGACACTGAATATGGCTTGGAAGAGAGCATGGCATATGCTTATGATTTACAAGGTTTTTTAATCCGTATGCCCTCCAAAAATGTCACTTACGAAACATATAAGAACAGTTGTGTGCGAAATATGTTACATGACCAACAAAAAGCAACCATTATGAGGGGAGTTCATATAGAGAATGGCGAAAAAAAGGCACATTTTTGGAATTTGGATGGATGGCTCTATCGTACAAGATACATAAAAACATATTACCGTAATGGTACTGTTTCTCAAAGAGGACCTTTCGGACAAACTCTTGTCCATTGCAATTTCGGGTGGGAAGGAGTTGCAGACGGATATTATTACGATGGAATATTCGATTTGAGCAAAGGTCCGGTTATGCCGGAAGATTCGGATGCCGGTACTCCAGCTTCTAGATATTACAAAGATTTAAGTATATTTACTTATACGTTAGTATTATGAATATTGGAAAAATAATCTGCCTGTTATTGATAATCCCGTTGTGCTGCGGATGTAACGAACACGAAACATCTTCTGCCCCTTCATTTCGACAATGCTTTATCGAAGTTTATTACAGCGGAGGTTTAGAATTACCAATGCTCCAAACCGGGTATTTTGGAACACAACCTACCGTTCCGCCACAAAATTTACAAACAGGATTTGTCATAACTCCGAATTACTCACACAATAACATGTGTGATTCGTTCTCCGATCCGGAAGAGTTTCTGCGATTAGCAACACGCAACGATGATACGTCATTCAATCAATGGGTTCCGGACCATCTCTGTCTTCGCACCCCTGCTTTTGCTAATAACTTCCGAGAGCTGCATGTTGTGAGTAATGCCGATTGGGACGAAGAGCATCCTGCCGGTAGTCTGCTGGATGATATTCTACTTGTGCGACTTTATTCCTATGCCAATTTTATTCACAAAGGATATCCCGGGAAAAACGACAATACGTTTCTATCCAAAAGGAAGTATTTGTCTGTAATTAAAAAGTTAATGTCGGAGCTGACGCCTGCGGATATGGAAATGATTTACTGTTGTGAAGTCAACGATTTTTCCACTGATACATTATATCCCGTGATTGTTTTCACCAGCGCCCCGACGCTCGAAAAAGAGCATACATTGACACTTCGCTGGACGACCGTCGAGGGCGATGTCAAGACTGCCTCGGTCACCTGCACGCCGGAGGTCGATCCTGCGTTGCAATAAATAGCCGACAGGAACAGCATAATATAAGGTCGAACTTCAATACGGGCTAAAATTCTTGCCGCTCCAGTCCTGTTTCGCAAGAAAGACGCTCTAGACAAACGTTTGATCCATTGCAATTTCGGATGGGGAGGGACAGCCAACGGGTATTATTACTACGGAGCTTTCGATCTGCGCAACGGACCGGAGGCCGGTTATGACGGTGAGGACACGAGTTCGTCCAGCGACAAGTATTACGATATGGAATTGATAGTCACTTACACCAATTGTCCTTAAAAAACGTATGATTATGACACGAAAAAACTTGATATTATTGTTGTTCTCACTCCTGACACTGAACTCCTGCAACAAACATGAAGGTCCGGAGTTGAGGTTTTGCGAGAACTACATCCAAAACTATTGTCAGGGGGATTTGGTATTGCTGTCCCGAAGTCCGGACCGCCCCCCCCCGCAAATCCCGGCAGACCCGCAAACCCCCATACGCAATTTTTGGATAGAATTGACCGATTGCGAGTGGATTTCCCCCGAAAGCGACCCTCAGGAGTTCGAACGCCTGGCGATTCGCAACGGGGACGTCGGTTATAACCGCTGGCTCGAGTTTTGGGAGTACCCCTCTGCTTTTGCCGATAATTTTCAGACAATGCATATTACCAGCAATGCCGACTGGGATGAAGAGCATCCGGCGGGGACATTGCTGGACGATATCCTGTGGGCCGAATTTTGGTCCTACGCCGATTATATCCGTAGCGGATACGAAACAGGGGGCGGCAACAATGTACAGATGCTCGTCGAGGATTTGAAAGCCGACGATATGCAGATGATACGTGACTATGTGATTATCTATTTCACAAAGACCCCGACCATTGATCCCATTCACACGCTCACTGTCGAATGGACCACCGTCGAGGGGGAGGTCAAGACCGCCTCGCTCACTTGCCGGCCGCAGGTCAATGCGAAAGAATAACCTGCGTGCAGTCACGTACGATTTAACAAGATAGAAGAGCCATGAAAAAGAGTTTATTGCTATTGTTGCTGCCGTTTTTATGCGGATGTTCGGAAAAGGAAGAGCCGATCGGAGGACCTGTCATCGGACCTACTTAATTTGATAGCCCGTTACGTGGAAGGAGATATGAAGCTGGACTATATTCCCCGGACCGCTGCGACGGACGGCAAATCGAATACGCTTTACATAGACTGGGCCGACACCGAAGAGTATTATAATCCGGATATGGAGAAATACAATCTTGGCCGGCAAGAGTTCTGGACTCCCGAAAACAAGGCGAAATATCTCGAAATCGCAAAAAGAAACGGGGATGAAATCGGTGCGTACGAGGGCGGCACGCCTCCCGGTCTGTATTTCGGCGATCAGATTGCCCTTGCCGATAATTTCACTTCGATGCATATCACGAGCGATGCCGACTGGGATGAGGAGCATCCGGCCGGCAAACCGCTCGACGACCTGTTCCGGGTATCGGTGCGGAGTTGGAAACAGAGGGATGAATACGGGGCCCCGCTTCTTTGCCGCGAGAGGATGGATCGGATCGGGCCGGAACATTTGCAGATGATCCCTTTCAATCCGAAGAATCCGTGGGACGGCCGGAAGAATTTGCGGCCGATCGAAATCGAACCGCTTGCCGAGCCTGCGTCGGAGCAACATCACCGATTGACGCTCACGATGACCACCACCGACGGACGTACAAAATCGACTTCGATCGACTATCCGCCGAAAACGGGACTATAGCCGACCTTATACTGTAGCCCGATCAATCGGACCGGCGGGAACAGGTAACTTCAGGTAATATTAATTGCTGCCGGGGGTTGTCTGTATGGGGAAATTATCTCCGAGGAAACTTGACTGTACCTGTCGCCGGGAACAGCGGCGCAACGTCCGTTGCAAGCAAAATTTCGGGACATGAAACAGAATAATCTGATGTCAAGTCGTATTCAGAGCACGAAGGAAAAGGAGAACGGAAACGATCCTCATACAGGAATCGTTTCCGTTCTTTATTACATCCGCCGGTCGCTATTTCTTCCCGGTTTCGGCGATGATCTTCCGAAGGGCGGCGGTAAACTCTTCGGCCGGCATGGATCCTGTTATCTTGCCCAGCAGGTCGCCCTCGGTATTGAATACGAGGTAGGTCGGGATCGACCGTATGCCGTGTTTGCCTGCCAGGGCTTTCCCGGTCGGTTTGTCGATGTCGTACTTGGCCGCGACGAAATATTCGTCCATAAAGTCGCCCACCTCCTTTTTCGAGAAGACGTCGCGCTCCATCGCCTTGCAGGGGCCGCACCAGGTGGCGTATAAATCGATGAAAACCAATTTGTCTTGAGCGATGGCCTCTTTGCGGACCGCATCGGTCGAAGAGTCCAGGAACCGTACCTGCGCGTCGGCTGCGGCGCTGATGCCCAGCACGAGTAAAAGGGTAAAAAGAATTTTTTTCATTTTCGTATTTTATTAAGAATAACGAAACGGGTGCTGCTAAAATTGTGCCGCCTCGTTCTGCGCCGTACTCAACAGGCCGCAGGCCGCTTGGATATCTTCGCCGCGAGAGGTGCGGATGGTCGTGTGTATGCCTTTGGCGGTCAGAGCATCACGGAACGCGATCATGGCCCGGTCGTCGGGGGAGAAATAAGGCGATCCGGGAATTTTATGGAAACGGATCAGGTTGATCCGGCACTTGATGCCGTCCAGCAGGCGGCATAGCTCGCGGATGTGACGCGGAGAGTCGTTCAGGCCGCTCATGACGATGTATTCGAACGATACCCGCCGCTGGTGCGTGAAATCGTATCGGCGCAGGATTTCCACGACTTCGCGGATCGGCCATGCCTTCTCTATGGGCATGATTTCGGCCCGTTCGTGCGGAAAGGGGTTGTGCAGGCTCACGGCCAGATGCACCTGGGTCGCTGCCAGAAATCGTTCGAGCCGGGAGGCTACACCGGCGGTCGAAACCGTGATTCGTGTGGGCGACCAGCCGAATCCCCACGCCGAAGTGAGGACTTCGAGCGCCGGCAGCAGACTGTCCAGGTTGTCGAGCGGTTCGCCCATGCCCATGAAAACGACGTTGGTGGGCCGTTCCCGTTCGGGCAGCGACTCGATCTGGTTGAGGATTTCGTTCGTCGAAAGGGAGTGCTGGAGCCCCTGTCGTCCAGTTGCGCAGAAACGGCAGCCCATACGGCAGCCCGCCTGCGACGAGATGCAGAGCGTCGCCCGGTCACCGTCGGGGATGTAGGCCGATTCGATGAAATGGTTCTGCGAGGTACGATAGAGGTATTTTTTCGTGCCGTCGGTCGAAATGCTGACTTTTTCGGGAGCGGTGAGTCCGACTTCGTACGTTTCGGCGAGCAGGGCCCGGTGCCGGGCGGATAGATCGCTCATCGCCTCGATCGTTGTCGCGTGCTTGTCGTAAAGCCAGCGTGCGATCTGTTTCGCCGCGAAACGGGGCATCTCCAACCGGTTGCAGAGAGCTTCCAATTGGGGCAGGGTTTGTCCGTAAAGATATTCGTGTCGGGGCATGGAAAGCGGTCGTGAGGGAGTTTTCGGGAACAAAATTAGTCAAAAATAAAGATTTTTCAGACCGAAAGCGCTGTTTTTGATTTTTTATCCCTATATTTGTCGGTAGTTAGTGTGCCTTCGGGTCACTTGAAAGGATAACAATAAACAGGAACAATAATGGAAATTAAGAAATCACCGAAAGCCGACCTGGAGAACAAACGGGGTCTTTTCCTTGAAATCGGTTTGGTCGTGGCGTTGGTACTTGTTATTGGTGCATTCGCCGTGACTCCGAAGGAACATCGTATCGAGAAAGTCGATCTTGGCTATGCTCCCGTCGAAGTGGAAATTGTCGAGGTTACCCGCGAGGACCAGAAGCCGCCCGAAGCTCCCAAGAAAGTCGATATGGCCGTCGTGAGCGACATGCTGGAAGTCGTAACCAACGATACCAAGATCGAAACGGAGATCGATTTTGCGGAGTTTGATGTGAACCAGGCGATCGAGGTGGCTCCCGTTCAGACCGAGGAGGTCTTCGAAGAGGAGATTTTCATCGTCGTGGAGGAGAAAGCGTCTTTCATGGGCGGCGACGAAGGTACTTTCCGCAACTGGGTGCAGCAGCGTGTGAAATACCCCGCGATCGCTCAGGAAAACGGCATCCAGGGTAAGGTAACCATCTCGTTCGTGGTGAATACGGACGGTTCCGTATCCAATATCGAGGTGTTGAGAACCCCCGACAGGACCTTGTCGGACGAGGCGGTACGTATTATCAAATCTTCTCCGAAATGGACCGCCGCCAAGCAGCGTAACAAGTCGGTTCGTCAGAAGTTCGTCATTCCGATCGATTTCCGTATTTCGGATTAAGGTTTGTTTGAAACATTTGATAAGGGTATCCTGCGTGAAGCCGGGATACCCTTATTTTCACCGTGCAGGAAGATGTGTCTTTCCGAAGGCGCATAGTCGTGCAGAAATCGTATGGCAGATTGGAACAGAATAAGAATAAAGAGATTGTAACGAAGAACGATCGACCCGCTTCCGGGGCCGGGTTCGAACGGGCCGTACTGGTCGCGGTCATCCGGGATCAACAGGATCCGCGTCAGGCGGAAGAGTACCTCGCCGAATTGGAATTTTTGGCTGAAACGGCCGGTATCGTAGGTGTCCGTCGTTTTACGCAGCGCCTTCCGCAGCCGTCGGCCCGTATTTATGTCGGTCCGGGGAAACTGGAGGAGATCGCTGCCTATTGCAAGGAGGAGGAGATCGACGTGGCGATTTTCGACGACGAACTCTCTCCGTCGCAGACGCGCAACATCGAGGCGGCCATGCCCTGCCGGATTCTCGACCGCACGCGTCTGATTCTCGATATTTTCATGTCGCGGGCGCAGACGGCCTATGCCAAGACCCAGGTGCAGTTGGCCAATTACCAGTATATGCTCCCGCGTCTGTCGGGTATGTGGACGCACCTGGAGCGGCAGCGGGGCGGCACGGGAACGCGCGGCGGTGCCGGCGAGCGCGAGATCGAAACGGACCGGCGAATCATCCGCAACCGGATCAGCAAACTCAAGGAGGATCTGCAAAAGATCGACCGTCAGATGGCTGTCCAGCGATCGAACCGGGGTTCGATGGTGCGTGTGGCGTTGGTGGGTTATACCAACGTCGGCAAATCGACCCTGATGAACCTGATTTCGAAAAGCGAGGTGTTCGCCGAAAACAAACTCTTCGCCACGCTCGATACGACGGTGCGAAAGGTGGTTTTCGACAACCTGCCTTTCCTGCTGTCGGATACCGTGGGTTTCATCCGCAAATTGCCGACCGAACTGATCGAGTCGTTCAAATCGACCCTCGACGAGGTGCGTGAAGCCGACCTGTTGCTGCACGTGGTCGATATTTCGCATCCGCAGTTCGAGGACCAGATCGCCGTGGTGAAGCAGACGTTACAGGATATCGGTGCCGGGGATAAACCGGTTTATCTGGTTTTCAACAAGGTGGACGCTTATACTTATGTGGAGAAGGAGCCTGACGACCTGACGCCTTCCACACGTGAAAATCGTTCGCTCGAAGACCTGAAACAGAGCTGGATCGCCCGGGCCAATACGCCCTGCATCTTTATTTCGGCAGTCGAGAAGATCAATATCGAGAAGCTGCGTTCGGATCTGTACGGCATGGTCCGTGAAATCCATTCGGGCCGCTATCCATTCAACAACTTCCTCTATTGACCTGAAACAAAAGTTAAATAAATACAACCTTATGTTGCACATTCTCAACAGTCAGAACACCATTCTCAACAAGTTTGTCGCCGAAATCCGCGACAAGTCGATTCAGAAGGATTCGATGCGTTTCCGCCGTAATCTGGAGCGTATCGGAGAGGTCATGGCCTATGAAATATCGAAAACGTTCGAGTATGCGGTGAAAGTGGTCGAAACTCCGCTGGGCGAGGCTTCGGTAGCGATGATCTCCGACCAGGTCGTGATCGCTACGATCCTTCGTGCGGGACTTCCTTTCCATCAGGGATTCCTGAACTACTTCGACGACGCGCAGAACGCTTTCGTTTCGGCTTATCGCAAGAGTACCAAGGACGGCAAGTTTACCGTCAAGGTCGAATACATCTCGTGTGGCGAGCTGGAGGGCAAGACTTTGCTGCTGGTCGATCCCATGCTGGCTACCGGTTCTTCCCTCGTGCTGGCCTACAATGCGCTGTGCGAACGGGGCGGGCAGCCCGCGCATACCCATGTCGCGGCGGTTATCGCCAGCGAACAGGGGGTCGAATATGTGGAGAAGAATATGCCCAAGCGCACGACCACGATCTGGTGTGCTGCGGTGGACGAGGAATTGACTTCGCGGGCTTATATCGTGCCGGGTATCGGCGATGCGGGCGATCTGGCTTATGGTGAGAAGATCTGACGTGCGACGCCTGTTGTTTCTGGGGGCCGTTTTCTGTACGACAGTAGGTTGGATGCTGTTGCAGAAGCCGGCTTTCCTGCTTTTCTACCATGCCCGGGCAGCAGAGGCCTCTTTCGGGGAGTGGCTCGGAGTTCTTTGGCACGGACTCTCGCTCGATTGCACGGTGGCGGGTTACGTCACCGCTTTTCCGGTACTTGTCGTGCTGGCATCGTTCTGGATTCCCCTTTCGCAGCGGGTGTGGCGGATCGTTCTGACGGTCTATTTTTCGCTGATCGCACTGGTGACGGCCGCGATCTTCGCCGTCGATCTCAACCTGTACGGCTATTGGGGCTTTCGGCTCGACGGTTCGGTGCTGATCTACCTTTCCGATCCTGGGGAGGCGCTTGCGAGTGCCAGTTGGGGCGAAGTTCTGCGGCAGATTTTAATCATGCTGGTTTATGCCGGGGCGATGGTAGGGCGTTAACGGTGGAATTTCCGGATTTTCCGGGTCG
>ENA-OQLI01001420-OQLI01001420.1-human-gut-metagenome-genome-assembly--contig:-NODE-1420-length-17271-cov-3.645940_pt1 | contig 17271 bp, 16 predicted proteins | sample MGYA00242805_ERZ504812 | MGnify/ENA primary metagenome ERZ504812 (study PRJEB26092, sample SAMD00036430) | human gut metagenome | host: Homo sapiens | study: EMG produced TPA metagenomics assembly of... | reverse complement strand
GCAAATCCACAATCCGATTGGTCCGATAGCCTAGATCCTCTTGGTTGAGGAAGTCGCCAAATACTTGCCTAGTCTCCCGTTTCCAACATTGCGAAGAAACTCGGGCTCGACGCTGTCCTCCAAAAGTTGCAGTCTTGGGGCTTCCGGAATCATCTCGATTCACGCAGGACGGCGGGACATTTTGCAAAATATGAAAATCGATAAAGTTAGTCATGACAATCTCCTTTACTTGGTCTGTGAGTTAGTTTCTGATTTTTCGTTTTTCTGTCGGGCATAGCCTCTCGCCCAGGAGAGGGTAACTTTTTGTCTACCCCCGGGGATTGCGAAGCGATAAAGGTCTTGCGCCAGCAGCCCGTAGTCAATAGCAATCGCGGCACGCGTTGATCCCAGCTGACCGATTAGTCCTTTCAAATGGTTGAAAAAACCGGAAAAAGTCGTGGACATAACCGCCGCGTCAAAATGACGCCGCACCGCTTTCTCGTTATCCATACCTTCTAACCAGGCGAGCCTCGATACTGCTTCTCCCAGGTTTACTCCCCGTTGATGCATGGGGGTGGTTCTACCCCGCTGATGGCGAGCATAGAGCCACAAAGCCCCGCGAATTGCCTGCTCCTTGGCGGTCAACAAATCTGAAGACGTATTCCTGTCCGTTTCTGGGGAATCAACTAAATGCCACACCGAGGGAGGGAAAACATAGAGATCTTGGGATGCCTTGCGCAGCTCAGCCAAATCAGCGCGAGCTTGCGGGGAATCGTTTAAATACCCCTGCTGTAAGGACTCAATTCGTTGTATCACTGTCCAACCAAGTTCGCTGAAATAATGCTTACTTGATTGCTCTGGTTGCGCCTGCTTACTCATGATTCTCCTTTGACTCATTGAAAGCTGTGACCTTTGATTGAGTCCTAAAAAGTTTTATTGCAAACCATTTGACGCAGTTAGGAAGATCAAAAACCGTTCCGTTCTTTATTCTTCCTTTCATTGCTTCATCCGGGGCAGCTGCTAGCAGTTCAGATTCCAGTTTTTTAGCTATCCCGTAGCCTGCTTCCCAAAGCGAATCTAGATCGTAGCTTGCAGAACCCACTCCTAACGGCCAGACTCTAAACTGACTATCAATCTCTGAGTAAAAGCGCTCTCGCGTTGTCCGATAGCCGCTCCCGCAGTGCGCCGCTCGGCAATTCTTGTAAATCGATTTCTCGAGATTCTGGGTGACGATCAGTAGGAATCACCCCAATGTTTTCTCCGTACTGTTCTACCAGCAGCACTTCCACTCCGGAATCGCCATCTCGAACCCCAACGATTCCCATTTCATCGGGATCACCATCCGGATTATCGCCGCCGAGCCAACCAATCAAGGAAGCGGTATCACTATTACTAGGCGGCGCTAACAGCCCTATAGCCGCACCCTCGGTTTTAGAATATGCCTTATCCTCTTTATTTTTCTTGGTTCGCTGTAAGGTATCGCTCCATAAGTCGGGGGTGACCCCGATTTCCTCGTACACAGCTGCCACCGCCATCCCGATATCCGTGGGAATTCCCCAAGCCTCCCCCTTGCCCTCTTTATCTAGAACATAAGCCGCAGTTCGCAGCAACACGTCCTCGTCATAAACATAGGTTGAGCCCCGATCTACTTGCGGATTTGAATCCTGTTTGCCGGGTACGCCCATTAGGATGCAACGTGGCTGGGCAATCAAGAGAGGGCGAGCGTCTCTTTGGTGACGATGCACTCGCCCCATACGTTGGAATACCAGGTCAATCGGCGCCAAATCGCTGTAAAGCACATCAAAATCTATATCGAGACTCTGCTCAACCACCTGGGTACCCACCACGATTGCCCGCTTCGGGCGGCGAGATTTTCCGGGTTTTCCAAAGGTGCGCACCAGCCATTCATCGTTATCTTGACGATCTTGCTGGGTAAAACGAGAATGCACCAAACGAACGTCCTCTCCGAATACTGTCCGCAAGGTTTCATAGGTACGTTGCGCATTAGCGACCGTATTGCGTACTACCAGGGCACATCCCCCATTTTGGAGTCGTGTTTGCAGATCTGCGACCAGCCCAGCCTCGCCCTCCCAATGCTCCACTTCGATCTCTTTGGTAGTTAATACCGGCAGAGGGCGAACTTGAACTCCTGGCCCATCCGAGTAAGAAAGCGCTGGATATATGGGAGTTTGCGAGGACGAACCCGCCCCTTCCCCTTTGGCTTGCGCTGCGACTTGATTTCCTCCCACGACTACCGGTTTCCGCATCGCCGGAAATACCGAACCATCAAACGGTTCCGAAACTTTGTCCTTCTCTTTAGCAGCTTGCTTCAACTCTTGCCCTTTTTCATAGGCTGAAAATAGCTCTTCGCGCGCCCTCCGGGTTAAGGTTGCGGATAAAGCAATTACCGGAACCCCGAACGCCCCCAGCCATTGCACGGTTCTCTTCAGGAATTGGCTGGTGTAGACATCGTAGCTGTGCACTTCGTCAATGATGACAACTTTGTCGCTAATCCCCAGATGCCGCAAACTCACATGCTTGGTTCGGAGCGCGGAAAACAGCAAATGATCCACTGTACATACCACTACCGAGGCTAGCAGCGCAGCTTTCTTGTTAAACCAGCGATGTACTACTGCCGGCTGCCTACTGTGACCAGACTCTTCATCAATGCCCATTGAAGAACTCTGTCCCGGGGAAACCGCATTGCCGGAACTAGCAATTCTTCCGTATTGGATTTTCTTATAAAGGCCATTTAGGGCAGCATTTCCGTGCTGAAGTTTTAGGCTAAAACCACTTTTCGCCGAGATCTGCGCCCATTCGACAACTCTAGAAAACATGGCGTCCGTAGTAGCTTTTGTCGGTAGAGCCACCAACACCCCAGAAGTTCCTGCTCGCTTCGCCAAAATGGTGGCTGCCATTAACGCCGCCTCGGTCTTACCGGCCCCCATCACTTCCTCGATTATCATCATGCCGGGTAGCGCCATTTTTTCCGCGGATTCTACCGCTGCAACCTGCGCGGGGCGAGCATGAGTATCGGAGCCTAAAGCGAATAGGGTTTGCAACAGTTCATCAGGGTCGTGAGAGTATCTCTGGCTGCCAGGAGGGCGGCAAATGCAGCTTCTCCCAAGCAGCTTTAGTGCGATCGCGATGGTGATCAGGAGATAGCAACCTTTTCGGATATAGCTCGTTCCAGTCAACCAGTGGGAAAAGCTCTTGATTCGAAGCAATCCAGTCGGCCATCACGGTAATACCCGCCACCAAGCTTTGCCAGGTAGTTGGGAAAATCGCCTCTCGACACTGGCTTACTACCTCTTGGCTATCAGTCCATTCCATCCACCAATCTAGTAGTTCCCGGCGGGTCTGTTTCCAGGTTTTATCACCATTAATAACCTCAGGGAGATTGGGATTCGCCATATCATCATGTCGCTGCCAAGACACCGGGCGGCCATGATGAGCGCCGATTATCGACCCCAATTGTTTCGCAGTGGCGCATCTTTTCTCCGCCTTTCCTGGATTCCAGCGCGATTCCAGCCATTTTTCAAACGCTATTTCCCCTATCCAGGAGTGTGGATTGTCTCCGCGCAGTTCCTCTGCCCGCTGGTATTTGGTTAGGGAGTCGTCGCTGTTTTTAAATATCCGTTCATAAAGCTCGGTATTCTGGGTAAGGAACATAGGCGAGCATTTCCCAATGTCATGGGCGCCCACGATTAGCTTCAGTAAGGCTAAAGCGCTCCCCGAGGACTCTTTTATCCCCTGTACCCGCAATAACGGTTCTACTAACAGCTTCCGCTGTCGAGGGGACAGATATTTATCCCATATCAGCTCAGCCACTTCCCCCGAATCAGCCATATGCACAGCGAGCGGCAACCATTGCTTATTTCCGTCATCAGGCGGAGCAGCATTCCAAAAATTAGTTTTTGCCCAAATAGATAACGCTGCTTTCGAGAGCTGAGATTCTGACGCCATCCTCTTAGTAAACCTCATCGGTGAAGCCATTACCGGTCTTTCAATCTTCAGTATTACGCTAAAAAGTAAACAATAAATAACTCTATTCCCGTTTACCCAGGTCAAGGAGGATTATATAACCCTGCTAACCAGATTGCTGAACAGACTAGCACTAACCAGTGTTCAAGTAGTTATTCAGATTAGAGAATCATCAGGTTAAGCAATATCAGAGCACAGCCTCCGAAAACCACTGGCGCGGGCGAACGCTCAGCCCGCGTTTGCTACCTCCCCGCGCCAGCCCTCACGGGTTCGACCCCTCAGCTTATAAAATGGTTAATCCCCAGGATAAACCTGGGGATTAACCATTTGAGTTATCTAGCTGCCGAAGATGATACAAAGTGGGCAGCGGGACAGCGGTGGCTCGGGTGGGCTTTGTCGCTTGATAGCAAGCCAAAACGGCGGCCGGATCATTGCAGCACGAAGACCCGAGTCAGCGGCATGCGACAGCTTTTGCTTTCGAACAAATTTTCCGCGACGGAAAGCGGCGCAACCTTTACGCGCCACTCCCCTGTCGCGTAAAAGTTAGCTCTAGCGCGCACAGGTTGTATCGATGCTTGTGGCGCACCTGTGTTCGTATCATTATCCACATTGAAACTATCAGTAGAACTGTCACAGGTTCGCACAGCCCTTACAGGTAGGCTTGGCGTCCATCTGCAACATAGCTCTTAGTAAGCATATGTGGAGGAGCGGGTTAATCTCCCAAGTTTAGTTCTTGCATTTTGACGGCTATTTCTCCGCGTCTGGCCTCTAGTAAATTTATGGTGTCGCGCACGTAGCTTCCTACGGTATGTTCAGATAAGCCTGTAGCGCGGGCGATTTCCCGATTTGTGTACGACTTAGCGAGATACTGTGCAATTCTATATAAACGGTCAGGCAGCGTTTTTACACGTTTAGCAAAATCTTCATCAACACGTGTCTGGTTGCTTTGGATATAATAATTTAGCAGCATGTCTGTTGGGCGTTGATTAAGCACGGTTTTCCCGTTATAGGCATTGTGTAGTGCCGACACAATTTCTTCAGTTGACGTTTCTTTAGTGAGAAAACCTTTCGCTCCAGCAGCTAATGCTTCACGAAGCGTGTGTGGACGCTCAAAAGCAGTAAGCATCAAAACTATAGCCTCAGGGCGAATTTCTAATAATCGTTTCAGAGTTTCAATTCCATCTAATGTCGGCATGGCGATATCGAGCAGTGCCACATCCCACTGCACAGATTGTGCAATATTTAAAAGCTTAATCCCCGAGCTGGCAACTCCAACGAGTTCTATACTGGAGAAGCGTCGCAACAAATCGCTTTGCTGCTCACGATACATGCGAGAATCGTCAGCAAAAATCACCCGCAAGACATTTGCTTCGGGGGCAACGCTATCAGTCTGGAGTTTGTCCGTGTTGTTAAGACTCTTGGAGACCATTTATATTGCCTTTCCCAAGTGGGAGTTCGCCGTGAACATGCCACCAGTTATCTACGGTCCATATGTCTAACTCGCCTCCAGCGAATTCAAACTTTTCACGAAGATTGTTGAGTCCCCTACCTGAACTAATCACTGAATCGTGGGGTGCTGTGTGATACTGATTCTTCACCATCATTTCAATCGTGTCTGTGCTATAGGAAATACTCAAAACAGCATATGTTGACGGCGCACCATATTTGACTAAGTTGGTTGATGTTTCTCGGAGAAATGCTAGTAACACGCTCTTTATTTCCAGTGGAAGCTGTTCCAAATCCTTATCCTCATACTCCAGCTCGAGATTAATTCCTGCAGCTGAAGCGATACTTTCCGTTCTTGCCAGTGTAGAAATAAAGCTACTTCCTTGATCGTTAGATCCGTTTGTGTCATCTAGTAGTTGAATAATTTCTCGAAGCTCTTTCAGAGAAGCACGAGTTTGTTTCTCTAAAAAAACTAGCTTTTTTGCTAATGAGGTGTGGTCAATTATTCCTGCTTCTTGTCGCACTGATTCAGCAAGCTTTGTTATCACAGATAAAGTTCCCGCTAAAGAGTCATGCAACTGCATAGCTAGATTAGCTTTCAGTTGTTGTGCTTCTTCTAAGTTCTGCAATTTGGTTTTCCATAATTGCGCTACCGCAGCATCTCGTTCCTCTGCAGAACGACGCATAACATACCCTAGGACGAATCCAGTGCCGAGCATAAGTACCAACATCAAAGCAGCTGGAAGCTGAAACGAAACCGAAAACCAAAAACCTCCAAGCAAAGCTAACGCCCCTAAAATGGCGTCAATCTTGTAGCTATGCCAACCCCAAAGGAAAAATACCACAACGCATACATAACCAAGGATGCCTACAGAGGTAGCTGGAGCGACAATGAACGCAGTATCAAGCAGGAGAAAAATCCACCCGCCCAGCCGAGGACGCAAAGGGATCAGTATGGCGGCAACAAGCAAGAGCAGCACGCCTGCTCCACTTATGGAAGAATCCGCCCCGCCCAAGAAATACAAATCTATAACAGCAATGAAAACCAGAAGAAACCAGAAGATGAGACAGAAAAGCCCGTTGCTTTTGAGATTCTTGCTTATGTTAGAGATTAGGTTTTTAGCACTATCTACCGGCATATCCACGGGAAAATTTTACACACTGGATGAGCGGTAAGAACCACATGAGTCATATAGTTCCCTCCCTGATGCGAAAGATCTACCTCCCCATTTCCACTCACTCCTGCACTAGGCAAGAAAAAAGCAAGAATACACAGAGCAAGAACCCGCATGGCACCTCCTGAACTAGACTCTGTAACTCTTAAAGCAAGTCTACCTCTCCCCTAACACGCTCCGCATACCCCAATTTCGGGACATTGCGCATCATATAAATCTTAGGAGAGCATGGGAGATGCTGGAGCGCTCCAGAAAGATTAATCACACATCTACATGTAGGAGGTTAACTTATGTCGTTCAAGAAAGGAATCCTTACAGCAACTGCTGCGATTGCAATGCTGGCAGGTGGCACTGGTGTTGCCTATGCAGACAACAGTTATGTTTCAGGTCGGCTCAACACCTCTGGATCTCTTGTTCAATACGATTACACCCGAACGCACACTTTCAATGGGCCGATCAGCTTGAGTGTTAGCGATATGCCTAGAGGACATCTTCGTTTAGGGTTGCGTAACATGAAGCAATCAGGCGGTCCACAGTTTACTGGGACGTTGCAGTGGAATGCTAAGGGGGCGAAATCGTGGGATAACATCCTGAAAGGTACTCGATTCGCGTTCCAAGGTCGCATGAAGGCTTGTAACTGGTTCTGCGATAACACGTGGGGCGGTGACCTTACATACTGACAAGTTATGAAAATTTCAGTTATGCGAGCCGTCTCTGCGTGTCTGGTGTCAATGGTTCTGTTCCTATCTGGATGTACTACTGGTGACCCAGACACGCAGCAGGCAGAACGATCCAAGGATGTTCAGATTGTATCCACAATTTCTGTGGAAAAACGCCGGATTGCGCCAATGTTTTCCACGAAAGCAACTGTAGAGCAAGCGAAGTCTTTTGTTCTTTCGACATCTCAGCGTGGTCCTTACCGGTCTGCGGTTAAAGTAAACGATTCTGTAAAAGCTGGTCAAGTATTGGGGTGGAACAATGGTGTGGAGATTAAATCACCTGTAGATGCCATTGTGCGCAGAGTTGGGGAGACATCTGAACATCTCCCGATGTATTATCCCGTTTTTGAGCTGGAATATCAGGGGTTTGCTTTTACTGTAGATGCTCCTACGCTTTTATCTGTTGCTTCTATCGAGTCGTTGACTGGAAAGTTTCAGATTGAAAATGGTCTTGGCCCCACTGAGATTAAAGCTATCCTGGCTTCGCCTGGGGATCAAGAGTCGCTAGATAAAGATTTGACCGCAACAGTATCACACAATACAGAATTCCAAATCACCAATGCTGAAATCGCCACTAGTTTTCCTAAGCAGGAGAATTTAGCTGTGTTCGGGGAGAATCCATCTGGGCAAGATCCTGTTTTTGAATCCGGTGCGGAGCAGGGGCTAAGACCGCGAGTTGCTTCACAAAGCTTGGTATGCCTCATCGATAAAAATCAGCCAGTGCACCCTGGACAAGCGGCAACTGTGGTACTTAATGGACAAGCTAAAGCTGATGTTCTTGCTATACCTGTCAGTGCCGTTGCTGGCAGAACAGGAAAAGGTGCTGTCACTCTAGTAAAGGGCGAGAATAGTTCTCTCCTGGAGGTTGGCTTGGGTGTTTCCGATGGAGCTTATATTGAAATCACCTCTGGACTGAGTGAAGGTGACGTGATCAGCACTGTTGCCCCTAATCTTGATCCTCGAAAGAAATAGATGATGAGCGATGTGTTACTGCAGCTTGAAGACGTGACAGCGAGCGTGAAACTTGGACGCCGTCAAGTTTTAACAACAGTGGATAGCGTTTCTCTAAACATTATTCGCGGTACGTCTAATGCAATTATTGGGAAGTCAGGATCTGGAAAGACGAGCCTTATATCTATTCTGGGCTTGTTGAATTCAGATTTCACTGGTCGTTATATATATGGAGACTGTGATGTTTCTAGTTTGAGTGACCGGAGGCGTTCGAAGCTACGTGGCAGCAAAATTGGTTTCGTATTCCAAAACTATTCGCTTATCCGGCACCTTAACATAGCCCAAAACGTCGATCTAAGCCTACACTACGCACATGAGAATCTTTCTCGCAAGCAGCGAGTCGAGCGCATTAAGAAGGCTCTTGAGGATGTTGATTTAGCAGAACGCCGTAAGGAGTACCCTGGAAGCCTTTCTGGTGGCGAACAGCAGCGAGTAGCGATTGCACGTGCGTTAGTGCTGCGCCCTGAATTATTGATCTGCGATGAACCAACAGGAGCGCTCGATACTGATACGGGGATACAAGTGCTCAATGTACTGATGGAACTCGTGAAATCCTCACATACTACGCTTGTGCTCGTCACTCACGATAAAGACGTAGCTGCACGTTGCGAAAATCTTATGTATATGGATTCTGGAAGGCTTACTCATGCTTAGGATGATTATCCAAGATCTGCGAATCTCTCCAGGACGGGCATTTCTCACGGGGTTTTCAATGCTCATCGGGATCGTTGCCGTTATTGTTTCTGTGCTCGCTGGGACTATCGGAAAAGAATACCTTGCCTCAACTATTGAACAGCTCTATGGTCGGGCACCCACATATTCGATGTCGATTAGTTCACCACACTTCTCTGACTCCTCAGCCCTATCAGACCTGATCGGCGCACTCGATAAACACAAGTTGCACGCTGCACTAGCTCTTACTCCAGGCGAAGAGCATTCCTACATTACCAACCATGACTTAGACAATCCTCCCACGACGAAAGATCTTTCTAGTGGGCTGAGTGTTGATACGGTTTACACCACGGCCAACTATGCACAGGTGTACAACTTACCAATCGTGCAAGGACGCTGGTTAACACCGGTCAATCAGATGCCTCGTTTGGAATTAGTAGCAAACAAATCTGCCGCCCAGAATTTTCCTCTCCATTCCTATGCGTATATAACGACTCAATCAACAGTCACACCAACCCCGCTTGAAGTTACTGGAATCGTCAACGATGGGTTGAGCGATCCACGCATATACGTAAATGTGGAAGGCCTCGCCACCTTAGCTCCTCACCTATGGAACAGCACAAACGCTGTTTTCTATTGGCACGATACCTCTTCTCGAACAAATGAGCAGCGCTCAACACTTATTGCCGATTTACTACACGACTATGCCCCTGGTACGACTAACACCATTAGCCGTACTGATTCTCGAGACTACGAGGAAGTATTGAACATCATTTCCCTCAGTTTTATCGCCACCTCCATATTACTGCTTGTCGTTGCTGCCATCGGGCTAATCAATATAGGTCTTGCAAGCATTGAACAACGAGCACATGAACTCCTCATCCGCCGTGCCCTAGGAGCAACAAGAGGATCCGTCGCGCTGCAAGTCATCGGCTCATCTATTCTGCTTGCTGCCATAGTTTTCAGCGTAGCCATTGCGCTCTCAATCATAATCGTGGAAATTATCCCCACGTTCCTTCCATCAGACAGCCCAAGCCCTAAACCCCAATACCCCTATGTTGCTGCTATAGCAGCGGTTGGAGCTTCCATTATTACTGCTCTTATCGGGTCAATCGCGCCAGCTATCCGCGCAGCACGACTCCAACCCGCTCTAGCTTTACGCTGATTAAAACAAAGAAAAGAAAGGAACACCATGAACAACAAAAAGAAGCGAACAAGAATCATCGGGGCGGCACTTGCATGCACTTATGCGTTGTCAATGACCGCGTGCACTCAGCAAGATGAGGCACAAAGTTCTGAAGAACTCAGCATAGTTTCCTATGACGAAATAAATAAGGAATATCAAGATTCCGTTGCTCAGCTCGACTGGCCAGATTCATACACCCCACCAGCAAATCTCGAAGCTGAGGATACCAAGCTAACGTTCCAATCAGGATACGGGGACACGCGCGCTTCTCTGTTATTTGAATGCGCATGGGAACAAGAATGGCTCAACAACTACACCACAGACACAGACAAAGCTGATAAAGCAATCGAGCAACTCAGCAAAGTACCTGAGATGGGCTACATGAGTCCCGAACGCGCCGACGATGCCACACGTAGATTCTTTAAAGACTATCTTGACCGCGCCAAACTCGCAGACCCTTCAGGATTCCAAGAAAACATCGACAATAACTGCCCTGCCAATTGACCACGTTCACACAAGGCATAGCTTAGGATACAAAGTGGGCGGCGGGACAGCGGTGGTGAAGATGGGATTTGTTGCTTGATAACAAGACAAAATACAGATAGAAAGGTCGCGCCTCGAGATCCGGATTGGGTTGCTACGACAGCGTAGCGCATCACGGCTAAATGCACGATCTAAGATTTTTGGAGCAAACTTCACTTCGATAAAACCGTGCCGCGAAATTGTTGGGTCTGCCGCGAAAAGGTTGCTCCACGTCCCTCTGCCGGATTACACAAGCGTCCATATTGGACACAAGGGCGGCGAGGTGGCGGCGGTGAGTCGACCGGACTTTTGGCTTGATACTAGGCGAAATGGCGCTCGCGGCTACTCGTTCAATGCCGGCTTCTCGCCCTGATCCCAGTCGCAATTCCTTTTGAGGACAAAGAAGCACGGCGCCTGTGAACCCAATGACCCTGCCAAAGAAGAGACTCGCGCAAAGGTACGAGAGTCGCCAAAAGGTACAGATTAGCTGCCGAAATACCTGGATTAGTGAGCGTTTTAAATCATGTACATGACCAGCGAATTCACTATCTAAGCGCCGTGCGCTGCCACTGCGGCGTGAATACGGATGAACATCAAAACTAGTGAATTCTTGCACCATCGCCATCTAATCGGGACGTTCGGTGACATCGGCTTTTGGGAAGGCATCTATAATAAAGATACTCCCCCATAAATCTCGCTGTACCTTGCATTGACATATTCGTCGAGAGAGCTTGTTCCCGCTCGTCGCGCTGTTACTCAACCTGAAAGGATTCACGTTACATACGGCGAATCTCAGATCAGGCTTGAAAGTCCAGATCTTCGAGGGGCATTCCGTATAGGAGCATAAAACACATAAGCATCGTTACCCTCCTTATATAAGCATAAGTGCGGAAATACTTCACTCGCGTAGATCAATTTATTATCAGGGAACTCAACAGATGAATATGAATATACATTAGTGGCGGTTGCACTCGCGTTCGGGCGACTTTATGAACATTCTGGGTGGTGTTTCTTATCAATCTAAAAAGGACTTAGCTCTCGCGCAATCTCGGTCTTCTTATTTGCACGAATGCCACTGATAACCCACTTATCTCCAGACTTTTCCATGGCGTATAAATCCTTGACCAGCTTATCTTCCACTTCGGAATCACGAGAGTTGTAAGCACCTTTTTGAAATCGAAATGCCGTTGCTCATGAAGATGTTCCGCAGCAACCTGCTACCTCAGAGACCAACTGAGTTTTATCGAAGCCTCCAACCCAAGTTCATGGTGTGCAGGCGTAAACATCGGAAATTTGTGCTTGCCGCTTTCATTAATCGATAGCTTTACGAATAAAATCCTTGGCTTTTGAAAGCTCGCCAGGACTTAAGTAGCGAACTTTTGCATATGCCAAGTCCAATTTCGAGAAAGTCTTCTTTCCATCATCAATCCAAGTCATCAAAGCTTTTAATTCCGATGCGGATAAATCTTTTAGCAACGGCTCAACATCTTCAAACGTGTCAGGATTTTTTAACAAGTTTCTAATCGGTTCATTACATCTGGCGCACTCTGTTTGAAGATTTTCAAGGGTGGCTTCACCTAGCCGTTGGTTTGGTATTCTGTGTCCAACGGTCATTCTTGCCTTACTGCCCGGCATATCTGGATATTCATCGCCAACTGATATTCCACAGATAACACACGTGTTGTTATCGCGGGCAAACACTTGCCTTCTAAGCTTGTTAGAAATAGCGTCTCGCTCGGCTCTTTCGCCAAGCCAGAGGCGTAGACCTCTTTTCACGAGCCTATAAGAATCCATTGGTAAAGACTTGTCATCTTTGTATCCAACTACAACCCAGCCTTGTTCTCGCAATTCTCGCATTCTGCGATCAGACTGTGTTTGTTTTTCTATTTGAGCCGCAGCCCTAACTTCAGCCATGGTGAAAGTGCCACCTTCTGAGACATTGAACCACAGATAAGCAGCAATCCGTTTCGTGGTACCACCTACCGTCCACCACGGAACACCGTCACTGGTTAATTTACTATCCTTCTGTACATACACGCTTAAGGCTAACACAGCGGTGTATATATGAAGGAGCCGTAGTAAATACTTTCTAGCTCATTTCAGAAGCGCCAAGCTCTAGTGCGCGCAATATCTCGACTCCTACGCTACGTGCTACGGGCGGAGGAAAGGCATTGCCCACTTGCCGATATGCAGGAGTCTTTTTCCCTTCAAAGATCCATGTTTTTGGAAAACCTTGTATGGCAGCTGCCATCGCAACTGTGAGACGAGGTATGCCAGCAAAGTCCTCAGCTGGGGAACTATCTGCTAAGCCCTTCCCATCTACACCTAGCTCCAGCCATCCATTCTTGGCTCGAGTAGGCCCTAAATCTGCTCCACCGTGCTTCTTTGACCCGCCAACAAGCGTGGGAGCGAGTCCTGCTGCTCGTTCAGCCCAGTCACCAGCTCCTTCCCAACCATTCTCAAGCATAAACGGATACAAGGCTTCACCTACAGTTCGCATGGATTCGTTTGGCTCGGGCCAAGAATAGTACATGGCGTAGGGCATTTTCATTAATACAAGTATGGCTCGATATCTCGTTTGGGGGACACCAAAATCTGCTGCATTAAGTAGATTCCAACCACATGCGATATACCCCATGCGTTCAAATTCTCGAAGAATTTCCGTCCGATAAGTTTTGAACTTATCGCTCAGTAGCCCTCGGACATTTTCAATCATGATTGCTTTAGGATTAAGCTCCTTAGCAAGACGAATCATCTCAGGAAAAAGATCACGCTCATCCTCTTTGCCTTGCTGCTTACCAGCAATAGAAAACGGAGGACAAGGCACACCGCCAGCAAGCAAATCAACGTCCTGTAATGAATCCTCAGGAGACCACGAGCGAACATCAGTTTCAACTACATTCCAGTTTGGTCGATTTGTGCGTAGGGTCGCACAAGCAGCTCTATCAATCTCAACACATGCAAGATGCTCAAAACCTGCTTCTTCAAGACCTAGTGCTTGCCCTCCTGCGCCAGCGCAAATCTCAACTGAAGTTCGTTTTGATTTTGTGCTCACTAAGCAGTCTCCTTCACACAAAGCTCAAGGACAGGTCAAACTCTTCAGGGAATGAACCGTACCCAAATCGTCATTGTGCGATTCTACCCTGGTGTCCCCTAATATGCCATAGTAGGATTTCTTGCTCTTCGGTTGGTGGAAATCTGATAACCCAGAATTTATACACGGTCCTTTCGGCTCCACTTCTCCCCGAACAGGGCGTGCTCGTTGTTGTCAAGCTTGAGCACCATGGTCTGCTGGATGATGGCTTTGGCTTCGTCAGTGCAGTCACTAACTTTGTCAACGGCTATGAAGATTTGCTTTTCTACCTGGTCGTTGTATACGCGGATGAGGTTGCTGAGGTCGGTGCGTGACATGGAGTCGAACATGATCGAGTCGTGCGCGATGGCCGGGAGCGCTGTGTTCTGCGCTATCGCCAGGTCGTAAATGATGACGCCACGATGGTTAGTGCCGGTGCCTTTGTCTCTTGGGGTTTCAAAGTCGTAGCTGTTGAATGCGTTGAGTGAGAGCTTTGGCGCGTTGTCTTCGCCGCCGGTTACTTCTTCATTGATGGCTTCCATCTGGCTGTTGATTGCGATTTGAATGTGCGAGAGCACGGCATCGAGCTGTTGTTGGTAGCGGGTATTGGCCTGTTGCTTTTCTTTTTGGAGCCGGTCGCGAGTATCAAAAGCGTCGTTTTCGTCTTGTAGCTTATTGATGCGCCGATCGAGTTCTGTGTAGGCGTCCAAGAACTCGTCTGTGAATGCTTTTGAAGCCGGTATGGAATCTATACGTGCCAGTAGCTCAGTCGCCTGCTCCTCTAGTGTTGCAAGTAGCTTGGTGACGTGGGCGTGAGCTGCTTCGAGTTCTTCACCGAGGATAGCTTGTATCTTCGTGTGAAACTTTTCGATTTCCACGAGCTTTGCAAGGTTCGCCCCTGGGAAGAATTCTTGCAGACTTTTGAGGTCAGCTTCGGTTGGGTATGCTCCGTGGTGGAGATTCAGGTCAAGCAGATGTAGTTCGTCTTTCTTGCTTGTAATCTCGCGGTGCAGATCATTGAGCTGGCGCTTGAGCTCGTTACGTTCGTTCGCTTTCTCGATTTCTGTCGGTTCTACATCAGTCTCATCGGATTGGGCGAGTTTGCGCCGGTCTTCCTCTAGAGTAGCGATTTCTACTACGTTCTGTTTGTATTTGGTCATCCCGTCGACAGCGGAGGGTATGAACTCATAGCGGCGTGCCGCTTTGAATGCAGAGATTTTGTTTTCGGCTTGTTGCAGTTGTTCTTTGAAGTCTTTGATTTCGTCGTAGTACCCGAATAGCGAGATTAGGACGGTGATTGCGTCCTTTTGGGATTCGTCTCCTCCTCGGGTTTGGAGAGGTTTAAGTTCGTTGTGGTTGTTCTTGCCGTAAATGCGGAAAAAGCGGCTGAGGGTATTCCTGTATTTCAGTCCTGGCAGGTCCATGTGGTATTTCGCAGCAAGCCAAGCGTTGAACTCTTCAATTTTCATTGTGCCGATGACGGTTTGGTTTTCATCGATTTGTGCGACAAGTTTTGGATCGGTGGGAGTTCTAGCGAAGTGGTACTGCCCGTCAGCGAATTCGAATGTGAAGTAAATCGTGTGGTCGTCCAGTTCTTTGACAGCATCACTACCAACATACGTGTTGCCGCCGAATGCGAAGTCAATGATGAGCATCATGGTTGATTTGCCGATAGATCCGGCTTCGCCTTTGATTGCTCCGAGGATGGTGTTCAGGCCGCGAGTGAAGTTGATGGGTGGGCGGGGTTGCCCGGCTTCTCGGAAAAGTTGGCAGCTGATTTGTTTTAGCATCGGTGCAGTTTCCCTTCTTCATCAAGCTCAATCCGGCCAAGCGCATATAGGCAATCCAGGGCTTCAATGAGCCTAGTTGGATCAGTATTGGTGCGGGCAAGAGCTAGGGCAATCTCGTTAGGTGTTTTTGGGGTATCGAGGTGGCGCAGGATTTCTGGCAGCAGTGGCAGCACGCTGTCTTGGTAGGCGAAGAGTTTACTTGGTAGCAGCATCGAACACCTCGCAGGATTGAACGAAGTGGGAAATCACGTAGGCGTATCTGGGTTAATACCCAAAACTTACACTCCAGAAATTCCCTCACCAGCCGAACTCGCTGGCTCTCGATTACTGTGTGCCAAAGTATGCGATGAACAACCTACAATCAAGAACACTCTTCCAAGACGAGATATTGCCCATATGGCAGCCACAGCTCTTGGATACATCACTTGGGGTGTCGATCAAAATGCTAATGAATATGGATTAGGAGATCTGGGGGGGTTGGCCTTTAGATCTCTTACAGATTTGGGGTAGCTACCAAAAGTCTGGCTCATCACAAGATCTCTACGCGTGGATACATTCTCACATTGGGGCTACAGGTGACGGTAATGGATTTAGTTATGAGGATGTTTTAGCGGATGCAGATGCTTGGCTAATTGCAAAACACATGAAGAATAACTCATCTGATAAGAGCCTCTCTGAAGCTATGAAAGAGGTTTTCAAGCTAAGTGAAACCAATAGAATCAAACGTTTTTATAGTGATAGGTTTCATAGCAATGGCGACAATCTCGTGGCAGCTTTCCTAACAGTATCAGAAGGTATAGATGCTATGGGGCTAACCAATATCATAGCCACGGACAACCTATTGAAAATGGCGGCACATGCAGATAGATTACCATCACGAGCAGAAGCTGAAGTTATAGCTCGCGCATATGCGGCATTTCTAGCTAATCCTCACCGATAAAACAACTCCATTTTGTGTGGGTGTATGAAGAATAGCTTCATACACCCACACAATGGATTTCTTACTATGCTTATGGAAAAGAAATGATAGCTGAAACGAAATAAATCCATAATGACAGAATGAAAAATAATACTGTTACAGTACCCGTAAATATTTTTAGTGAGCGCTGATCTGAATTCCTTTTAGGGATCGTAACGACACATAATCCAGTAAAGCAGATAATTCGGTTAGAAAACCAAGCAAAGTAACCTAATGTATTTAAGATAAATAATACAAAGAATGCTCTATGCGTATAAAAGTCGTTCCCATCTACAAACGGAGATATGCTTTCAACGCTCGGAGCGTTAGAAAGCACTTTAATAATCCAGTGTTCATCGACATACATTAAAACCGATGGCAGCAAAAGCAGTAAGCCTAACCACCACAGCAATTGCCTGAGATACACAAGGAGAATTCTTCTACGCACGATTGACCTGATTCCGTAATAGTTAGTTTTTTAGCATCTAACTACCATCATAGATGGCGGTGAACAACAAGCGTGGTTAAAGATTTCACGAACAGGGGCGACAGCGCGTCTGGTTAGCACTAAACCAGACGCGCTCCACGAGAAGTTCCCGAAAGTTTTCTCACAAGCAAGTATCGCGCCGTCATCTGGCAATGCAACCACAAATTCTCTACACCCGACCCAGGCAAAATGCCGATCCTACGCGATAATCAGCTGCAAACAATCTTCCAAACAGCGCTCGCCCAGCTCATCGAGCAACGCGGCCTCAT
>ENA-OQLI01001417-OQLI01001417.1-human-gut-metagenome-genome-assembly--contig:-NODE-1417-length-17301-cov-6.375393_pt1 | contig 17301 bp, 18 predicted proteins | sample MGYA00242805_ERZ504812 | MGnify/ENA primary metagenome ERZ504812 (study PRJEB26092, sample SAMD00036430) | human gut metagenome | host: Homo sapiens | study: EMG produced TPA metagenomics assembly of... | reverse complement strand
AAATTTTTGTATATTGACGATTTTTGATGAAATGTGATAAATTCATAAAACCCGTGAAAAGCCTGTAAATAGGCACTTTACGGCACTCTATGAACTAAGACAAAAGCTACGCTGTAATAACAAGAGGTGAGTGCTAATTATTTTGTGGAGATTGTGTGAACGCTACGAGCCATGCAAAATAGCGGTTTAAATCTTGTATTATTTTGTCTGTATCCACGCTGTCCTCCTACCTTATAATTTTCCAATTTGATTTTCGTTTTGTTCCGCCCTGTACCAAATGTCCATAATCCTTTTTTCCAGGTGACATTGTCATCACATTCACACCGAGTTTATGTAACCATTTCACGGATGTACGCGCCAGATAATCCTCCGGATCATCCCCGATCATGGCAATCATTGCACAGTCTGAACCTGTTTTGCATTTCCAGTATGCACCATAAAATCCATCTGATTTCACATCAAAATGTCTTTTCATCATCTATATCATCTCCTGCTTGTATAATATCAGCCACGTTTCTCCATAACTATTATTTTATTTGAGATGTTCCGAACGATTGGAAACTTTCCTATCACATGATAAATTGGCATAAGCTCTTTCATTCCTTCAATCAGACTGACTTCCTGTCGAACAGAAAATGCCGGTATGATTCTTTGCAGTTCCTTTCCATTCTTAACTCCCCATGTGAATTTTGCATTGCTCCCCTCTATAGATTTTTCTTTCACATGTTTTACAACAAAAGGGGACATGGTTTCAACCATTACGGTTACCTTCTGGAATGATTTCTCAATAATAGAAAACATTTTTCTAATATCCTTTTCACACAAATACATTGTAAGACCTTCGATTATTACCAGAACATTCTCACCATGATAATCGATATCATCTACATAGGATTCATCCATTGCAGACTTTGCAATCTGATATACCGGACCAGTTTCGGTAAGGAACTGACTCCTTATCTTCATCGTTTCTGACAGATCCACATTGTACCAGTGCAGATATTTTCTCTCCATCCGATAACATCTGGTATCCAGTCCACATGCAATATTTATAACAACTGTATTTGCATGCTTCTCCAGATATTGCTTAACCATCCGGTCTAATACGATTGTTCTCGCAATTACGCCATAATTCATGGCTTTATCCTTATCTGCTTTGGAAAAGTTATAGTCCAGCTTCTCCACAAGTTCTACTGCAATCTCATCCTTGATTTTCGCATTTTGCTTTTTTGTTTCTTTTGCTCTTGCATACAAAGTCTGTACCATCGTTTCCGGCACACCTGTCACATTCACTTTTTCTTTCATTGCCTGTCGCCTTCTCCCTTAGGCTTTCTCACAACACAATGCATCCTCATACCTTTACGGATTTCAAATTTTTCTACTTTTAACCCTGCTTTTCTGCAGCACTTCATGACCATATCTCTTGTTGGTACCTGGACATCTCCGTGTCCGCATATATTTGCCAGAGGCATTTCCAGTGTATTCATCAGCCATACCAATACTTTATTGTCACTGGTCACATCTCTCAGAATCAATCTTCCATTTGGGCGAAGACATCTTTTCACACTGTCAAAAAATGCCTGTGGATTTGGATAGTGATGGAAGCTCATAGAACAAATAATTGCATCAAATGAATCGTTTTCAAAAGGAAAATTCTCACAGTCTCCCACAACAAATATTGCATTTGGAATATCTTTCTTTTTTGCCTGTTCAATCATCGCAGGAGTCAGATCCAGTCCTGTATAATGCCGGTCTGGATATTTTTCTGATAATAAAGAAATCATCGGAGCAGGTCCGCAGCCTGCATCCAATAAATCTCTAAATGGCTCCTTCTCTAATTCTTCCAGAATATCCGGATAATCCTTCTTGCACATTTCGTAAATACCAGCATGGTTACTTTCATATCTTCCTGCTGCTTTTGTAAACTCGTTGATTGATAATTTTTTGTATTCTTCGTTTTTCATGCTTTTTTCTCCAATCACACCTGCACCATAAATCAATATTCTCATAGAAATCTGTACTCTTTTACATTTCCCAATAAATTGTTATCATACATATTAGTTGTATCTAACTCATGTTTTCTAAAAAACCGTGTGACAAAAAATTGGAATCCCACACGGTTTCTTTTCTGCATTCAGTATATCACTTTTATCTGGTTTATCAACCAGTTTTTGTTATTATGTCTCAGTTTCAGAAGAATCCATATTTTTCCATCCATAGCAAAAAATGGAAATCGCCATAGAAACCTAACTGACTATTTCGTCTAATATTCCTGCCCTGGAACCAACAGCAATTTGTAGTAAACAGTATACACCTCCTGTTATTTAATGCATTCCATAATGATCTTCTCACATCTGTCATATCCAAGCTGTGAACTGTTCAGACACAACGTATAATTACTAGCCTTTCCCCATTTATGCTCCGTGTAAAAGTTATAATTTGTCATACGTCTTTTATCTGTGTCTGCCATCATTTTCACTGCTTTCTTCTCATCTACATTATATAAGCGAATGATCCTCTGTGTTTTCTCAGGCATATTTCCATGAATAAATACATTCAGCACATCATCACGGTCTTTCAGGATATAGTCTGCATTTCTTCCAATGATCACGCAAGGGGCCTTCTCGGCTAGTTCTAAAATAACTTTTCTCTGCGCCTCATGTATCATATCCTCCACAGATCTTCCTGTGATGTCACGTCCAGCAAGTGCATATGCAAACATCCCTTTTTTCGGAGATAATTCTGCATTTTCCTGAATGTATTCTGGCGATAATCCGGACTTTTCTGCAATTTCATTAATAACATTTTTATCATAATAGGCAATTCCCAGCTTCTTCGCGACTTCTTCTCCGATAAAACGTCCACCGCTTCCAAATTCTCTGCTGATTGTAATGATTCTTTTTACCATTTTCAGTTCCTCCTTAACGCAAAGTATCAACTTTGTTTTTTCTAATCCTCTTTAAAAATACATAGCCTACCAGGCATGCAATTACTTCTGTAATCGGAAATGCCCACCAGATCAGTGAAACGCCTGCTTGACCATTTCTTACAAACAGGGAAAAGATTCCTGCCAGCGGCAGAATGATAATAAGCTGTCTCAAAAGTGAAATAACCAATGATTCCACACCACTGTCCAGCGCCTGGTAAATGCCCTGATAAGCAACATTGATTCCGGCAAACAGGAAGCTTACCGAGATCACTCTCATCGCGCCGATAAAATATTCTCTTGACTGTCCTGCATTAAACAACGTTGCAAATGCTCCGGGGAAAAACTGTTGTCAACTCTTTGATTCGCTTTGATTCATATAATCAATAATTGTTTTACAGATTTGCTGCTTTGGTTTTCCAAGAGCAATTCCAAGCTCTACATATAACAGATTTTCGGCCACCTGAAAATATCTTGCATCTGTAGTAGTGCACTTTTTTCCTTGTGCAAGCCTTTTTTGTTTTCGTTGATAAATCATTTTTATAATAGCAACTAAGGCTTCAGGATCATTTGCTTTTACTGCCTCTTTATAGCTTTGCTCTCTCATTTTTTCATTATTTGTCCACGCTGTCGGAATCTCTGGAATTCGTTTGATCAGATTCCACGCTTCCTCTTTTGTCAGACACAGTCTCAGCCTCGAAGCTGAATTTGAAACAGGAACATATATTTTTTCCTTTTCATCTTCTACTGGTTTCATGAGATAATACAACTTATCTTTTTTTTCATCCTGTGGATTCAAATATAGAATGTTCTCTATTTTACAGATACCTATAACTGGTTTGCTGACAAAATCTCCAATTTCATATTTCACAAAATCCTCTCCTTGCTGCCCGGAACTCTTATTCCGTAAAAGTATAACGTACAAAAGAACCCTGTTTGTCTCCTGTTACTATTACAACATCGCCGCTCTCATTGCATGTAGATTCCAGAACTGGAAATCTTCCGTTTTCTTTTACATAAGCTTCCGGACTTACTGCTTCTACCTCAATCAAAGTTTTTTTACTGTATTGTTCTCCTCCACACGGATTTATTTCTTCAATAAAGATTTCATATTCATGCATGTATGGTTCCTCCTGAAATTCATTTTATAAACAACAGGCAGCATATAAGATGTTGCTTTCCCGCATCACTACGCTGCCTGCCGTTATTTTTATTATAAAACCATTTTGTTCTTATTTCAAAAGCGTTTTTTACTAAAAATGTATCTTCTTTTTTTAGATATTATTACCATACGTTTACATATACTCAGACTGTTTCATACGTTCCAGATCTTTTCTGGTGTTGTGTCATTATATCTCACTTTCTTCCAGACAGAAAAAAAACGCAAGCCATATTTCTATGACTTACGTCTTTTTACAAATTTTACAGGAAATCTACTCTGATTACCTGCGGTGTCCAAGTCTGCCTTTAAAATCCTCGTAGCCGAAATCCGTCAGACGTTCCATGGTTTTATCACCATGCCGCAGCCAGATATCAGGCAGGGGCATTCCGTTAAAGGTATTGTTTTTGCAGGTTGTATATATGGCCATATCGCCAAACATGAGAAGCTCTCCGTATTCCAAAGGCTTTTGGAAGCTGTAATCTCCTATAACATCCCCGGACAGGCAGGTTGGTCCTCCAAGACGGACGGTAACGGCATTCTCTCCTGGCTCCCCTGCTCCAAGAAGGGGAGGACGGTAAGGCATTTCCAGAACGTCTGGCATATGACATGCAGCACTTCCGTCCAAAATTGCAAGCCGGGTATCACCATTTTGCAGCACATCCAGCACGGTTGTCAGAAAGAATCCGGCATTTAAAGCCCATGCCTCTCCAGGCTCCAGGTAAATATCCACCTTCCATTCTTCCTTTGCCGCCTCAATGCACTTTTCAAGCCGTGCAATATCATAACCTGGTCTTGTAATATGATGTCCTCCTCCCAGGTTCAGCCATTTTACCTGAGAAATCAGATCTCCGAATTTCACCTTCACCGCTGCAAGAGTGGTTTCCAGATCAGAGGAATCCTGCTCGCAAAGGGTGTGAAAGTGAATACCATCCAATAATCCGGTCAGATCCGGATGCATTTTCACAGCGGCCTCCCACTGTGCTCTTGTAGTGCCCATGCGACTTCCCGGGGCACAGGGATCATAAATTTCATGTCCTTCCTGGGTAGAGCATTCCGGATTGATCCTGAGTCCTACGCTTTTTCCGGCCTGCTTCGCTCTTTTTCCAAATCGAAGAAGCTGGGAGGGTGAGTTAAACACTATATGATCTGCAAAGCAAAGCAGCTCTTCAAATTCCTCCTCACGGTATCCAGCACAAAAGACATGTACCTCTTTTCCTGGCATCTCCTGGGCACCAAGCCTTGCTTCGTACAGTCCACTTGCTTCTGTTCCTGCCAGATAGGGCTCCAGAAGGTGATAGCAGTCATAATTGCTGAAAGCCTTCTGCGCCAGGAGCATTTTACATCCAGTTCTTTCGGCAATCTTTCCCATTAATTCTGCATTTTTTATAAGCGCTGTTTCGTCAAGAACATAACAAGGCGTCTTGATTTTCCGGAATTCCGGCGGAATAACTCCACCGGATGCTGCAAAAGGTGGTCTTGTATCTGTTTTTTCCATTAATCAACCAGCTCCGGATTATGATTTTCACTGCGTGGAAGTCCGTATTTGTCAAGTGCCTCCAGGAACGGATCCGGGTCAAATTCTTCTACTGTATACACTCCTGGACGAATCCATTTTCCAGTAAGCATCATTAATGCCCCACACATGGCTGGAACACCTGTCGTGTAGCTGATTGCCTGGCTTCCAACCTCCTTATAGCATTCCTGATGGTCACAAATATTATAAATATAGTAGGTTTTCTCCTGTCCATCCTTTACTCCGGTGAAAATACAGCCAATATTGGTTTTACCTTTGGTACGGGGACCAAGGCTTGCCGGATCCGGAAGAAGTGCCTTCAAAAACTGGATGGGAACAATTTCCTGTCCGTTATAGTTGATCGGGGTAGTAGAAAGCATTCCCACATCCTCCAGACAACGCATGTGATCCAGATAGCTCTGTCCAAAGGTCATAAAGAAACGAATTCTCTTTACTCCCGGAATTGTCTGGGCAAGGGACTCGATTTCCTCGTGATGAAGAAGATACATATCCTTATCGCCAACCTGGTCAAAATCATATTCCCGCTTAATGGCCATCGGAGGAATTTCCACCCAGTGTCCATTCTCCCAGTAGCTTCCAGGAGCGCTTACCTCACGAAGGTTGATCTCCGGGTTAAAGTTGGTTGCAAATGCATACCCATGGTCTCCTCCGTTGCAGTCCAGAATATCAATGGTATCAATCTGGTCAAACTCATGCTTTAATGCATATGCACAGTATGCCTGTGTAACGCCCGGGTCAAAGCCGCAGCCAAGAAGTGCAGTAAGTCCTGCCTCTTCAAATTTCTTCCGGTATGCCCACTGCCAGGAATAATCAAAATATGCGGAAAATCCAGCTTCCTTACAGCGTTTTTCGTAAATAGCCCGCCATTCCGGATCATCGGTATCTTCTGGCTCATAATTTGCCGTATCCATATAGTTTACGCCACATGCCAGACAGGCATCCATAATTGTCAGATCCTGGTATGGAAGTGCAATGTTCATTACCAGATCCGGTTTGTAACTATTGATCAGCTGGATCAGCTGGTTTACATCATCTGCATCTACCTTTGCTGTGGTAACAACTGTTTTTGTTTTTCCCTCCAGCTTCCGGGCAAGGGCATCACATTTTTCTTTTGTCCTGCTTGCAATACACAGTTCTGTAAATACCTCATCTGCCTGACAGCATTTCTGGATTGCTACACTGGCTACTCCGCCGCAGCCGATTACAAGTACTCTGCTCATATTTTTTATCTCCTTTTTTATAATTCACTATCGCAGCTGTTTTTATTTCGCCACTGCCAGCAGCAGTTCCCTGACCACCTTACATGCTGTGGCTGTGGAAACACCGCTTGGATCCAGCATAGGTGCCAGCTCATTGACATCTGCTCCCACAATATTTAATTCTGATACCTTCCGGATAGCCGCAAGAAGCTCAAGGAAGCTTACGCCTCCCGCCTCCGGTGTACCAGTTCCCGGAAATACGGATGGATCCAGGCAATCCAGATCAATGGTAAAATATACCGGAACCTGCTCCCTGTCCAACTCCTGTATGGTCTCTTCCAAGCCTTCAAAGGTAAAAGGATGAAAATCTGTATGCTCCTTTGCAAACCGGAATTCTTCTCTTTCCCCACTTCGGATGCAAAACTGATGAATCCGTCCATCTCCCAGTATATCATGGCATCTGCGAATGACACACGCATGGCTTAAACGAGCACCAAGATAATCATCCCTCAAATCTGCGTGGGCATCAAAATGAATAATATGAAGCCCTGGATACTTTCTGGCTGTGGCTCTTACAGCCGCCAGTGTCACCAGATGCTCGCCGCCTAAAAGCAAGGGTATCTTTCCTGCTTCCAGAATTTCCCAGGCACGATTCTGTATATCAGCAAGTGCCATTTCACTGCTGCCGAAGCAAAGCTCCAGATCTCCACTGTCAAATACCTGAATATCTGTAAGGTCGCGGTCCTGATAAGGGCTGTAGGTTTCCAGCCCAAAGCTTTCATGACGAATGGCAGAAGGGCCGAACCTGGCTCCAGGACGAAAGCTTGTGGTAGAATCAAAGGGCGCTCCGTATAGAACAATCCCTGCTTCCTCAAAGCTGCTGTCACAGCCGATAAAATTCTCAATATTTGGTAAAATCATAAATCAGTCCTCCACCTCCTGAAGCATTTCCTCCAGAAAAGCCGGAAGATAAAATGCACCTCTGTGAAGCCTTGTGGTATAGTAACGGGTGCGAAGATTCAGGGCGTTCCATGCCTCCGGATCCAGATCATCCACCGGATGGTACTTTTTGCTTGCAAAACCAAACAGCCAGTAACCGGCAGCAAAGGTAGGAATATGTGCCTGGTAAACACGACTGATCTGGAACGTACTGGCAATTCTTTTGTGACTGCGCTGCATGGCGTGGGCATCCTCAGAATAAAAAGGACTTCCCTGCTGATTGACCATGATTCCATCCTCTTTCAGCGCATTATAACAGTTTCCATAAAATTCACGGGTAAACAAGCCTTCCGAAGGGCCAAAAGGATCGGAAGAATCCACAATAATAAGGTCATATTTATTTTCACAGCGTCGGATAAATTTCAACGCATTTTCATAATGAAGGTGCACTCTCCTGTCATCCAGCCTGCAGGCATTTCCCGGAAGATAGGCACGGCAGGCTTCCACTACCATGGGATCCATCTCTACCAGATCAATATGGCGGACACGGTCATATCTGGTCAGTTCACGTACAACTCCACCGTCTCCTGCTCCGATCACAAGAATATCCCTGGCTTCTTTATGGACAGCCATAGGTACATGGGTAATCATTTCGTCATAAATAAATTCGTCACGTTCCGTGAGCATTACATTGCCATCCAGTGTAAGAACCCTGCCAAATTCCGGTGTCTCAAAAATATCAATTCGCTGATAGTCGCTCTGCTTTGAGTAGAGCTGACGGTTTACCCGGATACTATGCTTCACATCCGGTGTATGAAATTCCGAAAACCACATTTCCATTTTCTTTACCTCCCTGCCAGAGTATGTTTTAATATTATTCCCGCAAGATGTATGTCGCAATTTGCAGACAGCCTTTTTCAAACAGTTACTGTTCACTCCGTTCACAGTAACTTCAAACATGCTCCAGCACATTTAACCGTAATATATCCGGATCTTCCGGACCTGTCATGTTACATCCTTTTGCCTTGGCATATTCAATATAATCCAGGATTTCCGGGGTGATCCGCTCCCCTGGAGCCAGAATTGGGATTCCCGGGGGATAACACATTACAAATTCACTGCATACCTTTCCTTCCGTTTCCCTGAGAGGAAGGCTGCATTTTTCTGCATAAAAAGCTTCCTGAGGGCTTGTTACTACCTGGGGATCAATATATTCCTGATCCAGCAATCCTGATTTATCCTTCTGAAAACGCCTGCGGATCTCCGCAAGGGCGCTTACCAGCCGCTCTACTTCCTGGGCACGGTCTCCAATTGACAGATAAGCCAGAATATTTCCGATATCACCAAATTCGATCTGAATATCATATTCATCTCTCAGAATGTCGTAAACCTCAATTCCTGCAAGTCCGATATCCAGGGTATGTACACTTAATTTCGTAATGTCAAAATCAAAAACCGAATCTCCATTCACCAGTTCTTTTCCAAATGCGTAATAGCCGCCAATGGCGTTAATCTCTTCCCTTGCATACTCTGCCATATCTGCTACCTGATGAAAAATCTGACGTCCGCGCTGTGCAAGATTCCGCCGGGAAATGTCAAGACTTGACATCAGAAGATAGCTTCCAGAGGTAGTCTGGGTCAGGTTGATAATCTGACGGACATATCCGGCATGGACGCCAGGTCCAGTCAGAAGAAGACTAGACTGGGTCAGGCTTCCACCGCTTTTATGCATGGATACAGATGCCATATCTGCACCAGCTGCCATTGCCGAAACCGGCAGACCTCCGCCAAAATAAAAATGAGTCCCATGGGCTTCATCTGCCAGACACAGCATCCCTGCTTCATGAGCCATCCGCACAATTGCACGTAGATCACTGCAAATTCCATAATAGGTGGGATTGTTTACCAGCACAGCCACTGCATTGGGATGCTCCTTAATTGCCTTTGCCACCTGTTCACGGCGCATTCCAAGAGAGATTCCAAGTCTCTGATCTACTTCCGGATTCACATAAACCGGAATTGCTCCGCACAGAACCAGCGCATTCAGCACGCTTCTGTGAACATTGCGGGGAAGAATGATCTCGTCTCCCCTCTTACAGGCAGTTAACACCATGGTCTGTACGGAGCTTGTAGTTCCGCCAACCATGAGAAAGGCGTGAGCTGCTCCAAAGGCATCTGCTGCCAGCTCTTCCGCCTCCCGGATCACGGATACAGGATGACAGAGATTATCAAGCGGCTTCATGCTGTTTACATCCACGCCTACACATTTCTGCCCCAGAAACTCAGTAAGCTCCGGATTTCCTCTTCCTCTTTTATGTCCTGGCACATCGAAGGGTACCACCCTCATGCGCCGGAAATTTTCCAGAGCCTCGTGAATTGGTGCACGATTCTGGTCCAGTTTAAAACGAGTTCTGTTCATTGCGTCTCCATTTCCAGTTCCTTTGTCTGTATAAAGAATCCTGTTTGCAGGATTCTCCGCCTGCAAAGGGGCGTCTCCAGCGCCATCTGCTCTTCCGCTGCAGTGAAATCCTACCCGGCAGGCTTTTTATATAATAGGAAATTCCAACGGAATTTTCTATTACACAAAAAAAGCAGGCTGCCTCAAAACCGCAAACCTGCTTGGATCATTCTTCCTGATTCTATCTCCATTGACTTATAATAAATACAGGAATCCTCGTATTTACATAAAATGGAAATCCGGATGATATATGTCAGAGTCTATATAGCAATCATACTTTTACTACTCTTATTGACCGTTTCACAAGTCTGCGCCTCAGGCGCATAGTGGTTATCAAAGGAACCAACTTATAAAATTTGAGCTTCTAACTCAATCAATAAGGCAACCAAAGTTACCATCAGCGGCAGTGGACCCGGCTGTCCGTATGGCCTTAACCCCAAATGGAGTGATCCAAAATAATTGCTTTGAAAAGACTCTTTCTTTGTCTTTCAAAATCTTCATAAGCATAGCATATATGAAAATGCATGTCAACTGTTTCATTTTATGATGCCAGCAGTTTGCGGAAATGATTTACCAAACACGCTCCCGCGCTGCAATGAAGTGAAGGCAAATATTTTTCTTGTCAAAACAAAATATTTTTCTAACATTTTCATTGAAATTTATGATCGTATATGATATTCTGTGTGTTAGTGTGTTTCTACACAGTACGAATGACCGTCATGCTCGTACATTTTATAAAAATGTATAGGCATGGTCTTTCGCAACTCAGGAGAGTCTCTTCAAAAAATGAATGGAAGAGCGCCGAAGGTGTACGCAGCATTTGTAATGCTGTTAATCTCTCAGGCAAAAGGATGGAGGAAAGAGAACATGTTTACACAAATCAACAACTTTATCACCTGGTTTGACGGAGTAGTCTGGGGACTTCCGTTAATCATTCTGATCCTGATCACAGGACTTCTTTTAACCGTTCGGTTAGGCTTTTTACAGGTAAGACATCTTGGAAAAGCATTGAAATTCATGGTACGAAATGAAGAAGGCGGCGAAGGCGAAGTCACAAGCTTTGGTGCGCTCTGCACAGCTTTGTCCGCAACTATCGGAACCGGTAACATCGTAGGTGTTGCCACTGCTATTGCTGCCGGCGGACCCGGAGCCCTGTTTTGGATGATCGTTGCTGCATTCTTCGGAATGGCAACCAAATATGCAGAAGGACTTCTGGCCATCAAATACCGTACCATCGACAAGGACGGACACGTTCTTGGCGGACCATTTTATTATATTGAGAATGGTATGGGAAAACAGTGGAGATGGCTTGCGAAAATTTTTGCATTCTTTGGAGCCGGAGTCGGTCTTTTCGGAATTGGTACCTTTACTCAGGTAAACGGTATTGCTTCTGCAGTAAAGAACTTCTTTGACCCGGATACCGTACACACCGTTTCCCTTTTGGGAAATACATACTCCTGGGCAACTGTAATCGCCTGCCTGATTCTTACCTTATGTGTAGGACTTGTAGTTCTTGGCGGTATTCAGCGTATTGCAAAGGTTTCCCAGATTATCGTTCCATTTATGGCGGTTCTTTATGTTGCACTTGCACTGATCATTGTGATCACAAATATTACTGCAGTTCCTGGTGCCATCGCTACAATTGTAAAAACAGCCTTCAACGGAAGTGCCCTTGCAGGCGGTGCCATGGGAACCATGGTTGTGGCAATGCAGAAAGGTATTGCCCGCGGTATTTTCTCAAACGAGTCTGGTCTTGGTAGCGCTCCTATTGCTGCAGCTGCCGCTCAGACAAAGGAACCGGTTCGCCAGGGACTTGTTTCCATGACCGGTACTTTTATTGATACCATTGTAATCTGTACCATGACAGGTCTTTCCATTGTCATTACCGAAACCTGGAATACAGGACTTGAAGGTGTTGCGATTACTACTGCAGCTTTCCAGAAAGGTCTTCCATTCCCTGCACAGTTTGCCTCCTTTGCTCTTATGCTGTGCCTGGTATTCTTCGCATTCACAACCATCCTTGGATGGGATTATTACGGTGAGCGCTGCCTGGAATACCTTTTCAACCGCAACATGACTGCAGTAAAGACTTACCGTTGGTTATATATCATCTGCGTCTTCTTCGGACCGTACATGACTGTTGCTGCTGTCTGGAACATTGCAGATATCTTCAATGCCTTGATGGCCTTCCCGAACCTGATTGCGCTGCTTGCTTTAAGCGGTGTAGTCGTAAAGGAAACAAAGGATTTCTTTAAAAAACATAAAAATTACGAATAAGATAAAATAAAAGAAAGAATTCCTCTCCTGAAAAACATAGAGCCTTGTCTGATACGATGCTTTTAGCCAGTCAGACAAGGTTCTTTTATATGTAACTTTCCTGCTAAAAAGAGGCAAAACATGTTTGCCCCTGTCTTTGTTCCAATCCTTTTATAAGGAATTCGGATTAAACAGATCGCTGATGCTGTCTCCGTTTCTGTGAATTCCGTCTACAGAAAACTCTGCCCACTCTCCGATGTTGGTGGCGTGGTCGCCGATTCGCTCATAGTATTTGGAGATCATCAGAAGATCAAGAACCTCGTCACTGGAAAAGTCCATGGTGTTCTGATCCAACGCATTTCTTACTTTATTGAAAAGATTATCCAGAATATCATCACTGCTGATCACCTTTTTTGCCAGGTCACTTTTTCCCTCTACATAAGCGGTAACACTGTCATTTACCATATGCATGGCATAATCTGCCATTTCCTGAAGCGGGATGGCTGTTACTGGTATATGAACGCTGCCTGTGTTCAGAATCTCCGCAATATCAGTAGCCTGGTCGCCGATTCGCTCCATATCTGTTACCATCTTAAGTGCTGCGGAAATTTTACGAAGATCAGTACCAACCGGCTGCTGTTTCAGAAGAAGCTGCATGCACAGAGCCTCAATATTATGCTCTTTGTCGTCAATCTCCTTCTCAATTCTTCCAATCTCCTTTGTGGCAGCCTCACGGACCTCCACGCTTGCCAGAAGCTGACAGGTCTTCATGATGGCCTGACCGCACAGATTTCCCATTTCCAGGACCTCATCTGAAAGCCTGAAGAGCTTTGCGGTATACACATCTCTCATATCAACCAAACCTCCCTGTAATATACTCTTCTGTTTTCTTGTTCTGTGGTCTGGAAAACAGTTCTGTAGTATCGTTATATTCAATAATCTCACCCAGCAGGAAAAATGCAGTCTTGTCAGAAATACGGGCTGCCTGCTGCATGTTGTGAGTTACGATCACGATGGTGTAACGGTCTTTTAATTCCAACGCCAGATCCTCAATGTGAGATGTGGAAATTGGATCAAGTGCAGAGGTAGGCTCATCCATAAGAAGTACCTCCGGCTCTACTGCAAGAGCTCTTGCAATGCAAAGTCTCTGCTGCTGTCCGCCAGACATACCCAGGGCGCTCTTTTTCAACCTGTCCTTTACCTCATCCCAGATAGAAGCATTTCGAAGAGCACGCTCTACGATATCGTCCAGTTTTTCCTTGGAATGAATTCCATGAGTACGAGGTCCATATGCAATGTTATCATAAATGCTCATTGGAAAAGGATTTGGTTTCTGGAAAACCATTCCAACACGTTTTCTAAGAAGGTTTACATCAATATCCCCATAAATATCCTCACCGTCCAGACAAATATCGCCTGTGATCTTGCAGCCTTTCACAAGATCGTTCATACGGTTTAATGATTTCAGCAATGTAGATTTTCCGCAGCCGCTTGGACCAATGAACGCGGTAATCTTCTTTTCCGGAATCTCCAGATTAATATTTTTCAAGGCATGGAAGCTGCTGTAGTACAGATCCATGTTTTTTACATCTATTTTACCCATAATTCTCCTTGCTGCAGAAATTTTTAGTTCTATTGCATTTTCTAAACAACTCTGCTGAGTGTGAATTTTTATCAAGCTGACGTATCGCCTGCTGGCAATATTATCATATATGAAAGTTAGTTGTTTCTCGCCTATTGCGCTGCCACAACTGCATACATTAGCAACACCTGTGGCACTTACTGTCCGTTTGTGGCTTTGCTTAAATGCTTTGCACAGAAACCGGATACCCAGTTCAGCACAAGTACGAAGATCAGCAGAATAACCGCTGTGGCATAAGCCTGATCCATGTAAAGTCCCTCACTGGAAAGCACATACATATGAACTGCCAGGGTACGTCCGGATCCCATCAGGCTGGATGGAACCTTCGCCACAGCACCGGCAGTATAAATCAGGGCTGCAGTCTCACCAACAATACGTCCTGTCGCAAGTACCACACCAGAAAGAATTCCAGGAATTGCACTTGGAAGCACCACTTTAAACACGGTGCGGAGCTTTCCTGCCCCAAGGCCAAAGGAAGCTTCTCTGTACGCATCCGGGACACCCATAAGTGCCTCCTCTGTAGTACGGATGATCAGCGGAAGGATCATAATCACCAATGTCATAGCTCCCGCCAGAAGGGAATATCCCCAATGGAGAGCAGTACTGAAAAACAGAAGACCGAACAGACCGAAGATAATGGATGGAATTCCCTGAAGAGTCTCTGTTGTAATACGGATGATCTTAACCAACTTACTTCCTTTTTTCGCATATTCAACCAGATAAATTGCTGCAAAAATTCCAAATGGCACTGCGATCACCAGAGATAACAGGGTGATGATCAAGGTGTTGATCAGTGCCGGCATCAAAGATGCATTGTCAGAATTATATTCCAGTGCAAACAAGTCTGGTGTCAGATTTCCAACACCTTTTATCAGAATAAAACCAACAAGAAACGCCATAACTGCCACTGTAATAATTGCAGATAACCATACCAGGAGCCTCAGGATGGCAGAACCAGGATGATTTTTCCAATAAGATAATTTATTTTTACTCATCTTCTGCTCTCCTTTTCAGGGCTGATACACACAGGTTGATAATCAGGATGAATACGAAAAGTACAACACCTGTAGCAATCAGCGCTTCCCTGTGAAGATCGGTTGCATAGCCCATTTCAATTACAATATTTGCGGTCATGGTTCGAAGTCCTTTGAAAAGCCCCTGTGGCATCCAGGTCTGGTTTCCAGCTACCATGATCACTGCCATCGTCTCACCAATGGCTCGTCCGATTCCAAGAACCACACCAGCTAATACACCTGATTTTGCAGCCGGAAAAACAGTGCCAAATACACTTTTTTCGTGGGTTGCTCCAAGTGCCAGTGCCCCTTCATAATAACTTGTGGGAACACTTTTTAAGGCTGGTTCTGCAACGCCGGTTACCGTTGGAAGGATCATAATTCCAAGAAGCACTGAAGCCGTCAGCATCGTACTTCCATCATGACCGGTAAGCTGTCGAAGCAGCGGGACAAACACTGTCAAACCGAAAAATCCATAAACAACAGATGGGATTCCTGCAAGGAGGTTTACCATTGCCTTTAATGGTGCATACAGCTTTTTCGGACAATAAAATGCAAGGAAGATTGCAAGCAGAAGGGCTGTTGGAACTCCCACCACAATTGCCCCTGCTGTTACATAAATACTTCCCAGAATGAATGGAAAAATTCCATACAGTCCATTGGACGGCTTCCATTTCATTCCAAACAGAAAATCTGGCAGACCAATCTTCGCCATTGCCGGGATTCCGTTTGCAAACAGGAAAATGCAGATTAATGCAACGGCTAATACGGAAGTACAGGCCGCTGCAAGGAATACAAATTTCATTCCAGTTTCTTTAATCGATTTCATATAAAGTAAGTTCCTTTTTTATTCGGAAAATTTGGATCCTGCAAAGCTTTTGACCGGCTTTGCAGGATTCCTTATTTCTATTTCATGTTTCGTAACTGTAAAGGTACTTTATTTCTTTACTATTCACTGGTGGCATTCCACAAGGTCTTTTTTGTGAACAGTAACTTTATTTCTTATTATTTTGTAAGGTCTTCCCAGGTTGTGATGTTGCCTGTGTAAACATCTTTTACCTGCTCACTGGTAAGTTTCTCAACACCGCTGTCGTTATTTACGATTACAGCGATACCATCTTTTGCAATAACAGTTGCGGTAAGACCAGCCTCAAGCTCGCTGTCTTTTAAATCACGGGATGCCATACCGATATCGCAAAGTCCGTCAATTGCAGATGTCATACCGGTTGTGGAATCGCTCTGCTGAACCTCAATTTCAACTTTGTCATTTACTGTTTTATAGCCTTCAGCAAGTTTTTCCATAACAGGTGTTACAGAAGAGGAACCAGCTACTACAACTTTTCCTTCTACAGCAGCTGCTTCGTATGCAGGTTTGTCGCCTACTGAGATGTATCCGTTGTCTTCAATGATCTTCTGTCCATCTGCACTCATGATGTATGTAATGAAATCCTGTGCCGCTTCGCTTACATCATCCTTTGTTGCAATGTTGAATGGACGAACTACTTTGTAATCTCCGGATTCAATGTTTTCTGCTGTTGCCTCTGCTCCGTCGATTTTTAATGCTGTTACACTGTCATCCAGAGAACCAAGAGATACATATCCGATTGCATTTACGTCCTGTGCTACTGTGCTTAACATAACGGATGTGCTGTTTGTGATCTTTGCTGCTTCTGTTGTATTGTCTACTTTATTTCCATCTGCGTCTTTTTCTTCAATTCCAAACAGTTCAATGAATGCACCTCTTGTACCGGATCCGTCTTCTCTGGAGCAGATTGTAATATCTCCGGAAGCTGCTGCCATTGCTGTTGTTCCCATTGTTGCTACTCCTAATAATACCGCCATTGCTACTGCTAAACCTTTTTTCATAATTCATTTCTCCTTTTCTTCGCGGTCCTTATGTTTTTTACCTTTCTCGCGATTACAGTTGTATCTTAATGTTTGGATGTAAAATGCACTAGCTTTTGAATGTAAAATTGGGGTAAAATATAGCAAGGGTATTTTAGATATTTTTTACACAATTGCTATTTAGTGTGTTGGTCGTTATTCCGGACGCGATTTCACAATGTATATTCACCGCCGCGCGTCGCAACGTTCCGGCAAGCTAATGACTAACTACGACTAAGACGCTCAGGAAAGCCTTCGCGCCTAAGTCTCCGTAAGTCATGGATCTCG
>ENA-OQLI01001413-OQLI01001413.1-human-gut-metagenome-genome-assembly--contig:-NODE-1413-length-17378-cov-3.515680_pt1 | contig 17378 bp, 16 predicted proteins | sample MGYA00242805_ERZ504812 | MGnify/ENA primary metagenome ERZ504812 (study PRJEB26092, sample SAMD00036430) | human gut metagenome | host: Homo sapiens | study: EMG produced TPA metagenomics assembly of... | reverse complement strand
CCGGAGAGAGAATATATTTCTCGTGCCCGTCACTAGCACAAGCTACCAGCGGTTTCTTGATATCACCGGAAGAACCACCCTCTAGAGAGCTCTTCTGGGTACAGTCTTTAGCGTAAAACTCTTCAATGACTTTCTCGGTAATCCAAGCATCATCGGAGTTATCTTTAGGCTGGCTAGCGGGCTGGTCGCTAATTTTGCCGTCTTTATTTATATCGGCAGCCTGTTTAGCGAATGCCTTGGGATCGACATTAGTTTTCGGAGCAGCAGTCTTTCCAGCTTGTTGCTTCGCGGCTTGCTGAGCAATCACCGAATGCGGAACCCCGGGAGCCGAGCGCAGCACTGAACGGAAATAAAGTTCTGCCGATTGACGCACCAAATCCAAAGTTTCTTTCGAGGGATTACCTGGTAAAGACACCAAAATATTGGAGTTACCTTGCGAGGTAATCTCGGCTTCGGAAACGCCGGAGGCATCAATACGCTGACGGATAACCTCAATCGCCTGGGTGATATCTTCGGCGGTTACTGCCCTTTTTGCCCCCGAGGCAGCATTAGCTTTCGGGGTGAGAATCAGCTGAGTACCGCCCTCTAAATCCAAAGCCAAGGAGGGAGTAGGCTTTGCTTTCTTAGTGAGTACCCCCACCAGTAAAGTGCCGCCCAAAGCTAACACAAGGATTAGGAATACTGCCAGGACGCGCCCGGCCCGATATTTTTTCGTAGCCACTTGTTGTTCTTTCCGCTAAAACACCGATTATTTCGTTTAGTTATTGTCAGAAGAGTTAGGTTGTTCTAAATCAGATTCTTCAGATTTGGATTCCACAGATTCCTCTTTACTGAGGTCGCCAGCCTCTTCGGTATCAGATTGCGCCATCTCATCATTCATTGCCGAAGCGCTATCCTGGTTATCTTTTTCGCTAGCTTTCATGTCCGAATCGGTATCTGCCTCATCGGGAGCAAAAGGCGGGTTACCTACGCTGACGATTGCCCGAGATGTCCACAGGGTTTCGGTACCGTCAGAGGTTTCTAAGACAACTACGTCCCCATCGGTTTCCACATAACGACCATAAAAACCGGAAGTAGTCATTACCCATGCACCGGGAACCATGTCCCTTTCCATTTGCTCTTTGCGCTGTGCCTGCTGCTTTTTTGCATTGCGTGAAGAAAAAATCATCATCACTAAGAACGCGGCAATAACTGCCAGCAGTAGCATACTCATTGTCAAACCTTCCAATCAGAAAATCTTAACCTTAACGATTCTAAGGGTTAAGGCACGTTTGTTTCATCTTTGGCACTCAGATTTAGCCAGTTTTGTGACCAGTAGCGCCCTGATTACGTCTGTTCGATATTAAAAAGAGAATCTTCTTCCCCTAGCTGGGGCGGGGTTAAACCCAAATGAGAGAAAGCAGTACTGGTAGCTATCCGCCCTCTAGGGGTCCGCGCAATAAACCCTTCCCGCACCAAGTATGGCTCTGAAACCGTCTCTACAGTTTCCGGTTCCTCTCCCACGCTAACCGCCAAGGTAGTAAGCCCTACCGGTCCGCCCGCAAAACGCTCACACAGAGCCTGCAAAACCAAACGGTCAAGCCTATCCAAACCGGCAGGATCAACCTCAAATAGGTCGAGGGCGGCCTTCGCGGCAGACAGGGATAGCTCCCCGTTTCCGTGTACCTGGGCATAGTCGATTACCCGTCGCAGCAAACGGTTAGCAATCCGAGGAGTTCCCCGGGAGCGAGCTGCCATCTCTGCCGCTGCCTGGGGGTCAAGTTCAGCATCCATAAGCCGCGCCGAACGGGTAAGTACCTCGCGTAGCTCAGCTGGGGAATAGTAATCAAGATGGGCAGTAAAACCGAAACGATCGCGCAAAGGAGCAGGTAACAGCCCAGAACGAGTAGTAGCACCCACTACCGTAAAGGGAGGTAAAGTTAGCGGAATGTAGGTGGCACCCGGCCCGTTACCCACCACCACATCAAACCGAAAATCCGCCATTGCCAGGTACAACATGTCATCGGCGGTACGCGCTAAGCGGTGAATCTCATCGATAAATAGGACGTCGCCCTCTTGCAGGGCAGAAAGAATCGCTGCTAAATCGCCTGCATGTTGAATCGCTGGCCCGGAAGTAAGACGCAGCGAAGTACCGGTTTCGTGGGCAATAATCATTGCTAAGGTGGTTTTCCCTAAACCGGGAGGACCGGCCAAAAGCACATGGTCAGGGCAGGCTCCCCTCCCAATAGCGGCTTTGAGCACCAGGTCAAGTTGGCGGCGAATCTTTTCTTGCCCTACAAAAGAATCCAGGTCTTTAGGACGCAGCGCCGCTTCCGCAGCCCGCTCAACCTCATCGGCACCTGCCCCCAGCGGCGAAGTAACTGCCCAATCGTTTGTTTCTTCCACTTAACTCCCCTATGCGTGGTGTTTGCCCAGTAATTGTAAGGCAGCCCGCAAAAGTTCTGGCACTTGTGCCTGGGGATTTGCCTCGGCAGCCTGGGTAACTGCCTTTTGTGCCAGCGCCGTTTTCCAACCCAACTGTTCGAGGGCGTGGCAGACTTCTTCGCGTCCCACGCTGCCAATACCCCCCAGGTTAGCGGCTTGCGTTCCCCTGGGTTCACCCAGTTTGTCACCGATTTCCACCAGGATTCTTTGTGCTGATTTCTTTCCCACTCCCGGGATTTTAGTAAGGGATTCTAGATCCTGCTGGCTAACCACCGTGCGCAACTCCTCGGGAGTAAAGACCGCCAAAGCCGCCAATGCTAGTTTGGGACCAATCCCCGACACCGAAATTAATTTAGAGAAAACATCACGCTCAGCGGGTTTTATAAACCCGAAAAGAATCCATGCGTCCTCACGCACCACCAGATAGGTTAATAGTTTTACCTGGTCACCAACTTTTAGAGCCGAAAGCGTAGTCGGAGTAGCAAAAAAACTATACCCTACTCCCGACACCTCAATAGTGGCTTGATCTAAGCGAACTTCTTCAATCGTTCCCGATAAATGCGTAATCATAAAAATTCCTGGTAAATGGCTATTAGCTACCAAAATATCCTATTTTGAAGCTTTTTGCTTTCGACGGCGAGGATCAACCGCCCCTGTTCGCCTAGTAGCCGCCTGTGCCTGTGCCCAAAGTTTTTGGGCGTTGGTAAGTTCTCCCCGGGCAGAAATCTTTCCTGATAGGGAAACATTGACTGTGCCGTCTCGGCTAGCGCCTTGCAGACCGTCACCGCGCCAACCATGACAGATAGCAATCGCTAAAGCATCAGCAGCGTCGGCAGGACGCACAACTTTATCCATTTTCAAAATGCGCTGCACCATGGCTTGAACCTGGGCTTTACCGGCAATCCCTGACCCGGTAACCGCAGCTTTTACCTCTGAGGGGGTGTGAATAGCTAGCGGCAGTTTATGCGCGGCGGCTTCGCTCATGGCGATGCCCATCACCCACATAGTTGAAGTCACCGATTGCACGTTATCTTGAGCAAATACGCGCTCAACCGACATTACTTCCGGTTCAAAGCGTTCTATAGCTGCCGTAATCTGGCGACGTATCCTATCAAGGCGAAAGTGCGCCGCCATATTTTGGGCAGAGCGAGCCACCTCTACGTGAACCAGATGAGCCTGCCGGGTGGAATCCATATCAATAATTCCAATCCCGCAGCGGGTTAAACCAGGATCAATACCAATAATGCGCAAGGAGAAAACCTAACTTGCGTCCTATTGACCTATTCTTCTTCCTCGTATTGAGCCTGTACTTCGGGGCTAACCGAAAGATTGGTAAACACGTCTTGCACATCGTCACTGTCATCTAGGGCGTCAATTAGCCGCATCACTTGACGATATTTAGCGAGGTCAAGCTCAACTTCGGTAGTGGCTTGCCAACGTACCTCCGCGCTATCGTATTCGATTTGTGCTTCTTGTAGGGCGGTACGCACCTCCACCAAAGTCGCCGGGTCACATAGAGCAGGGAAAGTTTCCTCGCCCTCAACTACTTCTTCGGCACCTGCATCAAGTACCGCCATCAAAATAACGTCCTCGTCGATGCCGTCAGCTTTCTCTACTTCAATGGTTCCCACCCGATTAAACAGGTAAGACACCGAACCGGGGTCAGCTAGATTTCCCCCATTTTTATTGAAGGCGGTACGCACGTCGGCGGCTGCCCGATTCTTGTTATCGGTCAAGCACTCTACCAGCATTGCTACCCCAGCCGGACCATATCCCTCATAAGAAATGGTCTGCCAGTCAGCCCCACCAGCTTCTGCGCCCGAGCCGCGATTAACCGCGCGTTTAATGTTATCGGCGGGTACCGAGTTCTTCTTTGCCTTTTGAATCGCATCATAAAGCGTGGGGTTACCAGCAGGATCACCGCCACCAGTACGTGCTGCCACCTCGATGTTCTTGATTAGACGGGCAAATAGTTTACCGCGCTTAGCATCAATCGCTGCTTTCTTGTGTTTGGTGGTAGCCCACTTAGAGTGACCCGACATTCGCTCTCCTTTATCCCGCTCACATAGTAAGTTTCAAAATAACCAAGCCGATTTTACCGCTTTGATGGGCGCAGCGTCTAAATTGGATTAATCATAGAGGGTATGGACGATACCGTCCCAACCTGAAAGCCATTTACTGGCAAAATCCGCCAGCTTCGTTGGATAAATCGTTTGCTGCTGGTTCAAGGACGCAAGCTCGCTAACTGGAATCCAACTAAGTTCGTCCAACAGTTGCTTTTCCGATAATGTCCAACCACTGGCGTTAGCTGGCGGCGTATCTTGTTCAAGACGGGCAAGAAAATACTGTTCTGCCTGGATAGCCCAAAGACTATGGAATTTTAATAAAGATTCCCGGTAGAGCACCGGTCCGGTTAATTGGGTGATATTAAGCTCTATCCCGGTTTCTTCTTTTAGTTCCCTTAACGCTGCTACCTGGGGATTCTCCCCCGCTTTGATACCGCCTCCGGGAGTAAACCACCAGCGGTGGCTAGCATCAGAAAAATCATGACCAGAGATTAATAGTATCCGATCATGGCTATCGAAAAGGATAATCCGAGCCGCCTGCCGCCCGGGATATCCGTCCTCGTCAATAAGCCAATCGCTCCCCAAAGAGTTTGCGCCAGAAGGCGGAAAAGGATTAGGGATAGGGCGCGGAAGCCGAAAACGGTTAGTCACCTAAGCGCGCCCCATTCTAAACGCTGCCACCTGCGAACTTGCGGAAGCAAAATCGGCGCGCGCGCGTAGTAGTTTTTTCACTGCCTCTTGATTTTCTTGGCTGATAGTGTCACTAAGGCCGCGATGGGAACTGGCCACATAGTTTAACGCCAATACGGTACATGCCTGTTGGAAAGCAGATACCGCTTTGCGGGCCAGCGGAGAAATAGTGCGTGCCGAACGTCTAGCGCGACGCCGACCCGATAAAGAACAGAGCATTTGCGCTTCCCGTTCATCAATCCAACCAGCAGCAATGTAGGCTTGTAAACCATTTTCAATGGCGTTTCGCTGCCGCACCGAAACCACCAAGTTGATCACTAGCCAAGTGATGAACATCGGTCCCCAAAAAAACACGTAAGAAACCACAAACAAGGTCGCAGAATAGGTCGCTAAACCATTCCAGGCAGCGTGTAAACAAACCGCCGAAGCCAACCCGGAAACCGTGAGAATAACCCTGGTTTTAACAGAAGGAATCCTGGTGAGTGCCATTCCCAGCGCCAGACCGAAAATAGAAGTATAGACGGTGTGACCAAAAGGTCCTAGCATAGCGCGCATAAAGAAAACCAGCGGAAGTTCTTCATAGAAACGGGCAAAATAAAGAACGTTTTCAGTGAATGCGAATCCCGCCGCCAGAATACCGCCAATAACCACCCCATCTAGCGGGCTCTTAACTGCGCGGCGACGTGCCAACATAATGATTATCACTCCCAGTGCTTTCAAAGATTCCTCTACTAGCGGAGCCACAATCGTGGCTACAATCCCGAAAGATTGGAAAGGGGTAGGACCAATATCAACCGATTGCAAGACCTTACTAGAAAAAGAATTAAGCCCCAAAGCACATATCGAGGCGATTCCTGCCCCCCATAGGAACGCCACTACCAGCAGCCACCAGGGTTTAGGAGCCCACCTATCTAGCCACACCATCACAATTACTACGATTGCCATCGGAACCAGGGCGGCAATTACCGCACCTATGGTACTAGCAACCGATTCCTCCGCGGCGATAAAAATCGCGAAGTAGCTCAAGCCTCCACCGGCAGCTATTAAGCAAAATAGTTCTAGCCAGGGAAAAGAATTTAGTCGGGAACGTTTAGAAGATTTTTCCGCCCCCGGATCAACCACTAATGGCTGGCTAGATGCCCGCTGAGAAACTGCCGGATGAGGAATTAGGGGATCAGCTGGCAAACTAAGGGCATCAAAGCTGTAATGCTCCACTAATTGTTGCTCCAGCTGGGCATGAGTAACGCCAACACCAGCTAAATCGGGAGTACCCGCAAGATATGCCGGGTTGTTTTGGCTCACCTATTCCTCCTTTGCTGGGCTAAACCTAGTTTAACGGTAAATCGCTATTGCTCATTTTCTTATATCCCGCCGCTAAGTGGAAATATGCTTTAGCCCGGCGGGTCCTGCTCGCTGCCAGCCAGGCAGCGCCGATAAACCTCTAATACTTGATCGGTAACCGCTGACCAGTCATAGCGTTTCACATTTTCATGTCCCCGCCTCGCCAGATGCGCTGCTTGCTGGCGATTCTCACACACTGCTAGCAGTTTTTCAGCCAGCGAGTTTTCGTCCTCGGAAATAAAAATTTCCCCTAAACTCCCCTGTTCTAAAACCGCCTCAAATGCAGGAATAGAGGACGCGACCACCAGGCAACCTCCGGCCATAGCTTCCACTAGCACGATTCCGAAAGACTCCCCACCGGTTTGAGGAGCAATATAGGCAGTAGCCGATTTAAATCGGGAGAGCTTGTCTTGTTCCGAAAGAGGCCCTAGGAACTGCACATTTTCCCCATAGGGTTCTAAATCGGCGCGGGCGCGACTGGCATTTCCTGGCCCTGCAATCAAAAAACGCGCCTGCCCAAACCGCGCTAGCACCAAAGGAATAGCCTTAACCAGTATCGCAAGTCCTTTGCGGGGTTCATCAAGACGACCTAAGAAACAAAAAACCGGGGATTGCTCACTATCAGACCAGGTAGCCCTAGGTTTAGCTTCGGCGAAAGCTGAAAAATCAACCCCGTTTGGGATAATAACCGCGTCCCCACCCTGGTAGCGAAGCAAAGTACGCCGTGCCTCACTAGAGACTGCGATTTGGGCACTCAGTTTTTCTTTAACTGACTGCACTACCGGTTTACCTAAGGTGTACAGCAAAGAACGTTCAATCGCCACATGAAAAGTCCCCACCACCGGGCAGCGCGCGTGTTGCAATGCAATTAAAGACACCGAGGGAGTAGCGGGTTCATGAACATGAAGAATATCAAAATCGCTGGTAGTAACCCACTGCCTGGTTCTAGCAGCGACCCGCGGACCAAAAGCTAGCCGAGCTACAGAGCCGTTATAGGGAATCGCGAAAGTCTTTCCCGCATTTACGAAACCGTCCTCGCTATATTCGGTTTCTACCGGAGCAAACACTGAAACTTCATGTCCGCGTCGCCGCAATTCGCGCGCCTGATCGCGTACATGAAACTGTACGCCTCCCGGCACATCGTAAGCATAAGGGCAGACTATCCCAATTTTCACTTTGCTGACTCCTGCCTTGCTCGCTCCCGTGCCCTAGTCAAACGCTGTTCATCTAAATCAGATACAAAAAGCTTTTGCAACATGAACCAAGACTGGGGAGAGTGAAGAATCATTCGCGATACCCGCTGCGCCCAATCCCTAGTCATAGTTTCTACCTTAGCGGTTTTAAGCGGACCAGAAACACTAATCACGATTCCCCACTTGCAAGCAGATTCCCGCCTTCTCGCCTCCCCCAATTCTTCGACACTCATATGAGCGCAATACAAAGGGAGTTTCAGTTTCTTCGCCAGGGCAGACGGCCCCGCTGCCACCAGTGCTTTCGATTTTCCAAAAGGAACTTCAATACCGCTACCAGTAATGTCACGGTCAGCAAGTAATGGAATCAAATAGTTGTTTTCACCAGCTGCTTTAAGCAATTGAGGAAAAGGTTTTCCTCCCTTTTGCGCAAAAATCAGCCGCATATTTGCTTGCTGCCTAACCTTGGTAAATGCTTGAAATAGCGCTTCCGATTTTACTTTCTCAGCCACCGTAAGCACCGGGCTAATCTCTAGATTCGCGAAATAACCCGCCAAATCCCAGTTTCCCGAGTGAGTAAGAGCCAAACAGACGCTACCTTGAGAACAATCCCGCAACAGGTTTTGCGTATCCCCCTGTAACCTCACCCGAGAACGGATTTGAGAATCCGAAAAACCACCCAGCAAAACCGTATCCGCAAACAGACGCATATAGCCCTGAATCCCTGTGCGCACCGCACCTTCGATACTGCGCCCATCTACCCCCAGTTGGCGCAGATTCTTACGATATTGACGTACCCCGGAAGTATCTAGACGGTATAGCAAGCTTCCCAGCAGATTAGCTGCCCCATGCAGGAAACCAACTGGAACGTGGCTAACTAAACCGAGAGTGAGTTCAGCGGCAATAGCGCTAAACTTAGCGGGGATTCTCACTGGTCGATATGCTTTCTTACAAAGTAAATCCGTTGACACACCGTCACAAAACTAGCAAAAGCTACCCAGCCTAAAGCCAGCGGAAAACAAATAAGTGGCGCCCCCAAGTCGGTTATCCCCGCACCCACCAGGGCCACTATCAACCTATCGGTACGCTCCCCAATCCCCACTTTAGCGACCACCCCAAAGGCTTCCCCGCGAGCCCTAACATAGGGTACCGCCCCCGCTCCCACCAGCGCGCATATAGCGCAAATAATGCTGGCAGTGCGCACAGAACCGGGGGTAAGCCCCACTATCGCCCAATAAAGCAAAGAACCAAAAATAGCTCCATCTGCCAAGCGGTCAAGAGAAGAATCCAAGAATGCTCCAAACCGGCTAACCTGATTAGTTAGCCGGGCAAGCACTCCATCTAAAGAATCAGCGAAAGCGGTCACCCCAATCAAAACCGCCCCTAAAGCTAGATAACCGCGAGCCAACAAGCCCATAGCTAACGCCACATTAATTACGGTACCGGCAACGGTTACCGCATTGGGACTAACTCCCCTTTTTGCCAGTATTTTTGCCGGTTTTGAGAATACGGCACTCGCCAAGGATCGACCATGATTTCCTAGCATTATTTATCCTTGCCAATTAGCTGCTATACGGGAACGAGCCTCGCTAAGTAGCTCGGGAATCGCTTTTGTGCGGGCAATCAGAGGGAAGAAATTGGTGTCACCGCCCCAGCGGGGAACAATATGTTGATGCAGGTGACCAGCAATTCCCGCACCGGCAACTTCACCTTGATTCATCCCTAAGTTAAAACCGTCCGGGTTGGCAACCCGCTTTAAAGTTCTAATCGCCCTCGCAGTTACTTCCCCAAATTCGGCTCTCTCGTCCTGGGTTAAATCAATATATTGAGGAATATGCCGGTAGGGGCAAATCAACATATGACCAGAGTTATAGGGGAAAAGATTCATAATCGCAAAAACCAGTTTCCCGCGATAAACAATCAGTGCGTCCTCGTCGCTGCGCTTCGGGGCGGCGCAAAACGGGCAGTGCGCACTATCCTTGGTTGCGGGGCGTTCCTCGCCAGAAATATATACCTGGCGGTGGGGAGTCCACAGCCGGTCAAAAGCGTCCGGCACGGCTCCAAATCCCTCACAGCCCTCAGTTAGAGGACGCGCATCTACCTCGTTCATTAGCTATTTCCGCTCTTTTATCGCTTGGGTAATCTTGGTGATAGCCTGGGCAATCGGTATCGCATTTTCTTGACTACCGTCCCGGTAACGGAAGGAAACCGCGCCCGCCTCGGCGTCCTCGCCCCCAGCAATCAGGGTAAAGGGGATTTTATCTTTCGAGCAGTTACGGATTTTCTTGCCGAAACGGTCATCGGAGGTATCAACCTCGGCTCTAACTCCCAAAGCGCGCAGCTGGGAGGCGACATCTTCCAGATAATCATTAAAGGCTTCCGCCACTGGCACGCAGCGTACCTGGATAGGTGCTAGCCAAGCGGGAAATGCCCCTGCATAGTGTTCTAGCAGCACCCCGAAGAAACGCTCAATAGAACCAAATAGGGCGCGGTGAATCATAACTGGACGCTGATGGGAACCATCGGCGGCCGTGTAGGTTAAATCGAAACGTTCGGGCAGGTTAAAGTCCAACTGGATAGTAGACATTTGCCAAGTGCGCCCAATCGCGTCTTTGGCCTGCACCGAGATTTTCGGTCCATAAAAAGCAGCCCCACCTGGATCCGGTACTAAATCTAGTCCCGAGGCGCTAGCTACCTGTTCCAAGGTTCTAGTAGCTTCTTCCCAAACCTCATCATCACCCACAAACTTTTTCGGGTTCTTGGTGGAAAGCTCTAGATAAAAATCATTCAAACCATAGTCTTTTAACAGGTCAAGGACGAAAGTCAAAAGATTGGTAAGCTCACCTTTCATTTGTTCCCGGGTACAGTAAATGTGGGAATCATCCTGAGTGAAACCGCGAGCCCTGGTCAGACCGTGTACCACTCCGGACTTTTCGTAGCGGTAAACTGTTCCAAACTCGAATAGACGCAGCGGTAATTCCCGGTAGGAACGCCCTTTAGAAGCAAATATCAGGTTGTGCATCGGGCAGTTCATAGGCTTTAGATAGTAGTCTTGCCCCTGCTTGGTGACGTTTCCTTCCTGGTCGTGCTCTTCGTCCAGGTGCATCGGAGGATACATTCCCTCGGCATACCAATCCAGGTGTCCCGACTTTTTGAACAGTTCCCCTTAGTGATATGGGGGGTGGATACGAAAGAATATCCGCCCTCAATATGGCGTTTGCGGGAATAGTTTTCCATCTCCATGCGAATCGTAGACCCCTTGGGGTGGAATACTGGCAGCCCGGAGCCAATTTCATCCGGGAAAGAGAACAAATCGAGTTCCCGCCCTAGTTTGCGGTGGTCACGCCGTTCTGCCTCTTTTAGGCGGGTCTGGTAGGCTACTAAATCATCTTTGCTAGCCCAGGCAGTACCGTAGATACGTTGCAGATGGTCGCCCGATTGGTCACCTTTCCAATAGGCGGCAGAAGATTTCATTAAAGCAAAACCGTTACCAATATAGCGGGTATTGGGAACGTGCGGCCCGCGACATAAATCTTTCCAGGCGCACTGTCCGTTGCGGTCAATATTGTCATAAATAGTAAGCTGACCTGCTCCGACTTCTACATTTGCTCCGTCAGTTTCACTAGAGGCAGTCCCTTTAGTGTCAATCAGTTCCAATTTGTAGGGTTGATCAGCGAGTTCTGCCCTTGCCTCCTCATCGCTTACTTCCCGGCGCACAAAAAGCTGCCCGCTTTTAACGATTTTCTTCATCCGTTTTTCCAGGTCTTTTAACAGCTCGGGGGTAACCGGATCGATATTGCCGAAATCGTAGTAAAAACCGTCAGTGATGTAGGGACCTACTCCCAGGTTGGCATCGGGGTAAACCTGTTGTACTGCTTGGGCGAGGACGTGGGTGGCTGAGTGGCGAATAATTTCTAGCCCCGCCTGGCTATCAGCGGTTATTGGTTCTACTTGTGCGCCGCCGGGCAAGGTGCGGGCTAAATCCCAAGGCTGCCCATTAACGACCATAGCCACGATAGTGCGGTCTTTGCCCCACAAATCTAGCCCGGTGGTCGTGGCAGCTATATCTTGAGTTTCTCCTGCGATTTGTACCCTGATTTTATCGCCATCTGCTGCCGCCACATTTGCCTCCGTCTTGTAGGAATAAACTGTTAGCCATTCTACCCGCCACCCTAAAACGGTTAAAATACTAGAGTACAGCCGGATAGTTTTCGGTGACAGATTTCCTAAAACACCCTGCCATACCGACCATTTTAGGGGGTGAGTTATGCAAACAGGTCGCTACGCGCCCTCGCCCACCGGCAGACTCCACCTTGGAAATTTGCGTACCGCGCTGGTTGCCTGGGCGATAGCGCGCCAGGCAGGCGGGCGTTTTGTAATGCGTTTTGAGAATCTTGACGATCGCAGTCGCAGCCATTTTCTCTCCGAGCAGCTTGCCGATTTACAAGATTTAGGAATCGACTGGGACGGGGAACCTTTGGTGCAGTCTGATTGCCTTTCTCGTTACGAGGACGCATTTGAGCAGCTCAAAGCAGCAGGCAGGGTTTATGAATGTTACTGTTCCCGCCGGGAATTATCACAGGTGGCTTCCGCCCCCCATCACCCTCCCGGAGCCTATAGCGGCAGGTGTCGCTTACTTAGCGAGCCAGAGCGAGAACAAAAACGAAACTATCTGTGGGAAAAATATCGACGCGGTCCTGCCTATCGGTTAAAATCTAATCTCGATAGCGCCACTTTCCCCGATAGGGTTTATGGATTGCAAAACGGCGCAATTGATGATTTTGTGTTACGCCGCTCTGATGGAGTTTTTTCCTACAATCTGGTTTGTGTGGTAGATGACGCCTATCAGGGGGTGACTCAGGTGTGCAGAGGACGAGATTTAATCCCCTCTACCGCCAGGCAAAACTATCTGCACCAGCTATTAGGTTCTACAATTCCCCAGTATTACCACGTTCCCCTAGTGTTAAATCGCGAGGGGCAGCGACTGGCAAAACGAGACGGGGCAGTCACTCTCCCCCAGTTAAAGGCAAAAGGAATAGGGAAAGCAGACATACTTGAGCTGCTTGCGTCCTCTTTAGGGTTTTTTAGGGTGCGCAGTGCCTCGGAATTCTTGCAAGCCTTTGACCTAGAGAAAATGAGCCGTGCAGATTGGCGGTATCTGGGATTATGATAGAACTCAATCAAATCTGTTAGCCAGAAAAGACTTTATCGACCCCGGCAGATTTAATTATCTCTATCGCTTGCGCTACCTGTTCCTTAGTGGGAACCGGAGTGTCCTCTAGGGAATACTTTAGCCCCAAATGTTCCCATTTATCCCTCGCCATTTGATGAAATGGCAATACTTCCAAACGCTCCAGGTTAGGCCAACGCCCGGCAATACTAGCCACCTGGCGGATATTATCAGGGTCATCAGTTAAACCGGGTACCAGCACAAAACGCACCCAGACAGGGATACGGGCCCCAGCTAGACGGTTCCCAAAAGCAACGGTAGGTTCTAAATCGCGTCCCGTAACCTGCCGGTAGGTGGCACTATCCCCACTCTTGACATCCAGCAACACCAAATCAAGGTTATGAAGATCCTCATCAGGCAAATTAGCCCCTAAGAATCCGGAAGTATCCAGACAGGTATGTATCCCCTCTCGCCGACACATTCGCAACAGGTTACGCACAAACTTTGCCTGCATCAGAGCTTCTCCCCCGGAGATGGTAAGTCCCCCTCCGGTAACCCGAAAAATACTGCTATACCGTTTCACCAGGTTAAATACATCAGCAATGGTGACCGCATGTCCGTCACGCATTTGAAAAGTATCAGGATTATGACAGTATTGACACCTTAGTGGGCATCCCGACAAGAACAAAGTCATTCTGGTACCCGGGCCATCTACAGCGGTCACCAGTTCCCAAGAATGAACCGAAGCTAAAGTACCTTCCCGCACCGCCTCGTTGTGTTCGCTATGAGTCATCTCGGGGGCTTCAGCTAATGCCCCCAGCCCCCACCGCCTAGTGCGCGGAATCAATTCCTCTAAAGGCAGGGGCGCATACTCCCCGCTTACCCCATCAGCTGCCGAAACCTCGACAGTAATATTTGGGTTCTTGCTCTCCTCTTCCAGGCTAGACATATCAAATACCAAGGTTATTTCCTATCTAAATAGTTCACCCTGCATCCTGCAGAACCTAAACATCAGCAGACCTCAACATCAAAAGGGCGGGTATCTTTGCTATCTCAAAGATACCCGCCCAAATGATTTATAAGCAATAACTTACAGCTTGTTATGGAATGTACGGGAAATAACATCCAGTTGCTGCTCGCGGGTTAGCTTCACGAAATTAACCGCGTATCCGGAAACCCTAACCGTCAGTTGAGGATATTTTTCCGGGTTTTCCATCGCATCTTCCAAAGTGTCCCGGTTAAGAACATTGATATTCGCGTGATATAGTCCCTGAACACCGCCGTGAGATTCCCGGCTGGCTTTCATGGATTCCAAACGCTGATCAAAAGTCATAGTACTCATTATTATCTCCTTGCTTTATTCTTCAATTATTTATAAAAGATTAGGGTCATTACAGCACAACCTGGCAGGTAGCGCCCAGATAGTGCTAGCAGCCACACCCCTGAGGGATGAAACCGGCATCCATAATCCCCACCAGGTTCTTAATCTGCTCGTCCTCGGTACGCCCCAAAGAGGAAGGAACAATCGTGTTCGTCAGGGAAATCCCGTCCAATGCGTCGTGGTAGTCAAGCTTGCCTACCGAAAGCATCGAAGCCAGCATTCCGTGAGAATCCAAACCGTTCTCGGGGTTAGCGCCGGGAGCAAACGGAGTCCCTGCCTCGTGACCGGAGGGGAAAGCCCCGGTAGCCTTGCCGTAAACCACATTAGAGGTAATGGTTAATACCGATTGGGTAGGAATAGCATCCCGATAGAGTTTAATCTCTTTAATCTTGGACATTACGGTGTGAACAATCGTGGCCGCAATATCATCAACCCGGTCATCATCATTACCGTAGCAGGGGAAATCTCCCTCTGTCTGGTAATCAATAACTAGACCAGTTTCATCGCGTACCGGGGTAACCTTTGCATATTTAATGGCAGACAGGGAGTCAGCTACAATCGACAGTCCCGCGATTCCGCAGCCCATGGTGCGCACAATCTCACTGTCGTGCAGTGCCATCTCGATGGATTCGTAGGCGTAACGGTCATGGCAATAGTGGATAATGTTCAAAGCTTCTACATAGGTGCCGACCACCCAGTCAAGCATTTTTTCATAGCGTTCCCACACGTCATCAAAGTCGAGAGGCTCATCCCCTTGCACGCCCTCGTAACCGGAAACGATTTGTTTACCAGTGACCTCATCACGGCCGCCATTTATCGCATACAGCAAGGCTTTAGCGGCATTAACCCGAGCGCCAAAGAACTGCATTTGCTTACCGACCCGCATCGGGGAAACACAGCAAGCAATCGCGGCATCGTCACCCCACTGCGCACGAATCTGATCGTCAGCTTCATACTGTACTGAGGAAGTTTGAATCGAAATATGGGCACAGAACTTCTTGTAGCCCTCTGGTAGGCGCGGGGACCAGAAAATCGTGATATTTGGTTCTGGAGCTGGCCCCAGATTTATTAGCGTCTGCAGAAGCCGGAAGGAAGTCTTGGTAACGAGGGTGCGCCCGTCCTCACCAAAACCAGCATCAGACCAGGTAGCCCAGTAAGGGTCACCCGAGAAAATCTGGTCATAGGCTTCAGTACGCAAAAAGCGTACAATCCGCAGCTTAATCACCAAAGCATCAATGATTTCCTGCGCGCCCTGTTCGTCTAAAGTACCCTCGGCGAAATCCCGTTCAAAGTAGCAATCAAAGAACGCAGACAAACGACCGATAGACATGGCCGCCCCGTCTTGGCTCTTAACCGAAGCTAGGTAACCGAAATAAGTCCATTGAACTGCTTCTTTAGCGTTCATTGCCGGCTGGGAAATATCAAACCCATAGCTTTGCGCCATAGCCTTGAGCTTCTTGAGAGCCTTAATCTGTTCAGAGTGTTCCTCACGGTAACGTGCCCAATGCTCAGAGAAAGGCTTATCGGCTACTTTGTCTTTGGCTTCCTGTTTCCACTCGATTAATTTATCTACGCCATAGAGTGCAACCCGGCGGTAGTCACCAATAATTCGACCCCGCCCATAAGCATCGGGAAGACCAGTAATAATATGGGAAGACCGAGCTGCCCTGATTCGGGGAGTGTAAATATCGAATACCGCATCATTATGGGTTTTGCGGTAGCGGGTAAAAATCTTTTTAACCTCGGGATTAACCTCTTTACCAGCCTCTTTAATAGCGGTTTCCACCATGCGCCAACCACCATTAGGCATCATGGCACGTTTTAACGGAGTATCGGTTTGCAAACCGACGATTACGTCGTCCTCTTCACAAATCCGTCCCGGAGCAAAAGCATCAATATCGGCCGGAGTATCAGTATCTACATCGAAAACCCGTTTTTTGCGTTCAACCGAAAGATAGTTTTCCTCTAGAGCCTGCCAAACCTGTTTAGTTTTTTCGGTCGGGCCACTTAAGAATGAAGCCTCACCCTCGTAGGGAGTGTAGTTCTTTTGGATAAAATCGCGTACATCGATTTCTTTATCCCAGTTACCACTGTTGAATGAGCGCCAGGCATCATTAGCTGTCGCCTCTGTTGGGATTGCCATTATTTATTTAACTCCTCCGGCGGGATCACCGCGCATAAAGTTTACTTAAGATTGTTAAATCCGGTGTCCCAATTATATTAGGGGAAAACAGCTGCTAACAAGCTTAGTGCCACCTAACTCACTAAACGATAGCTATCTAACATTATTTACAGCCCTAACCACTATGTGAACGTAGCGGAGAGCCACAATAAAAATCACCCAAAACTTTATCTCGATAGGCTAGATAGTCACCTTCAATAATTGCTTGCCTAATGCCTTGAACCAGTTGCACCGTGAAATACTCGTTATGGATAGTAGCCAGCGTAAACCCTAGTAACTCTTTAGCTTTAAATAGATGCCTCAGGTAAGCGATAGAGAAATTCTGGCAGGTATAGCAGTTACAATCCTTAACCGGCGCACTGAAATCATCCTTGAACTCCGCACGCGTTAAATTAAAGCGACCGTAACGCCCATAAAGCCCGCCGTTACGTCCTATCCGGGAAGGATTTACACAATCGAAAGTATCTGCTCCGGCTTCTACCCCCGCAAAAATGTCATCCGGTTCGCTCAGCCCCAGCAGGTGACGCGGCTTTTCCTCTGGTAGCTCTTCACATACCCAGTTCACTATGGTGGCGAGATTCTCTTTCTCTAAGGCTCCCCCAATTCCGAAACCATCAAAACTACGCCCCGCTACTTCCATTACCGATAGGTCGCGGGCAGCTTTACGCCGTAAATCCTCATATTGCGCCCCTTGAATCACGCCGTAAAGCATCTGGTAGGGCTTATCCGCGCGCTCAACGGTAAGTCGCTCATGTTCTGCTAGGCAGCGAGAGGCCCAACGCCGTGTACGCTCCAAGGACTCTACCTGATATTCACGTGAATTTACCCAGCTCGTGAGTTCATCGACGGCCATCCTAATATCGGCCCCCAAACGGCGCTGAATTTGCACGGCTTTATCCGGGGTAAAGCGATGGAGGGCCCCATTTCGATGAGA
>ENA-OQLI01001409-OQLI01001409.1-human-gut-metagenome-genome-assembly--contig:-NODE-1409-length-17392-cov-7.051607_pt1 | contig 17392 bp, 13 predicted proteins | sample MGYA00242805_ERZ504812 | MGnify/ENA primary metagenome ERZ504812 (study PRJEB26092, sample SAMD00036430) | human gut metagenome | host: Homo sapiens | study: EMG produced TPA metagenomics assembly of... | reverse complement strand
CTGAGCCAGGATCAAACTCTTTATAAATGATATTTATCACTTAAAAGTGTTAAATCTTGTTTCGCTCAGCACGCAATCGCTTGCGTCCTGTGTGAATTACTTTGTTTGGAATTGTTTAACGTGTTTTTCCAACACGAAAATAGGTTCCGTTACAAGTTTTTCGATATTGTTCAATTTTCAAGGTCCTGTGCGCCTCAGCCTTGCGGCTGACGACTTGATTATTTTACCACAGAAGTGATTTTTTGTCAAGCACTTTTTCAGAAGCTTTTCGATCTTTTCGAACTTGTGGCTCGTTTTTCAACGTATCCATATTGGTTCTTTCGCTTTGCTTCTGCCGCCTTCAGAAGTCATTCTTTTCGGCGGCCCTTGGCGCTCAAGTATAATACCATATCCCGACACGTTTGGCAACCCCTTTTTTCACTTTTTTCGTTTCTTTTTGCGTCTTTGACTTTTTGACTAGTTTTTCAACTGCAATTTACACGTTCCTTGACGCGGAGGCCGCAGGGACCTCAGAGGTCATTTTTCTCTATATAATAAGGTATTGTTCTATCCAAACTTCCAGAGAAGTATACACCGCCGTGGATATTACGCCCCGGAATGCAAACACTTTCCTTGCACAGTTTGTCAAGAGCTTTGGCCCCAAATTTTGCTCCAAGATTCTCGGCTCAATTTTGGCGAAACCGCCAAAACACAAAATGTAGTGGTTTCTCCATTGACATATCACTAAATAGTGATATCATAGAATCACATCAATTGAACGCATCCCAAGACTGCTTTGCGGGTGTCTCTTTCGCAAGAGGCACCCGCTTGAACTGTACACAGATAGAACGACGGAGGAACACTATGAAGATCATCAAGCGCAACGGTTCGGAAGTTCCATTTGATATCACCAAGATCATCACTGCGGTCACCAAGGCCAGCGATTCGGTCAGCCGCAAGAGCAGCCTGACCCAGGAGCAGATCCTGTCCATCGCCAACGATGTCACGGAGCAGTGCCAGGCACTGAACCGTGCCGTGAGCGTGGAAGAGATCCAGGACATGGTGGAGAACAAGCTGATGGACATTCAGGCCCACGATGTAGCCCGCCATTATATCACCTACCGTTATGTGCAGAGCCTGAAGCGCCAGACCAACACCACCGACGAGCGCATCCTCAGCCTGATCGAGTGCCAGAACGAGGAAGTCAAGCAGGAGAACGCCAACAAGAACCCCACCGTGAACAGCGTCCAGCGTGACTATATGGCCGGTGAGATCTCCAAAGACCTGACCGCCCGCCTTCTGCTGGACCCGGAGATCGTCAAGGCACACAACGAGGGCCTGATCCACTTCCACGATTCCGACTACTTTGCGCAGCACATGCACAACTGCGATCTGGTCAACCTGGAGGATATGCTGCAGAACGGCACCGTGATCTCCGGCACCTATATTGAAAAGCCCCACAGCTTTTCCACCGCCTGCAACATTGCCACCCAGATCATTGCGCAGGTGGCATCCAACCAGTACGGCGGCCAGAGCATCAGCCTGACCCATCTGGCTCCCTTTGTGGATGTCTCCCGCAAGAAGATCGCCGCTGAAGTCGAAGCGGAGATGGAAGGGCTGGACGTTACCCCGGAGCGCAAAAAGGAGATCGTGGAGCGCCGCCTGCGCAACGAGATCAACCGCGGTGTCCAGACCATCCAGTATCAGGTCGTGACCCTGATGACCACCAACGGTCAGGCCCCCTTCATCACCGTGTTCATGTATCTGGGAGAAGCCCGCAACCCGCAGGAAAAGGCCGACCTCGCCATCATCATCGAGGAGACCATCCGTCAGCGCTATCAGGGCGTGAAGAACGAGGCCGGTGTCTGGATCACCCCCGCCTTCCCCAAACTGATCTATGTGCTGGAAGAGGACAACATCCGCCCCGGCACTCCTTATTATTACCTGACCGAATTGGCTGCCAAGTGCACCGCCAAGCGGATGGTGCCCGACTACATCTCCGAGAAGAAGATGCTCGAGCTCAAGGTGGACAAAAACGGCGAGGGCCACTGCTACACCTGCATGGGCTGCCGCAGCTTCCTGACTCCCTATGTGGACCCCGAGACCGGCAAGCCCAAATACTACGGCCGCTTCAATCAGGGTGTTGTCACCATCAATCTGGTGGATGTGGCCCTTTCCTCCGGCGGCAACTTCGAGAAGTTCTGGAAGATCTTTGACGAGCGCCTGGCTCTCTGCCACAAGGCACTGCAGGCCCGCCATCAGCGCCTGATGGGCACCCCCAGCGATGCCGCCCCCATTCTGTGGCAGTACGGCGCACTGGCCCGCCTGAAGAAGGGCGAGAAGATCGACAAGCTGCTCTTTGGCGGCTACTCCACCATCAGCCTGGGCTACGCCGGTCTGTATGAGTGCGTGAAGTATATGACCGGCAAGAGCCACACCGATGCCGGTGCCAAGCCTTTTGCCCTGAGCGTGATGCAGCACATGAACGACAAGTGCACCGAGTGGAAGAAGGCCGAGAACATGGATTACTCTCTCTACGGCACCCCGCTGGAATCCACCACCTACAAGTTTGCCAAGTGCCTGCAGAAGCGGTTCGGCATCGTGCCCGGCATCACCGATAAGAACTATATCACCAACAGCTACCACGTCCATGTTTCGGAGCCCATTGATGCCTTTACCAAGCTCAAGTTTGAGAGCGAGTTCCAGAAGCTGTCCCCGGGCGGTGCCATCAGCTATGTGGAAGTGCCCAACATGCAGGACAATCTGGAGGCCGTGATAAGCGTGCTGCAGTTCATCTACGACAACATCATGTATGCCGAGTTGAACACCAAGTCCGATTACTGCCAGTGCTGCGGCTACGATGGAGAGATCAAGATCGTTGAGGATGACGGCAAGTTGGTGTGGGAGTGCCCCAAGTGCGGCAACCGTGACCAGAACAAGCTGAACGTTGCCCGCCGCACCTGCGGTTATATCGGCACCCAGTTCTGGAACCAGGGCCGGACACAGGAGATCAAGGATCGGGTGCTGCATCTGTAACCCTCTCAGTCAACGCTTCGCATTGACAGCTCCCCCGAGAGGGGGAGCTTTTTATATGGAGTTTTATCTATGAATTACGCAACAATTAAGTATTACGACATTGCCAATGGGCCGGGGGTGCGCACCAGCATCTTTGTTTCGGGCTGCAGGCATCACTGCCCGGGCTGCTTCAACGAGGTAGCATGGGATTTCGGGTACGGTCAGCCCTTCGGCAAAGCCGTGCGCAACGAGATCTTTGCATCCTGCCAGCCCGACTATATTGCAGGCATCTCCCTGCTGGGTGGTGAGCCTTTTGAGCCGGAGAATCAGCGGGAACTGCTGCCCTTCGTCCGCAACTTCAGGGCGCTGTACCCGGATAAGAGCGTCTGGTGCTATTCTGGTTACACCTGGGAACAGCTGACCGGCAGTGTTCCCTGCCCCGCCCGCTGTGAGGTCACCGATGAGCTGCTGAACCTGCTGGATGTTCTGGTGGATGGCCGCTTTGTGGAAGCCCAGCACGATATCTCCCTGCGCTTCCGGGGCAGCTCCAACCAGCGGCTTCTGGATGTGCCCAGGAGCCTTGCCGCAAAGTCCCCCGTCTGGTGGGAGGACGAAAAAGTCTTTGCGACACACACCATGTAAACCTCTCAGTCGCGCTAACGCGCGCCAGCTCCCCTAGTAGGGGAGCCCTTGGCATAGCAATACACTTTCATGCAATAAAACAACGCCCGATTTTCAACACTCTATACAAAGTGAGTGGAAAACCGGGCGTTTTATTATTTAACGGGATGAAACCATATCCTCGATGGCACCCAGGAACTCCTGCCCGTAGCGGGCGGCCTTTTTCTCGCCCACACCGGGGATATTGAGCAATTCCTCCACGCTCAGGGGCTTTTTCAGCGCCATCTGGCGGAGGGTGGAATCGTTGAACACCATATAGGCAGGGAGCTTCTGCTTTGCGGCCAGCCGCTTGCGCAGGGCATAGAGGGCCGCCAGCAGCTTCTCGTCCGCTTCGCTGAGGGCATCTTCGTCGGCACGGCGGCGGGAGGCCGCGGCCAGCCGCTTTGCACTGGCCGCGGCGCGCTGGCGGGCTTGTGCCGCCTGCTCCTCCACCTGTTCGGCAGCCTGTGCTGCCAGCAGACAGTTGGAACAGTTCTCGCACTTCTGGGGTGCGGCCTCGCCGAAGTAGCTCAGCAGATACCCCCGCAGGCAGCGCGGCGTGGTGGAGTAGAAGGTCATGTACTTGAGCCGTTCCTCTGCCTTGCGTGCCGCTTCGGCCTTGACATCCGCAGGCAGGCCGTTGTCAACCTCCATCTCCTTGTCGATGAAGAACCGGATGGTGCGCACATCGGTGCCGGAATAGAGCAGGGTGCAGCGGGCTGGTTCCCCGTCACGGCCCGCACGGCCCGCCTCCTGATAATAGCTCTCCAGATCCTTGGGCATATTATAATGGATCACGAACCGGACGTTTGGCTTATCGATGCCCATGCCGAAGGCATTGGTCGCCACCATGATCTGCACCCGGTCATAGAGGAAATCGTCCTGATTCTGCCGCCGGGTATCCGCATCCAGTTTGGCGTGGTAGGCTGCCGCCCGGATCCCCCGGCTCTGCAGCAGGCGGGTGGTCTCGTCCACCTGCCGGGTGGTGCTGCAATAGATGATGCCCGCATTGTCCCGCTCCCTGAGCACAAGGTCGAGCAGAACTTTGGGCTTCTCGCTGGGCAGGGCCCTGCGGGTGGCAAAATAGAGGTTGGGCCGGTCAAAGCTGGTGGTCACCTCGTAGGGGGTGTGGAGTTCCAGATGGGTGCGGATGTCCTCCCGCACATGGGCTGTGGCGGTGGCTGTAAAGGCTCCCACCACCGGGCGCTTGGGCAGGCTGTCCACAAACGCCTTGATGCGCAGGTAGCTGGGGCGGAAATCCTGCCCCCACTGGCTGATGCAGTGCGCCTCGTCCACCGTGACCATGCTGATCTCCCGCTCCTGCGCAAACCGCTGGAAGCCCGGCATCTCCAGCCGCTCCGGAGCCACATAGATGATCTTGTACCACCCCTCCCGGGCGCGGCGGAGCATCAGGGCCTTCTGGTTGTCCGTCAGGCTGTTGTTCAGAAAAGCTGCCGCCACACCGGCCTGTACCAGCGCCCCCACCTGATCCTTCATCAGGCTCACCAGCGGCGAGACCACGATGGTGATGCCCGGCAGCAGCAGAGCCGGCACCTGATAGCAGATGGACTTGCCCGCACCTGTGGGCATCACGGCCAGCACATCCTGCCCGGCCAGCAGGCGGGAGACGATCTCCTCCTGCCCCGGGCGGAAGCTGTCGTAGCCAAAGACTTTTTTCAGAATACTATGCGGACTTTCCATGGTTCCTCCTATCCGTACAAAACCTCTCCGTCATTGCTTCGCAATGCCACCTCTCCCAGTAGGAGAGGCAAGTCTTGGCTCCCCTGCCAGGGGAGCTGGACGCAAAGCGGCCTGAGAGGTTCATAACCCAATCAGTATACCACAACTCCCCGGATAATTGTAAAACATCTCTGACATTTCCCACGTTCGATAGCATTTCCTGCACAAAAATGCTATAATATGGGTACATATCTCCATCCCGGCCCCTGCCTTGTGCATCTGCCGGAAAAGAGCAAAGGAGTATTTTGTATGGCTCAGAAATTGATCACCTTCGCCGTCCCGTGCTACAACTCGGCGGCATATATGCGCCACTGCATCGAGACCCTGCTCTCCGCCGGGGAGCAGGCCGAGATCATCCTGGTGGACGATGGTTCCACCAAGGATGACACCCCCGCCATCTGCGACGAGTACGCCGCCAAATATCCCACCATCGTCAGGGCCATCCATCAGGAGAACGGCGGCCACGGCGAGGGCGTGAATCAGGGCATCCGCAACGCCACCGGCCTGTATTACAAGGTGGTAGACAGCGACGACTGGCTGGACGAAGCCGCCCTCAGGACCGTGCTGGCCAAGCTGAACACGCTGACTGCCCGTGGCACCGCGCCTGACCTGATGATCTGCAACTATGTCTACGAGCATGTGGAGGACAACACCAGCCACACCGTGCGCTACACCAACGTGTTCCCCCAGAACCGGCTGTTCAACTGGACGCATGTCGGCCACTTCCGGCCCGACCAGAACCTGCTGATGCACTCGGTGATGTACCGCACACAGGTGCTGCGGGACTGCGGCATGGTGCTGCCCAAGCACACCTTCTATGTGGACAACATCTTTGTCTACCAGCCCCTGCCCTTTGTCAAGAGCATGTACTATATGGATCTGGACCTGTACCGCTACTTCATCGGCCGGGCCGACCAGAGCGTGAACGAGAGTGTGATGGTCAAGCGGGTGGATCAGCAGCTGCGGGTGACCCGCCACATGATCGACTGCCAGGACCTGGATGCCCTCAAGGGCCAGAAGAAGCTGCGCAGCTATATGCTGCACTACCTCTCCATGATGATGGCCATCAGCGACATCTTCCTGCTGCTGGACGGCAGCGCCGCCGCCAAGCAGAAGGAGAACGAACTGTGGGCCTACCTCAAGGCACACACCAGTGCCGGGGTCTACCGCTCCATCCGCTACGGCTTTGGCGGCGTGACCAACCTGAAGATCCCCAAGGGCGACAAGCTCGTGCTGGGCGGCTACCGCATTGCACAGAAGATTTTTAAATTCAATTAACAAATGTTGCTTTTCCTCCTCAGATAAGATATACTTTTTAACGTATCTTAATTTCTGAGGAGGATCTCATTTTATGGAGCAATTGCTCATCTGCATGTCTCTTTCGCTCATTGCGGGCCTGTTGGCATCCCGTGCAGCGAAAGCGATCCGCCTGCCGGCCGTCACCTCTTATCTGGTGGCAGGACTTCTGCTGGGCCCCTTCTTTCTGGGTCGGCTGGGCCTGAGCGGCTGGGGCTTCGGTTTCGGAAGCCTTGCACAGGTCGAAAGCTACGGCATCATCACACAGGTGGCACTTGGCTTCATCGCCTTTGTCATCGGCAACGAGTTCCGGCTCAGCGCGCTGGAGAGCATGGGCAGGCAGGCGGTCACTGTGGGCATCCTGCAGGCCGTTATCACCACCGTGCTGGTGGATATCGCTCTGGTGGCCCTGCACTTTGCCCGGCCGGATATCATCTCAATGGCATCCGCCATCACACTGGGTGCCATCGCCTCTGCCACAGCCCCCGCCGCCACCCTGATGGTGGTCAAGCAGTACAAGGCCAGCGGCCCCCTGACCCGCCTGCTGCTGATGGTGGTCGCCATTGACGATGCCGTGGGTCTGGTGCTCTTCTCGGCCTCTTTCGGCATCGCAAACGCGCTGGAGCAGGGCCGCATCGACCCCATCAGCATCCTTCTGGAGCCTCTGGTGGAGATCGTACTCAGCCTGGGTCTGGGCGCGCTGGCAGGTCTGCTGCTCAACCAGCTGGAGGTCTACTTCCACTCCCGCTCCAAGCGCATGAGCCTTTCGGTGGCCTTTGTGCTGCTGACGGTGGGCCTTTCCATGGTCAGCTTTAAGGTCGGCCCCATCCACTGCAGTTTCTCGCTGCTGCTGGTCTGCATGATGACCGGTACCGTGTTCTGCAACATCTGTCCCACTTCCGATGAGCTGATGGACCGCCTGGACCGCTGGGTAAGCCCGGTGAACATCCTGTTCTTTGTGCTCTCCGGCGCGGAGCTGGATCTGAACATCCTCGCAAACCCCATGGCCCTGCTCATTGGTGCCGTCTATATCGCTTCCCGCTCTCTGGGCAAGATCTCCGGCTCCTATGTCAGCTGCAAGGCCACCCGCTGCAGTGAGAAGATCCAGAAGTATCTGGGCATCACCCTGCTGCCGCAGGCCGGTGTGGCGCTGGGCATGGCCGCCGAAGCTGCGGAGCTTTCCGATGGCCACATGGTGCGCAACGTGGTGCTGTTCTCGGTGCTGGTGTACGAGCTGGTCGGCCCGACCCTGGCCAAGATCAGCCTGACCGCCGCAGGCGAGATCATCCCCGAGGGCCGCACGAGCGCCCGTACCACCAACAAGCCGGAGGAGCCGGTCAGCGTGGAGTAACCTCTCCCACAGGGCTTGGCTCCCCTATCAGGGGAGCTGCCGCCGCAGGCGGCTGAGAGGTTTTATACACTACAAAAGCCGCTGCACAGTTGTTACGCTGTGCAGCGGCTTTCTGTTTTCTCTTTATTTCAGCACGATCTCATTGTTCTCAGCATCCACGGTCAGGGTGGAGCCGGAAACAAGGGTACCGTCGATGATCTTTTCAGCGGCGGGGTCCTCCACAGCCTTGCGGATGGTCCGGCGCAGGTCGCGGGCACCAAACTTGCCGCCCTGGCTCTTGTGCACCAGCGCTGCCAGTGCCGCCGGGGTATAGCTGTAGGCAATGCCCTTGGCCTCCATACTGGGCTTGTACTCGTCCAGCATCAGGGCGGCAATGCCCTGCAGGGTCTCCTCGCTCAGCGGCTTGAAGGTGATAACCTCATCCACGCGGCCCAAAAACTCGGGGCGGAGGAACTGGCTCAGCGCCTTGCGGCTCTTCTCCTCGTTCCTCTCCTCCGCGCTGCGGTTGAAGCCCAGACTTGCGGTAGTCTGGTCGCTGCTGCCCGCATTGGAGGTCATGCAGATGACGGTGTTGGAGAAATCCACGGTGCGGCCCTGGGCATCATTGATCTTGCCCTCGTCCAGGATCTGCAGCAGGATATTCATCACATCGGGGTGGGCCTTTTCGATCTCATCGAACAGCACCACGCTGTACGGGCGGCGGCGGACCTTTTCGGTCAGCTGACCCGCCTCCTCGTAGCCCACGTAGCCCGGAGGGGAACCGATCATGCGGGACACGGCGTACTTCTCCATATACTCGCTCATATCCAGCCGGATCAGCGGGTCGGGGCCGTCAAAGAGCTGGTTTGCCAGCTGCTTCACCAGCTCCGTCTTGCCCACGCCGGTGGGGCCCACAAAGATGAAGCTGGCCGGACGGCGGCGGCCCGAGAGGTCGGCGCGGCTGCGCTTGACCGCCTGGGCCACCAGATGCACGGCATCGTCCTGACCGATGATCTTCTTTTTCAGCTCGGTCTCAAGGCTGGCGAGCTTTGCATACTCGGTCTCCCGGATCTTCACCGCCGGGATGCCCGTCCACAGCTCAATGACCTTGGCCACATCGTCCATGGTCACCTGGATCTCCCCGGCTGCAGCCTGCTTGGCGGGCAGTTCCCGCTCCAGCTGTGCCATCCGGGTCTTGCGCTCTGCCACACGCTCGTAATCGATGGGCTCGTTCACATCGGCGTTTTCCATGTCGGCCTCTTCCTGCTTGAGGGCCTCCAGTTCCTTCTGCATGGTCAGGTACTCGGAGATGACCGGGTGGGCCAGATTACAGCAGGCACAGGCCTCGTCCAGCAGGTCGATGGCTTTATCGGGCAGGTAGCGGTCGGTGATATACCGCTCGCTCAGAGTCACGGTGGCGTTCAGCACATCGGCGGGCACCTGCACATGGTGGTGCTCCTCGTAGTAATGCTTGATGCCGCCCATCACGGCCAGCGTATCAGCAACGCTGGGTTCCTCCACCCGCACGGGCTGGAACCGGCGCTCCAGCGCCTGGTCCTTCTCGATATACTTGCGGTACTCGTTGAAGGTAGTGGCACCGATGACCTGGATCTCGCCGCGGGAGAGGGCGGGCTTCAGGATGTTGCCCGCATTCATGGCCCCCTCGCTCTCACCGGCAGAGGTAATGGTGTGGATCTCGTCAATGAACAGGATGACGTTGCCCGCCGCCTTGACCTCGCTCAGCAGGCCCTTGACCCGCTGCTCGAACTGGCCGCGAAACTGGGTGCCTGCCACAAGGCTGGTCAGGTCGAGCAGGAAGATCTCCTTATCCTGCAGCCCTGCCGGCACCTGCCCCTTGGCAATGCGCTCGGCAATGCCCTCGGCAATGGCGGTCTTGCCAACGCCCGCCTCACCAATGAGGCAGGGGTTGTTCTTCTGGCGGCGGCTCAGGATCTGGATGGTGCGGTAGATCTCCCGGTCGCGGCCGATGATATCATCCAGCTTCCCCTCCCGGGCTTTGCGGGTCAGGTTCTCGCAGTAGGTATCCAGAAACTTGCGGCGGGGCGGCTTTTTGTCGTTTTTGCCCGCCTTCTTTTCGTTTTTGCCGTTCTGGGCACCGCCGTTCACCCCCAGCGGGAAGGTGGCGCTGGAGCCGGGCACAAGGTCGCCGTCCTCCTCGTTCTGGTCCGGCTGGCCCATGCCCATCATCATGGAGAAGGGGTTCATGCTGCTCATGTCCCCCATCTCCTGCATCATGTTTTCCATCCGGTCTTCCATGGCATCCATGTCCTCATCAGACATGCCAAACTGCTTCATCAGATCATCGACCGGTTTGATGTGCATCTCCCGGGCACAGTGCAGGCAGTACCCCTCGTTTTTCATCTGGCCATTTTCCATCCGCTGGACAAAAATAATGGCAGGCCGCTTCTGGCATCGAATGCAGACCATTGTTCCTCCTTTTCCCTCCCCGCTCAGACAAACGGGTTGAATACATTGAATACTTTATAGTAAAGGCTGCCGCTCATCACCGTGTCGTTGAGCATGGTGAGGTTGCCGCCGGTGATCACAATGAGCGCCCAGACCACGCAGAGCACCAGATAGATGTCCACAAGGCTGGCAATGCCGCCCACGCCCCAGCCCAGCCAGTGGTTCACTGCACCGATCACGGGCAGCTTGTTCACCAGCCCCAGCACTGTGACCAGCAGGCTGACCAGCATCCGCAGCAGGGCGAACGCCACAAAGAACAGCACCAGCGAGATCACCGGGGTCAGCAGCGGAGCCAGCACCTTCTGGACGATGGTATCCGCCAGCACAACGGCGTTGTCATTGAGGACGGCAGAGATGGAGCGCTCGCAGGCATCCACGATGGATGACCGGAACGCCTCGGGCAGAAAGCCCGCGTACCGCTGGGCAATGCCATCCAGACTGACGGCTCCCCCGGCGGCGATATTGGCAGCGATCTGGTCCCGGAAACTTCCGGCGAGGAAGCGCTCGAACACCTGCCCGGCTGCCCAGCCTGAAAAGGCTCTGGCACCGAACAGGCTGATGAGGCTGCCCGTCAGCTGCACCACCGAGGCCAGAAAGCCTTTGCGGGCATACCGGACGGCCAGCACCAGCCAGACCACCGTACATAGGATATCAAAAATAAATGACGGATTCTTGAACATACGTTTAACCTTGTTCTGAACTGGCTCACCCTCTCAGTCACGACTGCCGTCGTGCCAGCTCCCTCAAAGGGGGAGCCAACGCTTCTGACAGGGGAAGCCACAAAATAAATTGCACTCTTTTTCCTCAAAGCCGCAATTGCCTCTCCCTTTGGGAGAGGTGGCAATGCGCAAGCATTGACGGAGAGGGCTATTCAGCGGGTGCTTCCAACTTCTGCACCGTGTTGCCGCTGAACAGCAGCAGATCCTTGCTGTTGGCCAGCAATGCCTGCGGGCTGGTGTCAAGGTTCTGGCTCCACTGCTGGGTGCCGGACGCATCAAAGCACTCCACGGCGTTATCGGCCAGCAGATAGAACAGGTTCCCCGCCCGGACGATGGAATTTGCCGCCGAGACAGCGGCGCTGAACTGGACGTTCAGGTTTTTGTCCAGCGTCACAGCCTGAGAGACCTGCCCCGATGCCAGCAGCAGGGCCACATTGCCTGCCGCGTCCACCGAAACATCTTTCAGCTCCGTGCCCGCAAAATCATAGACCGCACGCTCACCGCCGCCCGCATTGTAGAGCACGGCCCTGGTATCGTAGACAGCCAGGATCGTGGAAGCGGAGGTCCACCCCAGCCACTGGGGCACGCCGCCCTGATTCACCAGACTGACGGGATCGCCCGATGCCAGATTGATGAGGTAGAGGTTGGTCATTACCTGTCCCCCGCTGACGGTGACGGCTGCCGCCGCCAGCTTCCGGCTGTCGGGGGAAAAGGCCATCCGCAGGGGGGTGCCGTCGTTGGAGGTCATGCTCCAGCTGAGCTGCTGCTCCATGGAGGGGCTGTATACCAGCAGCTTTGCCATGCTGGTCTGGTCCTCCGTGACCACGGCCAGCGTGCCGTTGTCCGACATGGCGCAGAGGAAAATGCTGTTTTCCAGCTGCTTGGTGTAAAGGTTCTGGGTGCGGCTCTCCACCCGCAGCTCGTTCCCGGAGCGGTTGTAGAGGACAAAGCGGGTCTTGCCCGCGGCCAGCGCCGGGCGGGCATAGCCGCTCTGGATGCTGTTCAGCTTTTTGCCGGTGCGCGACCAGACCACACAGCCCTCGTCCCCCAGCTCCACAAAGCTGCCGGTCAGGGGGGCCATCTGTTCCCGCTCGGCCACACCGGTCTGCTGGGGCCAGCCGGAGCCGGGCAGCAGGGCAATGCGGGCCGTATCGGTCAGGTCCTTCAGGGCCGCCACCGAGCTGCCCGCGATGCCGGTGGCAAACAGCACCACCGCCGTCAGCAGCACCAGCAGCACCGCCGTGCGGCGGATGCGCCTGTTCCGCACACGCTGGCGGGCAGCTTCCAGATATTCGACCCGCCCTTCCGAAAGCGGCTCGTCACTCTCCGGACGGTTGCGATTTTTTCTCATAGGTCGTAGTCCACCTTCTTCAAAAATAGCCCTTTCGCGGGCAGCGTCGGCCCGGCCTGGCCGCGGTCCCGGCTGGCAAGGATGCCGGGGATGGCATCGGGCTGCATCCGGCCCGCGCCCACCTCACACAGGGTGCCTGCCAGAATGCGCACCATGTTATAGAGGTAGCCGTCCGCTGTCACCTCAATGTCCACCTCGTCGCCCTTCCGGGTCACATGGCAGTCGGTGATGGTGCGCACGGTATCTCCGTGAGCAGCAGCAGAGGAACCCGCCGCGCACAGGGCCAGAAAATCGTGCTTTCCCACAAACTGTTCCGCCGCCCTCTGCATGGCATCCACATCCAGCCGCCGGGGCACCCGGGTGTAATATTTTTCATCAAAAGGCGAATCGATGGGGTGGTTGTGGATGCGGTACAGGTAGGTCTTGGTATGGGCGGCATAGCGGGCGTGGAACTCCTCCGGCACCACCCGGGCGCACAGCACCCGGATATCCGGGGGCAGGTGCTGGTTGATGGCCAACGGCAGCTTTTCGGGGGGGATGCGGGTCTCCGCGTGGAAGTTCAGCGCAAAGCCCAGCGCGTGGACCCCGGCATCGGTGCGGCTGCACCCCTTGATATCGGGGCGGCTGTGGAGCACCGCTTCCAGCCCATCCTGAAAGGTCTGGGCCACGCTCCGCCCGTTGGGCTGCACCTGAAAGCCGCAGTAGTTGGTGCCATCGTAGGACAGAATAAGCAAGTAGTTCATCATATCAGAAATTCGGGAACACCAGTCTCGAGCTCAGGATCACCATAAAGCAGACGATGCACACCGCCAGATCGATATAATCCTGCCGGGTGCAGCGCAGCACCTTCAGGCGGGTGCGGCCATCCCCGCCGCGGTAGCAGCGGCACTCCATGGCCATGGCCAGCTCATCGGCGCGGCGGAAGGCCGAGATGAACAGCGGGATGAGCACCGGCACCAGCGCCTTGACGCGCTCCATCATGGAACCGTTGTCCAGCATGGCACCACGGGCTTTCTGGGCGTTCATGATCTTGTCGGTCTCTTCGATCAGGGTCGGGATAAACCGCAGGGCAATGCTCATCATCATAGCCAGTTCATGCACCGGGAAGTGCAGCCTGCCCAAAGGCTTGAGCAGCTGCTCGATGGCATCTGTCAGCACAATGGGGCTGGTGGTATAGGTCAGCAGGCTGGTGCCCGCGATCAGTGCCATCACGCGCACCGCCATCAGGATGGCATAGCGCAGGCCCTCGGCGTAGATGTTCAGCACCCAGAAGTGCACCAGCGGCTCGCCCTCACCCGAAACAAAGAAGAGGTTGAGCACCGCGGTAAAGAGGATGATGGGCAAAATGGGCTTCAGGCTCTTGGTGATGAGCTTGAAGGGGATCTTCGCCACGCCGTACATGGCCACAAGGAACACAAGGGACAGCGTCAGGCCCAGCGGGTTGGACGCGGCAAACAGCAGGATGATGTAGACGATGGTCAGCACCAGCTTCATGCGGGGGTCGAACTTATGCACAAGGCTGTCGCCCGGGAAGTGCTGGCCGATGGTGATATCTCTCAGCATGTGGCAGCGCCCCCCTTCTTTGCATCCACACGGGGCAGCACAAGGCTTTCGCCTGCGTCCCGGCGCTTCTTGGCTTCCAAAATCATCTTGACGGCATATGGCACGGTGTAAACATCCGCCGGGACATCCACCCCCATCTCCCGCAGCTTGAGGAAGATCTTTGTGACCTGCGGCACGCTCAGGCCCAGCGCCAGCAGCTCGGGCGCACGGGCGAACACGTTCTCCACGGTGTCATACATGGCGATCTTCTTGTTGCTCATCACCAGCACACGGTCCGCGTATTTGGCAATATCCTCCATGCTGTGGGACACCAGCAGCACGGTGGTGCCGGTCTTTTTGTGGTACTCCTTGACCTCAGACAGGATCTCGTCCCGGCCCTCGGGGTCCAGCCCGGCGGCAGGCTCATCCAGCACCAGAATGCGGGGCTTCATGGCCATCACACCCGCCACGGCCACCCGGCGCTTCTGGCCGCCGGACAGCTCAAAGGGGCTGCGCTGCAGCAGCGCCTCATCCAGGCCGACAAAGTCCGCTGCTTCATGCACCCGTCTGTCGATCTCGGCCTCGTCCAGCCCCATGTTTCTGGGGCCAAAGGCGATATCCTTATAGCAAGTCTCCTCAAACAGCTGGTACTCCGGGTACTGGAACACCAGACCGGTGAGGAAACGGAATTCCCGGATCTTTTCCGGCTCGGCCCACAGGTCACGGCCATCGATGATGATGTGGCCGCTGGTGGGCTTGTTCAGGCCGTTCATGTGGGTGATGAGGGTGCTCTTGCCGGAGCCGGTGGCACCGATGATGCCCACAAAATCTCCCTCTTCCACCTCAAAGCTCACGTCATCCAGCGCGGTGACGGCATTGGGCATTCCCGGGTTATAGACATAACTCAGGTGATCTACTTTGATAATGCTTCCCATCTTCCGTCCCCTCCCTTACTTCAAAAGCTCATACAGAGCCTGTGCGCACGCGCCGGTGTCGATGATGCCCTCGGGCATGGGGATGCCGGCCTTGACCAGCTCATCCCGCAGCTCGGCAGCCTGCGGCACATCCAGCCGCAGGGCGCGCACCTTTTCGGTCTGGCTGAACACCTCTTTCGGGGTGCCCTCCATGACCACATTGCCCTTGCTCATCACCAGCACGCGGTCGGCCTGAGCAGCTTCTTCCATATAGTGGGTGATGGACACCACCGTGATGCCCATGTTCTTGTTCAGATGGTGGATGGTCTGCATCACCTGCTCCCGGCCCCGGGGATCAAGCATGGCGGTGGCCTCGTCCAGGATCAGACAGTCGGGCCGCATGGCGACCACGCCCGCAATGGCAACGCGCTGCTTCTGGCCGCCGGACAGGTTGTGGGGTGCACGCTCCCGGTACTCGTAGATGCCCGCCATCTTCATCGCTTCATCCACGCGGCGGCGCATCTCTTCCGGCGGCACGCCCAGATTTTCCAGCGCAAAGGCGACATCTTCCTCCACCACGGTGGCAACGATCTGGTTGTCCGGGCTCTGGAACACCATGCCCACGGTCTGGCGGATATCGTAGATCTTGTCCTCGTCTTTGGTGTCCATCCCTTCCACCAGCACAGTGCCGCTCTCCGGCAGGAGGATGGCATTGAAGTGCTTGGCCAGTGTGGATTTTCCACAGCCGTTGGCCCCCAGCACTGCCACAAATTCGCCCCGCTTCACCTCAGCCGACACGCCGTTCAGGGCGTAGTCCGGCTGTTCCTGGTCATAGCGGAACTTCAGATCTTTCGCAGTTAAAATCGTTTCTTCCATAGGTTTTCTCTTTCCGGTGGTGCGCCCTTCTCAAAAGGGCTGTACCCCATTCTTGGTTCTTCTTCATTTTTTCAGAATGGCTGCCGTCAGGACACTCCCCCAGTCTGCTTCGCAGACAGCCCCCTCTGAGATGGGGCCTCTGGCGCAACCGAGAAGTTTTCCGGCAAACGGTCAACGTTCCCGCCATGCCAAAGGCTCCCTCCCCGAGGGAGCTGGCACGGCGACAGCCGTGACTGAGGGAGTTCATTCTTCCCAAATGGCCGTTGCGCCGCAGGGCACAACGCCGCCGGTGGCGGAAACGGGCAGGCCGATCTCATCACAGCTGGTCTTGCCGCCAAAGCGTGGCACCAGCGTGGTCTTGAGCATATACTCCATGACCGCGGGGGACAGGCCGGTGGTGTAGCTGTTGACCGCAAAGAAGAGGGGCGTATCGCTCAGCACTTCCTCGCACTGGCTGATGAGCTCATAGATGCAGTCCTCCAGCTTCCAGATCTCGCCGCCGGGGCCGCGGCCGTAGCTGGGCGGGTCCATGATGATGCCATCGTAGGTGTTGCCCCGGCGCTTTTCCCGGGCCACAAACTTGGCGCAGTCGTCCACCAACCAGCGGATGGGCCGGTCCGCCAGACCGCTGGCCACGGCGTTGTCCTTGCCCCACGCCACGATGCCCTTGGAAGCATCCACATGGCAGACGGCAGCACCCGCAGCGGCACAGGCCAGCGTTGCGCCGCCGGTGTAGCCAAACAGGTTCAGCACCTTGACAGGGCGGCCTGCCGCACGGATCTTTTTGGCGTACCAGGCCCAGTTGACAGCCTGCTCCGGGAACACGCCGGTGTGCTTGAAGCCGGTGGGGCTGACGATGAGGGTCAGCTTGTCCTCGCCCTCACCGCAGGAGATCTTCCACTTCTCAGGCAGACGGCGGCGGTACTCCCACTCGCCGCCCCCCTGATTGGAGCGGTGGTAGACGGCATCGGCCTTGGCCCAGAGCGGGCTCTGTTTCTCGGTTTTCCACACCACCTGCGGGTCGGGCCGGATGAGGATGGTCTCCCCCCAGCGCTCCAGGCGGTTGCCATCAGTGGCATCCAGCAGCTCATAATCTTTCCAACTATCTGCAGGGCGCATAAGCGTCCTCCTTTCTCTCTTCAAACGGCTCAGAACAGGCTCTGCTGGCCGTTGTCCTCCGGGCTTCCGGTCTCGGGGGCTTTCAGGCCCAGGTGCTCATAAGCAAGGCGGGTGGCACAGCGGCCCCGGGGAGTGCGGGTCAAAAAGCCCATCTGCATCAGGTAGGGCTCACACAGGTCCTCCAGCGTCACGGCCTCCTCGCCCAGCGCCGCCGCCAGCGTTTCCAGGCCCACAGGGCCGCCGTTGTACCACCCAATGATGGCGCGGAGCGGGCTGCGGTCCACCCAGCCCCGACACAGACCGCCCCGCGCCATTCGCCTCAGGCTCAACCAGGCAACCGCCACGCACTAGATGCCCCCCCCAC
>ENA-OQLI01001387-OQLI01001387.1-human-gut-metagenome-genome-assembly--contig:-NODE-1387-length-17727-cov-6.748239_pt1 | contig 17727 bp, 21 predicted proteins | sample MGYA00242805_ERZ504812 | MGnify/ENA primary metagenome ERZ504812 (study PRJEB26092, sample SAMD00036430) | human gut metagenome | host: Homo sapiens | study: EMG produced TPA metagenomics assembly of... | reverse complement strand
ATTTAGGTAAGGATATAGATGGATATATACAGATTCCGAGAGGACTGCGGGAAAATATTATACAGGAATGTGAAAAAGCAGGCATTTCAGTTGATGTTTCAGATCAAAGAGAAACAGGACAACCTATTAGAGTATCTTTTAAAGGTGATTTGCGAATGCAACAGGAATTAGCGGCAGAAAAATTATTATCACATTCAGATGGGGTTCTGAGTGCGGCAACTGCATTTGGAAAGACTGTAGTATGTAGTTACCTTATTGCAGAGCGAAAAGTAAATACGCTCATTTTGCTGCAAAGTAAAGATTTGCTTAATCAGTGGGTTGATGAATTGAATCATTTCTTAGAGATAAGAGAAGAACCACCGGAATATGAAACAAAAACAGGAAGAAAGAAAAAAAGAAATAGTGTGATAGGCGTTTTGCACGGAAATAAAAATACATTGACAGGGATTATAGATGTTGCAATGGTTGGTTCAATGTACAGCAGAGGAAAATTTAATGAACGGATTAATTCTTACGGAATGGTAATTATGGATGAATGTCATCACGCAGCTTCTAACACATCTATGGAATTATTGCAGAAAATAAATGCAAAATATGTATATGGTGTTTCTGCTACACCTAAACGTGGTGACAGTCTTGATCGGATTATCTATATGCTGCTGGGACCTTTGAGACATAGATTTACTGCGTTGGAGAGGGCTAAGGAGCAAGGGATTGGACATTATTTTGTCCCAAGATACACAAGAGTAGTTGATACTGCAGAAAGCAAGGAAAATATTAATAAAGCATATAATTTGATTAGTACCAGTAAGGTGCGCAATGAAATGATTATAGATGATGTTATAACTTGTGTTGCAAGAAAACAAACTCCTGTAATTTTAACAAGATTTAAGGAACATGCAAAATTTTTACATGATGCCTTAAAGGAAAAAGCAGATCATGTATTCCTTCTATATGGGGATAATTCGGATAAGGAAAATGCTGAAATAAGAGTAAAATTAAAGCAGATACCTGAAAATGAATCGCTTATTTTGGTGGCAACTGGTCAGAAAATAGGAGAAGGGTTTGATTTCCCAAGACTGGATGTATTAATGCTTGCAGCACCTGTATCTTTTGAAGGACGCCTGGAACAGTATGTAGGTAGATTAAACAGAGATTATGTCGGAAAAGAAGCCGTTTATGTGTATGATTATATTGATTCGCATGTGCGTTATTTTGATAAAATGTATGCAAAAAGATTGAGAACGTACAGGAAGACAGGATTTTCAATCTGGACACAAGAGTTGCAACCTAAACAAATAATAAATGCAATATTTGATTCTGTAAATTATACCGAAAAATTCGAGCAAGATATTGTAGAGTCAGAAAAAATGGTGGTAATTTCCAGTCCGGATATCAGACAGGATAAAATTGACAGATTTTTATTACTAATCAAGAAGAGACAGGAAGTAGGGGTAAAGGTCACTGTTATTACAACAGATCCGGAAGATATTACTTACGGAAAGTCAGATGTATGTTATGAATTAATCAGAGCAATGCAATTGGTAGGAATAAATGTGATAACAAGAACAGAAGTAGAAGAATGTTTTGCCGTTATTGATGATGAAATAGTATGGCATGGCGGGATGAATCTACTTGGAAAAGCTGATGTCTGGGATAACTTAATGCGTATCAGAAATTCACAAGTTGCAACGGAATTGTTGGAAATTGCTTTGGGATATTCTGAGGAGAGGAGGAAAAGTGAATAAAAAGATAAAATGTGATACCTATACCAGAGTATCCACAACCATGCAGGTAGATGGCTACAGTCTGGATGCTCAGAAAGAAAAACTCAAGAGATATGCGGAATTTCAGAACATGGAAATCGTAAATGAGTATTCCGATGAAGGTAAATCTGGAAAGAGCGTAGAGGGCAGACCGGAATTTCAGAGAATGTTGGATAATATTGAGAATGGCACAGATGAGGTGCAGTTTGTACTGGTGTTCAAGCTTTCCAGATTTGGTCGTAATGCGGCAGATGTTTTAAATTCTTTGCAGAGGATGCAGGATTTTGGAGTGAATCTGATCTGTGTTGAAGATGGAATTGACAGCTCAAAAGATAGTGGAAAGCTGATGATTTCTGTTCTGTCTGCGGTGGCAGAGATTGAACGAGAGAATATCCTTGTTCAGACAATGGAGGGACGTAAGCAGAAAGCTAGGGAAGGAAAATGGAACGGTGGATTTGCTCCATATGGCTATGAATTGGTAAATGGAGAATTGCAGATCGCAGAAGACGAAGCAGAGATTATTCGTCTGATCTATGATAAATTTATTCATACCAATATGGGAATCTCTGCGATTGCTGCATGGCTGAACCAGCATGGATATAAAAAGAAAAAACGACAGAATAATACACTGGACGCATTTGCCGCTTCATTTATAAAAGGCGTTCTGGATAATCCGGTATACTGTGGAAAGCTGGCTTATGGACGAAGGAAAAACGAGAAAGTTTCTGGTACAAGAAATGAATACCGCATTGTAAAGCAGGAAAATTATATGCTGCACGATGGTATCCATGAAGGGATTATTTCAGAAACAGACTGGGAGCTGGCTCATCAAAAACGGGAAAAAACAGGTGTGAAATATGAAAAGACACATAGTCTCGATCATGAGCATATTTTATCCGGAATATTGAGATGTCCGTTATGTGGAAGCGGTATGTATGGAAACGTGAACCGAAAGAAAAAGAAAGACGGAACCTTATATAAGGATTATTTCTATTATGCCTGCAAACATCGTCGCCTGGTAGATGGTCATAAATGTGGATATCGTAAACAATGGAGCGAGGAGAAGATTAACAATGCAGTGGAAGAAGTTATTCGGAAGCTGGTGAAGAATCCTAAATTTGAAGAAGCAATTCTGAATAAAATCGGTTCAAGAATAGATACAGAAGAAATAGAAAAAGAGATTGAAAGACTGGAAAAACAGCACAGGCAGCTGACCGGAGCAAAAGGAAGACTTGGACAGCAGATGGACAGTCTGGATATCATGGATAAATTTTATGAGAAGAAATATTAGGATATGGAGACAAGGTTATACCGTTTGTATGATGAGAGTGAAGGCGTGGAGAACAGTATAGAGGAAGTCAAGAACCGCTTGCTGAATATTAAGCAACAGAAAATATCAGAAGAAAACGTCTATCAATTTCTTTTATATTTTGATAAACTATATGATAAGTTCACCGACCTGGAGAAGAAAGAATTTCTTAACAGCTTTGTAGAACAGGTGGACATTTATGAGCAGGAGCAGCCGGATGGCAGATTCCTGAAGCACATAAAGTTCCGTTTCCCGGTGTATTTTGGAGACAGGGAAACAAAGGAACTTTGTTGGGACAAAGAAAGTACCGTTGAGACGGTTGTATTGATGTCAGGAAAAGATAAATAAAAGTCAGAAAGTGGCGTATTTCCGGGCTTTTTCGGAAGTTGGGATGTAAAGCCTAACTTCTGAAAAAGCTCGGTTTTATTATATGGACACATATCTACTACGAAAATATGTGTCAGGTTGTAACCTCGGATTAGATAACGCAAATTGAGTGTGTGGATTAGATGTCAGAGATTTTGAAGTGATTTTTGAAAGAGGAGAGACTATGAAGAAAAGTCTGTAAATAAGATTCTTCTATGATATGGAAGGGCAAAAAGTTTGTTGATAGAGCTTTTTGCCCTTGCTTTATATATAACAGCTAAAAATTGGTATGTCAAAGGTGATACGGAATGCCATTTAAGTTTGCCGGCAAAATAGATCCCTATAAAAATAAACAAAGAGTTCTAATATGAACTGTTACAGGGAACACTCGCAAGCTAGAGTGTTCCTGTTTTCTTATATATCGGAAGTACGTAATAATTCTGCCGTTTCACCAGAAATGTATTTTCTCGGGTTCGGAAAGAAGTTTTCGCCACAGCGCTTAAAACTTTTTTGAGATATTGTGATTGGTGATAAATCAAGTTCATTGAAATAGCGCATATGGTTTTTCAGGTATGTATAGTCAAAACCATTTTTTGAAATATCAAGTCCGCTCTTGGGCGCGTTGACAACTTTTAGAATTTCTAATAATTCTTTTTTTATACGTGGCTTATAGTCACTTTCTTTAATAATGTTTCTTGCATCATCATAAAGCCAGAAGTCTCCAGTTCCATACATTGATCCTAAACGTTTGCAAAGTGTTGTATAAGGGTGCGTGTTAGAACCATTTAGAAGAAGTGCCTCATCATTGCCACAATGTATTTTCTTTTTATTAATTCGTAATTGTGATCGGTATTCCCGAAGTTCTATTCTTATTTGTCCGGTAGCATTTTCTATCTCAGAAGCATGTTCGGATGGAATAATACCATTTTCTTGTCTGGTAATTTCATCAAGTAGCTGGTTGAGTTTTAAATATATGGAAAGCTGATAACTTTTACAGGTTATTGTGATTGCATTTGGTTCTGGAATATACCGGTGTTGTGTATTGCTTAATATTTTTTCTAATTTAAAAGGATAAGGAATTAGAGCTTTTCTTAATAGTCGCATATATTCTTCAGCTACTTCCTGTTCAATAAACCAAAGATTGCAACAGTAATCAATTCGCTGAAATTTCCCGTCAGTCAGTTGCTCCTTGTAGGGGCTGCATAAATCATGTATGGCAGTATCAAGAATATCTGGAAGTTGAGAAAGCTGTTCTTTGGCAATAATATGTGTGCGTGGTTGCGATGTTTGCCCGGTAAGAATTCGTGGATTAATGGTGAATTTGATCTTATATTCGTGATAGTCCCTGTCTGGAATCATGCAATCTATAAATTCTATACGATTGAAGCCGAGAGGGTGCAATGTTCGAGTTGTATATTTTTCACATTTTTTGTGTTTGCGTTTTGTAAAAATACAATTTCGATTTTGAACTAGGTATTGAAAAAGTCCGTAGTATGTTTGGAGGCTGCATCTATATCTATATGTAAGTGTATGAATAGAAAGAATTTCGGTTTTTGTAGTGTTTGTGTTTGGCATTTTTATGTCTCCTTTGCTCCTTTTTTATCGCATATTCAAATTTGCGACGGTATATTCCCAGTGCGTTGTACTGCAATGGGAGAATTTGTGGGCACATAAAATAGAGTTTTTGTCACCCTTATATATACCGCATTACACTATTGTTATACAAAAATAGTTTTTAATATATAGCTGACGACAAACAGTCAGATAAGAATATTTTGGAAGGAGATTGTGCTATGTTTGAAGCAATACCAGAGATACTGACATTGAAACAGGGACAAGAGGTTTTGCATATTGGAAGAACTACAATCTTGAATATGATAAAACAGAAAGAGCTAAAGGCTTTTAAGGTTCGGGGAAGATGGCGAATACGTAAGAAAGACTTGGAAATGTATTTGTCGCAGGTAGATAAAGAGTGAATGGATTTACGACAGGGCATCTGGATTGAATTAGATGCCCTATTGAATTTAGTATTAAACAAACTGCTTATAAAGAGATTTGCTTAATAATACTTTTTAGATCAGGCACATTAGTGATGTATATCTCAAAGTTTATCAGCGACCAGGGTTAGTGCTTTCATAATATTAACAAATTTACGGTACTGGATATCACCTTTTGATTTTACTTCAGAGAGAAGTGCTGTTATTTCGGAATCCGTTTCGGGGATTTCATCAAGCAGTAAATAATCAATACTGATATTTAAAACTGAGCAAAGAGATACAAGGGTTTCCAGCGACATAGCTCTGGTACCTCTCTCGATGTGACCGAGAAAGGCTGTGGAGATTCCTGTTAATTCTGCCAGTTGCTCCTGGGAGTAGGAATGGGAAATGCGTGATTGTCGAATTTTATGTCCAATCTCGGTATAATCAATTGATTTCATGGAAAATCCTCCTTTTAACAAAGATTATGCCCTTAAAAGATAAAAATACGAACGAACTAATAGAATTAAATATTGACTGATGGAATTATATGGAATATAATAAAAGAAAAATAAAGCAGGTGATAATATGGCGGTCCTAATATATATAATTGGCTTTATTATTTTTGTATTAATTCCATTACCAATTCAGATTTTGCTACTTTTGGTTGATGTAAGTTTTGGAGGAATTGGACCGGCGACAATTTTAATGGTGGTAGGAGTCGTACTTGGAAGAATGAGTCGTGAATAAAAAAGGAGGAATCAGATATGGGATTATTCGACAAGCTTATTAAGGACATGACAGGAGGCAACAATGGAAACAGCAATTCGTACAGCAACTATAATAGTGGTTCTGTAAATATGCGACCAAAATCTATGTATCAGTGTAGATATTGCGGTATGCGCTATCAGACAAATGATACAAGATTTCTTCCACATGGCGGAACTGGTTGTAGAGCTCGTGGCATGGGAAATAACTATAAACCATTGGATCATGTATGGGAAAAAATAGGCTAGATGAAAGGGGACAGGATATGTTATATTCTGTCCCTTTATCATAGGGAGAACTACGAAAATAATGGATTATTATGAAATTCTCGAAATAAACAAAGGTGCATCAGAAGATGTAATAAAAGCTGCATATAAAGCATTGGCTAAAAAATATCATCCAGATAATAATAAAATGAATAGTGAACTTTGCGAAGAAAAATTAAAACAGCTGAATGAAGCTTATGAAGTTCTTTCTGATTCAGAAAAAAGAAAAAGATATGATGAAAGTATAAAGTATTCAGCAACGCAAGAAGAGAAGCCATATACTGCTGCTCAAAATGAGAATCCTGTGCCTGAGCCTCCCAAGAAAAAGAGTTTTTGGAGAAGTATGGGAGAAGGTTTTTTATCTTATCTGGAAAAACAAAATCAAGAAATGGAGAATGCATATTATAGAGGATTAGAGCTTAGTGAAAATGCTTTAATACAGGAATTTAAATGTGCTAAAGGTGCTAAACGTTTTGGATATGCAAGGGCTATGGAACAGAAAGGATTGTTGGAAAAGGATAAAGATGATAAGTATGTGCCAACGAGCAAATTTTATTACTATAGATGACACGCACAATAAAAAATTGTATTGATGTAATATTTCCACGAAGGAGGAAACCAATTACATAACAAATAGCAACCTGTTATATGGAGCTGAAACGTGAGTATGCGTTTCAGCTCTTTTTACTTTCATCAAGGAGGAATGAAATGTTAAACTACAAAGAATTCATGGAAGCATTAAAACAGACAATTTATTCACAGACAGGCTGGAAATCTGACTGTATGGGGAGTCTGACGGATGAAGGACCGACATCGGATACGGCATTGGAGATTCATTATATGAATACCGAAAGAGATGCATCTGTTATTTCCATCAGAGTCCCGGAACTGTATGCAAGATACCAGATCGGGGAAAGTATTACATCCATAGCGGATTCAGTTATCGGGACAATCCGTGAGGATGACAGATTCTGTCTGGCACAGGCGGTCAGTCAGTGCAAAAATTATGAGCTGGCAAAAGAGCATTTATTTATTAGTGCAGAAAGTATTTACAATGAGGAGGCCTTAAGTCAGTGCGTATATCAGACTGTCGGTGATATTGCAATTTGTCCAAACCTTAAACTGTTAGACCGAAACGGTAAGATGATCGGACTGAAAGTTGCCCCGGAATTTCTGAAATTATGGAAGACAGATGAAAACGAAGTAATAAAGGCTGCAGTGAGGAATTCATCAAAATTATATCCTGCCAGATATTACAATTTTCTGAAAGCCCTGTTTATGCAGGAGTATAAAGGGGAAGATTTCATGGAAGAGGACAGTTCTTCCGTCCTTCTGGAAGGAAATGGGGACAAGTGTATCAGCACCACCATACTACAGCATGGTGCAGCTGCAATTTTCTATCCGGGAGTCTGCAGAAAAATCTGTGAAGTATTAGGTGCAGAAAGTTTGTATCTGGTGTTCACATCTGTCCATGAAGTTATGGTATCTGCAGTAAGGGCAGATGTGTCAGTGGAAGAAATGCAGAGAAGACTGCACAATGGATCCAGGACAGTAAAAGAATCAGAAGAGAAGCTGACAGAACAGGTCTATTGCTATGATGGAAAAAGTAACTGCATCCGTCTGGCAAAAAGTGAGGGAAACGTGTTTCAGTGTGATGAATAAGGGGGAATCGTAATTGCAGAGAATCATTATCAGTATTTTATCAGCAGCAGTTGTAATCTGGGACGAGATCATGAAAAGAAAAGGAGAGAAATAATTATGGCAGCAAATGTGGAGACAATGTTTTATACAAGAGAAAAACCATGGCACGGATTGGGAACAATGGTAGCAGAAGCACCAAATTCAAAGGATGCATTGCGCCTGGCAGGACTTAACTGGAAAGTTCTCCAGGAGCCAGTCTACACAGAAAATGAAGAACTGATCCAGGGGTACAAAGCGAATGTAAGAGACACAGACCGCAAGGTGCTGGGCGTAGTAACAGACCGTTATAAGGTAATCCAGAATGAAGAAGCCTTTGCTTTTACAGACACATTACTGGGCGAGGGTGTCCGTTATGAGACAGCCGGTTCCCTGCAGGAAGGACGCCGTGTGTGGATGCTTGCCAGACTGCCAAGGGAGTTTATCATTGGCGGTGAGCGGATCAGTCCGTATATGGTATTTTCCAATACCCATGACGGTTCGGGAGCCGTGAAGACTGCCCTGACTCCAATCCGTGTTGTTTGCAATAACACACTAAACCTGGCGCTCCGTACTGCAAAGCGGAGCTGGTCTATGATCCATACTGGGGATATCAGTGGAAAAATTGAAGAAGCCAAGAACACTCTGTTTCTGGCTGATGAATACATGACTGCGCTGGGACAGGAATTTGAGAATCTGAGAAAAATCAAGCTGTCAGAGAAACAGGTATTGGATTATATTAAGATTCTTCTTCCAATGGAAGAAAATTATTCTCTGCTTCAGAAACGTGGTGTAGAAAAACTGAGAGCAGACATGAAAATGAGATATTTTGATGCACCTGATCTGAAAGACGTTGGAAACAACGGATATAGATTTGTAAATGCAGTATCTGATTTTGCAACACATTCTACACCAAGAAGAAAGACAGCAAATTATAAAGAAAATATTTTCGCCAGGACAGCTGATGGCAATCCGATGATTGACCGGGCATATCAGCTGGTCAAGGCAGCATGAGTTACCGATGGGACTATCGCAATAAGCCGTTTTTATGCAGAATATGGATGTTAATCATAATTACATCTATATCGTGTATGGATATCAGCGGATGCGATAGTCCTATGTTTTTTCAAAGTATAGGAGACAGGCATAATGAACCAAAAAGTGAAAGAAGAATTAAAACAGGAATTTGTCCAGAAACTTTACGGAGAATTTTCCACTTACAGAGAACATCTGCTGAGTGAAAACCCGACTGATCTGATCGCCGAGGCATACAAGATTGAGACCTTTTCCTCATTATATGAGGTACTTCTGGCAAAATCTGCACAGCTTAGTGATGTTGCGCTTTTAAATCTTTTGAATATGTCAAGCGGGATTCTGGAAGGTATGTACAGGAAATGGCTTGGTGTAAAAGACCATTCTTACCAGGAACTGGAAGAGTATGTGGGACATGAGGTTGAAGATCTGGAAGGATACGACCTTCCGGAAGCAGTATAAAGAAGCAAGCGAAAGAAAACAGGAGGACAGGAATTATGAGACGAAAAATGACACCGACAGGGAACCTTACAAGAGAAGAATGGTTACAGCTTAGAAGAAACGGAATCGGTGGTTCCGATGCTTCTGTGATCATGGGAAAAAATCCTTACAGAAGTATTTTACAGCTGTGGGAAGAAAAAACAGGAAAGCTGCCAGTTACAGATAACGGAAACGAATTTACTTACTGGGGGAATGTGATGGAGCCGATTATCCGCAAGGAGTTTATGAACCGTACCGGGCTTAAGGTGCGCCAGAAACATGCAATGATTTTTCACGAAGAGTATCCATATCTGTTTGCAGATGTAGACGGAATTGTTACAGATGAGCGGGGGGAGAAATGTATCTTTGAAGCAAAGACAGCGAGTCAGTATAAGGCTGACCAGTGGGAAAATGGTGTACCCGAGGAATATGTATTGCAGGTACAGCACTACCTGGCGGTATGCGGCATGAATAAGGCATATATAGCGGCACTGATTGGTGGCAATAAATTTGTCTTCACCATAATTTACAGAGATGATTCCTTAATTGAAGAACTGATCGTCAAAGAAAAGGAGTTCTGGGAAGAGTGCGTACTTACGGACACAGAGCCTGTTGTAGATGATTCTGAGGCAACCCAGGAATATCTGAATACAAAATATAGCAATTCTGTTGCAAGTACGATTCAGCTTAATGTAGACATGAAAAAAGTTATAGCAGAGTACCAGGACGTTGATTCAAAAGTCAAAGAACTTGAGAAAAAGAAAACTGGACTTGCCAATCAGATCAAGGCTGTTATGGGGGCATACGAGACTGGTGAACTAGATGGAATCGTTGTTTCCTGGAAGAAATTCAAATTCAGCCGGGAATCTGTGGACGGCAGAAGGCTTCGAAGGGAAAAACCAGAAATATTTGCAGAGTATAGCAATGTCAGCTCATATAGAAAATTGTCTGTTGCATAGGGATTACAGGGGGAAAAGCTAATGGCAGAAAAAAGAATCCGGAATTTAAATCCGGAAGAGATTGAGTGCCGTGTAGGTGCAATCATGGAGCAGGGGATTACTCTGCTCCTTTATAAAAATGCAAGGGTAGACCAGACCATACTGGACGAAGTGTTTGGAATCTGCGGATGGCAGAGACGGCATAATATGATCGGAAATGAACTGTACTGTATCCTCAGTATCTGGGATGATGAGAAAAAACAGTGGGTTCAGAAGGAAGATGTAGGAACAGAAAGCGACTATGAAAAGGCGAAAGGTGCCGCATCGGACTCTTTTAAACGGGCCTGCTTTAATATTGGGATTGGACGGGAGCTGTATTCGGCTCCTTTTATTTATATTCCCATAAATAAAGTGCGGATGGGCGAAAAGAATGGGAGAAAGTCTGTGAAGGACAGCTTTTCTGTGAAGATGATACAGACCTCTGCCGATAAGGTGATCACAGCACTGGAGATTGTAAACCAGAGAAGTGAAAAGGTGTTTAGCTATCAGATGTCAGAAGCAGCTTCCATACAAGTGGCAGATTCTGAGGGTGAGAAAGAGCAAGTCCAGAGAATATCAGAGAGAGAAATTCAGATCTTGTATGCGGAGCTTGGAAGAACCGGGGTTACGATGCAGCAGATCCTGAAACGGTATGGAATCGCATCCATACAGGAACTGGACCAGGTGACTTATAAGAGAGCACTCAATGGCTTGAAACGGACGAAAAATGCAGCATAAAACAAAGAAAATGGAGGAGAAATCAATATGGATTATAAAAAATTTGTGGAAGAACTGGTAAAGGAAATCGGGAAAGAAACAGGATTAAGAGTGGAATTTTGTGCAGCGGATGAAGAGGAAACACAGGATTGTATGAATGTGTACACGAATGAAAATGGAAAGCTTCGATTGCTGACAGAGAAGATATATTGCAAAATGAAAACAGAGGGGAAAACGCTCTCTGAGGTTGTACAGGCAGTCAAACAGTCAACTGATGATTTCCTGAAAATGGGAATCTCAGGTAAGCTGAAACAGCTGCAGTGTTATGAGCAGGTAAAAGACAAGCTTTTTATCAGACTGCTTAATGTGGAGAAAAATAAGGAAGAACTGGGAAATTCCCTTTACAAACAGAATGGGGAAATTGCACTGACTTTATATATGAAGATTTCCAATGAGGACGGAAAGCTTACGAGTTGTAAAGTACCTTTAAGCTATGTCGAGAAATGGCCTGTAAAGAAAGAGACTGTTTTTGAGGAAGCTATGAAAAATACCATGTCGATGATGCCGCCAAGAGTATGCGAATTATTGAAATTGGTTCTGAATCCGGCTTATGAGGGAGAGGATATCTATGCTTCTGACTATATTCTGGAAAAAGGCGGGATAGGAAACTGTATGAGTACAAGTTCAAAAACAAATGGGGCAGTGGCAATCTTTTATCCAGGAGTTGCAAAGACATTCTGTCATAAGCTTGGGGCAGATGGCTTGTATCTGGTATTTACAAGTGTTCATGAGGTGATGATTCATGATGAGGAAAGTGTGGAGCCTGAAAATTTGAAAACAATTCTGGAAGAGACAATAGAAGAAGCAATCCCGGAAGAGGATGTGCTTACCAGACATATTTATCACTATGATCTGAAATCAGACCAGATCGAGATGATGGCGGCATAGTGTTGTGAATTAGTTTCTGCTGGTGATTTTGGGATGACCGGGATCACCAGCAGGTACTGTCAGAACGAAACGGTATCAAATCTAACGGTCGTTAGATCTGATATGGCATCTTCCATGCGATGATCTGCGATTTCTGTTTCTTTTGATACTTTTTTTATGCAGGGTAGTTTTGATACTGGTAGCTGCTTTAGAAAATTTTAAGAATAGGAAAAAATTGTTTTCATGGAAATTAAGTACAGATTATGCTATAGTTATGATAGAAGAATGGTAATGGGAGGTGTTTGAAACGGCTGAAAAAAATAAAGTGAAACCGGATACCATACTAAAGACATTCTGGCGGGACAATGACCGCTTTGCAGATTTATTTAATGCCGCATTATTTGGTGGGGAACAGGTGTTAAATCCAAGTGACCTTACAGAAGTGGATACAGACGTATCCTCGTTTGTGAAATTTAATGGACATGTAGAAACTGTCCAGAAAGTTCTGGATGTGGTGAAAAAGACCGCATACGGAGTTGATTTTGTAATCTGGGGACTGGAGAACCAGGCGAAAATACATTATGCAATGCCGCTTCGCCATATGCTGGGGGATTCTTTTTCTTATTTAAAAGAATATAATGAGATTGCAGCCAGAAACAGAGCGGAGAAAGGTTTTCAATCTTCGGATGAATTTCTTTCTAACCTGAAGAAAACAGACCGTCTTCATCCTGTGGTCAGCCTGTGCGTATATTACGGCGAAAATGAATGGGACGGGCCGTTTTGTCTGACGGATATGCTGGAAATCCCGGAGAAACTGAAACCACTGGTATCCGATTATAAAATGAATCTGATTGAGGTAAGAAATAGTGAATCCCTGCATTTTCATAACCCGGATGTAGATACGGTATTTGATGTAAGTCGTTCAATTTATGAACGTAACTTTGATAAGATCAACACCATATACCGGGATAAGAAAATCCCAGCAGAGCTTGGTGTGGTAATCGGGGCAATCACAGAATCCCAGAAACTGATAGATCAGGCATTAGAATCCGAGAAAGAAGGAGGTCAGATCAATATGTGTGGAGCATTGGAAGAATTAGTAGATAAGGGCAGACAGGAAGGAATGCAGAAAGGAATATTGGCAAATATCAGAATCTGCAAAAATCTAAATGCCAGCAAAGCTGATACAATTAAAAATATCGCAAAAGAATTTTCGTTGCCAGAAGAGATAGCAGTGGAATATGTAGAAAAATATTGGTAGGCAATTAAGGCAACCAGATGTAACCAGGAGAGTGGAATCTGTAAAAGGGTTCTGCTCTCTTTTTATTTTACAACAGGAAAGGATAAACAGGATGATCTATGGATATTGCAGGATTTCAACGCCGCGCCAGAATCTGGAACGCCAGGTCAGGAATATTCGGAATAACTATACTGATGCTGTTATAGTAAGGGAAATATACACAGGAACAAAAGTGCAGGGAAGAAAAGAGTTTACGAAACTGCTTAAAAAGGTAGCAAAGGGTGATACGCTTGTTTTTGACAGTGTTTCGCGAATGAGCCGTACTGCACAGGAAGGATATGGAATATATGAAGAGTTGTATAACCAGGGCGTGTCCCTGGTATTTTTGAAGGAGCCCCACATCAATACCAGCACATATCAACAGGCAATAGACAGCCAGTTGTCTATGAAAATTAATACAGGAGATCTGGCTTCGGATGAACTGATGGCTGGAATCGTAAATGCTGTCAATGGCTATATCTTAAATCTTGCCAGAAAACAAATTCTTCTGGCTTTTGAGCAGTCGGAAAAAGAAGTGGCAGATCTGCATCAAAGAACCAGGGAAGGAATTGAAACAGCACGTCTTAATGGAAAACAGATCGGACTTCCGGCAGGAACCAAGCTGGTTACGAAAAAATCTGTGGAAGCGAAACGGTTAATCCGTAAGTACAGCAGAGATTTTGAAGGTTCGCTCAGCGACAAAGAGTGCATCGTTCTGATCGGGATTTCCAGAGGCTCTTATTATAAGTACAAACAGGAACTGAGACGTATCGAAATGGAGGATGCGACAAAACGCACAAAGTAGATGCCAGGATAATCTATAGTAAACCGAGAACAGCTAATATAAACCGCTAATGTGGAACTATATTATAATCGGAACAGATTCGGAGGTGATGATAATGCTTGATAACGTTCCTGATACTCTTACACTTGCGGAATTACAAAGTGTACTTCAGATTGGAAAGAATACAGCACTGCGCCTTGTGCATGATAATATTATTACAGGGCATCGTGTTGCTGGGAAGTGGCTGTTCTTGAAAGAGGATGTTTTGGAATTTATAAAAAATAGCTGAAATGAAATTATTATGATTTACGACGACTCGTAATGATGATACAATAATGTCATCAGAAAGAGATGTGTAGTCTATGCCAACAATTATACCGATTAGAGATTTAAGGAAAACCAGTGAATTATCGGAACTTGCACATAAAAAGCAGGAACCTATCTATGTCACGAAAAAAGGATATAGCGACCTGGTTGTAATGAGTTCTGAGTTCTACGAGCGCTTGGTACAGAGCAACAAAATAGATCAGGCAATTTATGAAGTCGAAAAGGAGATAACAGAAGGTGCAGAGCTGATTGCGTTGAAAGATGCGATGGAAGGGCTAAATAAGAAATATTATGGATAAATACAAGGTACTGCTGTATCCAAGAGCATATCGGGACATTGAGGATATCTATTCATATATTGTACTTGAAAAAATGGCACCTGAAAACGCACAAGGGCAAACGAATAGAATCTGGGAGGTTTTAAAGAAATTGGAGCTTTTTCCAGAATCACATCAAGACTGGCTGGTTGGTCGTTACGCTGGTAAGGGATACAAGCAGCTTATGATTGACAACCATATTGCAATTTACAGAAACGAGAAAGAAACGAAAAAAGTTTTTGTTGTGACGATACAATATCAAGGACGGAATTTTTAAATGGAAGGGCAGTTGATAGTGATATCGGCTGTCCTTCTGACTTGGATGGAGATTGATTATGGGAAATGTAAAAACTGGATTAAAACAAAGGTTGGAATATGTGTTTCCGAAAGAATATAATTTTTATAAAAAAAATTTGGATGTTGAGGATAATAAAATTTTTTTAAAGAGCAATTATTGTATAGATTGTGTCAAGGAAGAGGATATATGGTTTAAGTTTTATTTCATGTATGGCACTCAAGATAGTAATAATATGTGTATGAACAATTTGAATGGAGCGGGTGGTAACAATAAAAGTGATTTTAAGTATATACTGGCTGGTTCAGGACTAAGGAAAATATTTGATTACCACATTGATTGGTCAAGATATGAAAGTATGGATGTATTTGAATTTACATATCCATGTATACTATTGGCGGGTTTGTATTTGGTTGGTGACAATGGGAATTGCATTAAAAACGAGAAGCGAATTAAAGCAGATAAAATCTATGCTATTTTGGATAAATTGTTGAGTGGATATGATAAACTTAAGAAGAATCCTGAAGTGGTGAAAAATCATATTGTTCCTTTGACTAATAATGAAATATGTAGCTTTAAAAATGCAGTGATAAAAATAAAAGATAGTTATATAGATGATTGTGACCGAAGTTCAAGCAGTAAAGCACGGAAGGAAACAAAAAATGAAAAAACGTATAGTGTAAAGGAAAAAGAGAAAATAATTATTCAAATAAAAGAAATTACGCAGGAGTTTATTGAAGAAGAGAAAAAAATGCAGGAGGCGTATGAGAGAATAAAGAAGCAAAATAAGCTACTTAAGAAAAAACAAGGGCAAGCAGAAAAGAGTGGTAGTTCAGATATAAAATCGCAATATGAAAGTAGTGATTTGAAATATATCCAAAGGGAACAACAATGGAAGGAAACAAAAAAGTACTACAGGGCTCACTGTGAATATAGTATAGATGAATTTTGGTTAGAGGATGATATAAAGCTACCTGAGGATATCGATGAACAGGAAGAAGATACCAAGGAACAGGAAGACGCTAAAGAACCGGGAGATGTCAAAGAACAGGAAGACATTAAAGAACATGTAGACGTAGAATCGGTAAATGATAAAAAAACAGAAAATAATTTTTGGAAAATTTATGGGGAAAATTATTTTGGAATATATGATGAGCGGGAGAAGGAAAAAATATTAGCAGCAAGAATTAATGCAGAATACACAATGCTGGTTGCTGAGCAAAAATACAGTGAGAACAGAGAAAATGAAACATACGGAGAATTAGAAGAGGATTGCAATTTAGTGCCTTATGTTGATACAATTGAGTTTCCACCGTATTTAAAACCGATTTTTACTGTTTTAGCGGAATATTACCATTTATTTCCATTGATTTCTAAAAAATCCGAACTGAAGAAGTCTAAAAGTGGATATGTGGGTAATCCTTTGATGGGAAAGGATATGTATAATAAGCTTTACAAAGTAAGGCGAATGTGTGATGCGGTACATGATATTGATAGGTATAGAGATGAATTTGACGGAAAGTTCTTGAAGAAGTATTGTGAGTTCTACTGTAAATCACATGAAAAACTTGTAGATATGCGAAAAGGAATCAGGAAACTTAATAAAACGACTCCAAATATTAGGTTGAGTGAGAGCGATTATTATTCTGGCGAATATCTTTTAGAACAGATTTTTGCATTAGATTTGTTTTATAAAGAAGCCCAGATAATAGTAAATGGAGCAAAAAAAATAGGTGGAATTGAGATACTAGAGGGGGAAGGGTGGGATAGACTTGCACATTGCCTGGAAAAAATATATGAGATCAAGAGTGTTTATACGAGAAAACAGTTTGCTGAAAATATCCTGAAGAGATTTTTTGATGAGAAGGCTTATCAGTTAGATGAATATAACTGGAATGTATTTCGAAAGAGCATCAGTAGAATAGAGAAGACGCAACATACATATGAAGAATATAAAATAATGGAACTATTTGGAAGTGGAAGTGCTTATTCGGATATAGCAATTACTACTATTAAAATGAACATTAAGAAGGCAATGCCAGAATTATATGAATCCCCAATTGGTGAGTGGTCAGAAATTAAAAAAAAGGTAAAAGCAATTAGCGAAAAAGACAGAAAAACAATAGAAAAAATAATAATTGCAAGCACAATAAAAATGTGGAAATTAATATAATAGAAAAATATCGCGTGATACAGAAAAGTGTCACGCGATATTTTTTGATATTTTTTATAAAAAGCAGATTGTAATGGGTAAATTAGGAATGCTACATTATGAGCATAAAGAGCGCGCGTGATTTATACAAAATGCTTTATGGTGTTGATTTATACTTAAAACTAACCCAGTTTTAACGAGGAAAATTGACCCACCTACAGCAGTGGCAATGAGTAAGTAGAACTGGTCTTGATTACACTGTACCTTGAAAATTTAATACTCAGAATTGACCCACCTGATAGCAAACGATAC
>ENA-OQLI01001382-OQLI01001382.1-human-gut-metagenome-genome-assembly--contig:-NODE-1382-length-17793-cov-3.325880_pt1 | contig 17793 bp, 9 predicted proteins | sample MGYA00242805_ERZ504812 | MGnify/ENA primary metagenome ERZ504812 (study PRJEB26092, sample SAMD00036430) | human gut metagenome | host: Homo sapiens | study: EMG produced TPA metagenomics assembly of... | reverse complement strand
TATTGCTCATTCTTGTCAAGAAGTAGGAGAATAGCAGTTAGTATTTCGACCTCTACTTGAAGATAGAACAAACCATCCATTGCATTGCCGCGCGTACCATCGATGCCATTGCTCTTGCTTTGCGTATTAATGCCCCTATCTTCATGTATGACGATATCTTAGAAACAGAATGTCTGAAAACGTAACACAGCACTATCACAAAAGAAAATGAAGATACCGATAAAGAGGCCGCTTCCCCTAAAAAAACATTAGAGCAGTTGAAAGCCGCCCTCCAAAATGCCATAGACAAAGAGGACTATGAACGGGCTGCACAACTGAGAGACATTATCAATCAGCAAAAAAAACAATAAACAACCATGCACGTATTCTACACACCTGATATACAATCACATGCCGAATTACCTGAGGAAGAGGCTGCTCACGCCGTCCGCGTATTGAGACTACAAACCGGTGATGAAGTGACGCTGACCGACGGCAAGGGCAACTTCTATCGTGCGGAAATCAGTACCGCCACGAATAAGCGCTGCCTTGTCAACCTGCTCGAAACCATTCCTCAGGCACCTTTATGGAGCGGGCATCTGCACATCGCAATTGCCCCCACCAAAAACATGGACCGCACCGAATGGTTTGCAGAGAAGGCTACCGAGATAGGTTTTGACGAACTGACTTTCCTCAACTGCCGCTTTTCGGAGCGCAAAGTTATAAAGACGGAACGCATCGCCAAAATACTTATTTCCGCCATTAAGCAATCTCTCAAAGCACGATTGCCCCAGCTGAATGAGATGACCGATTTTAATAAATTTGTCAGCCAACCTTTCAACGGCCGCAAATTCATAGCCCATTGCTATGAAGGAGACAAGCCTTTATTGAAAGATATTGTTCGCAAAGGAGAAGATGTGCTGGTGCTTATCGGCCCCGAAGGCGACTTCAGCGAGGAAGAGGTGAAGAAAGCCATTGAAAGCGGTTTTGAGCCTATCAGCCTCGGCCGTTCCCGGTTGCGTACTGAAACAGCTGCGCTCGTCGCCTGTCACATTTTGAATCTGCAAAACCAATAACACAATATGAAAAAGAGCATTTCCTTCCATTTACTGCCGGTTTTAGTGATGTTACTGTGTCTAAGTTCATGTAGCGAAACCGCGAAAAAAACAGAATACACCCATTCCATTCCCTCCAATGTTACGGAAATGGCATCACTCGATGTAAAGAGCATCGTCAGTAAGGCCGGACTGAATGATGCAGCCAGCAAGGCCACTTTGCAAGAGCTGCTGGGAGCGCTTTTCGAAAACAAAAACGCCGCTCTGAAAGAAGAAGCTGAAACTCTGTTGCAAGATCCTGCCGAAAGCGGAATAGACTGGAGCGCCCCGGTCTACCTATTCAAAGCCCCTACCCTACACAGCACAGCGATAGCCCTGAAAATAGCCGATTTAAAGAAATTTGAAGCCATGCTCGAACTATTTGCCCAAGAGCAGCTATGTACCGTTCCGGTAAAAGTCCAAGGCTACCACAGCGTTGAAATTAAAGATGCCGGAGTATTGCTAGCTTATAATGACGGCACTCTGCTTGGTGTTTACGGCGGAAGCTCGGAACAACTGCAAAAATTGCAACCGGCTATCACTGCCCTCATGCAACAGCCCGCCGACAAAAGCATCCATGCAAACAAACATTTCACTTCAATGCTACAGCAAAAGGGAGATATACGCCTGTTGGCAACTCCTGATGCCCTGCCCATGGATGTGCGTGGTGTACTGAACTGGCCGCATGGTACGCAACTACTGGGTTACGTCTTGTTTGAAAACGGCCGCATATACGCCACTCTACAAAGTGCCGACTTCAAAGGAGATACCAAAGAGGACAACCAGCCCTTCCATCCCAAAAACTCACGAGAATTACAACAAGCCATGTTGAGTATGATGCATGGAAGACCTTTCAACATCTCATTGACCAGCGACGAATTGCTCACACTAAGTAACCTTCGTGTCCTCATGGAATATGCCTCGGATGAACCGGAAATCAAGAACCTCTATCAAATGATTATGAAAATAGAAGAACTGAACCTACGGGGAGACAAGAACCGGACCAATTTTACAATAGTTCTGAATGAGAAAAAAGAGAATGCATTGAAACAACTTGTCGACTTTGCCAAGCTATTTGCAGGAAGTAACCCATAACTCATAATCAATGAATCGCATCCATTTACAGCAGACCTTACCTCAGGTTTTTGCCGGTCGTGACACTGTCACTTCACAGATATGGCACCAAAACATTGTGTTCAGCAAGGGAAAGCGCTATTTAGTAGAGGCTGCTTCCGGTACCGGCAAATCGTCTTTATGCAGCTATATCTATGGATATCGTCAGGACTATCAAGGTATCATCAATTTTGATGAACAGAATATCCGTTCATTATCTGTCAATGAATGGGCAGATATAAGGAAACATTCACTCAGTATTCTTTTTCAAGAGCTTCGTATTTTCCCCGAATTGACAGCTCTTGAAAATGTATTATTAAAGAATCGCCTGAACGATTATAAAAAGAAAAAAGAGATTATCGCTCTCTTCGAAGCAATCGGTATTCCCGATAAAATCAACGAAAAGGCCGGCATGCTTTCTTTCGGGCAACAACAACGGGTCGCTTTTATCCGCAGCCTTTGCCAACCGTTCGATTTTATCTTCTTAGATGAGCCTATCAGCCATTTAGATGACGAAAACAGTGCTATAATGAGCCAACTACTCATGGAAGAAACAGAAAAGCAGGGAGCCGGAGTTATTGTTACGTCTATTGGAAAACACTTGGAACTGCCATATGACGAGACTCTCCGGCTATAATTCATAAATTACAAATCATAAATCAAAAAATGAACAGACTTGTTTGGAAGCTCCTTCGCCAGCATATCAGTGTAGGCCAGTTGACAGGTTTCTTTCTGGCCAATCTCTTCGGCATGATGATTGTACTGTTGAGCATACAATTCTATCAAGATGTACTCCCTTTTTTCACACAGGGAGACAGCTTTATGAAAAAAGAATATATCATCGCTACCAAAAAAATCAGTACCCTCGGCAGCCTTACCGGAAAAAGCAACACTTTCTCCCCAAAAGATATTGAGGAAATGAAAGAACAGCCCTTCACCGAAAATGTAGGAGTTTTTACCCCCTCTTTATTCAAAGTATCTGCCGGATTAGGCATGCAGAAAGCCGGAATACATCTTTCCACCGAAATGTTTTTTGAGTCTGTACCCGATGAATACGTAGATGTCAACCTCGATAAATGGCTTTTTGACAAAGAGACCCGAGTTATCCCTATTATCATTCCTCGCAACTACTTGAATCTCTATAATTTCGGCTTTGCACAAAGCCGAAGTCTTCCGAAACTCTCTGAAGGGCTTATTAGCATGATACAGATGGACATCACATTGCGTGGCAACGGACGTGTGGAACAATTCAAAGGGCAGATTGCCGGTTTCTCCAACCGTTTGAATACAATTCTTGTTCCTCAAACATTTATGGACTGGGCTAATACGAGCTTTGCCCCCGGTAAAGTTGCTCACCCCTCCCGTCTCATCGTCGAAGTAAAGAACCCTACCGACACTGCCATCAGCGACTACTTCCGGCAGAAACATTATGAAACCGAGGGTGATAGCCTGGATGCCGGAAAAACGACTTATTTTCTACGTCTCATCACCGGTATTGTCATGGGAATAGGATTATTTATCAGCATATTGTCTTTCTACATCTTGATGTTAAGTATCTTCCTACTACTGCAAAAGAATACCGTAAAACTGGAAAACCTGCTTTTGATAGGATACACCCCCAAGCAAATAGCGTTTCCCTACAATATTCTGACAGTTAGCCTGAACCTCTTGGTATTGACGCTGTCTGTCGGCGGAGTTACATGGCTGCGCAGTTATTATACAGAGATCATCAGTACACTATTTCCGCAAATAGAGACAGGAACACTACTTCCATGCTGGATAGTGGGATGCGCTTTGTTCCTTGCTGTTTCTTTACTGAATATCATACTGATACACAGAAAAATCGCAAGCATTTGGAAAGGTAAGCAAACATACCGATATTAGAACCCACGAAGTACCGGTGCTGACTCATATACTCTTTTGGTTACATTCCGTATTTCTCCCGGAACGAACTGGAGAAATGAGACAAGTTGGTATATCCTGTGGCATAGGCTATCTCCGAAATAGTAAGTTTATGGTCTTGTGCCAACAAAGCAGCAGCCTGTTGCAAACGGATATTCTTGATGAAATCGCGTGTGGAAAGATTTGTCAACTCTTTCAGCTTGCGGTGCACATGCACCCGGCTCAACCCGACTTCGGAAGCGAGCATTTCAACATTCAGCGCAGGATCATCCAAATGTTCGTTCACCACTTTCATAATCTTGTCCATCAATATCTCGTCACTGGACTTCATTGTGATTTTTTCCATTTTATCTTCCTGCTGTTGTGCCCCGCTGAATTTATTACGCAGCAACCTGCGATTATTTATCAGGTTAGCAATGGTCTTTTTCAGTAATTCCGTATTGAAGGGTTTCACCATATAAGCATCCGCACCCGTCTCCATGCCTTCCAAAGTGTCCTCCGGTTTGGACTTGGCTGTCAACAAGATTACAGGGACATGGTTTACGTTGGTATTCTGCTTTATCTTCCGGCACAGAGTCAGCCCGTCCATTTCAGGCATCATAACATCGGAGATAACTAAATCAGGAGTATCACGCAAGATCAAATCATATGCCTCCTTACCATGACTGCAGGTCTCCACTTTGTATTCATCCGATAATTCAGATTTCAGATAAGCCTTGATTTCATCCTCATCCTCCACAACCAATACCCGTAAGCGTGTCTTTGATTTCATATTGGTTTTAGATTCCTCCTCCTCTTCTTCGGCAACCAACCCTTCCAGTTTCGCCAAAACAGGCTTTTCAATAGTATGGAACATCGCTGTTTCTTCATCTACTGTTTCCAACTCATCAGTGCGCAAATGCGCCGATCCCAACGGTATACGTATAATGAAACGGCTCCCGGAAGCATCTTCCCTGTTTTCGGCAAAAATCTCACCATGATGTAACTGCACTAATAAATGAGACAAGTGCAAACCGATACCGGTACCAAAATTTGACTTTGTTACGTCATTATCTATTTGATAGAAACGTTCGAAAATACGTTCTATTTTATCCCTGTCGATACCGATACCACTATCCGTTATCACAATTTCAAAATACTCGCGCAACGCATCCCGCCGCGTAGCATTCTGACCTGTTGTCAAACTGATCTGTATCTCTCCTCCATCCGGAGTGTACTTAAATGCATTGGAAAGGATATTCATCAATACCTTATCAAAATTATTCAAGTCTATCCACACTTTTAGCTGCGGCATCTCATGTTCAAAAGTAAAATGGATATTTTCTTTATGAGCCAAATACTCAAAAGTCTGCATTACATCATTGATAAACCCTACCAAATCTGTTTCACGAAACTTTAGGAACATCTGCCCCTTATCCAGTTTACGGATATCCATCAGCTGATTAATCAACCGCAGGATACGTTGAGAATTACGATAAATCATCAGATACGTCTTATGCAGCTCACTGTCTTTCTTTTCCGCCAGCAATTTTTCCAATGGATTGATAATAAGCGTCATAGGAGTTCTTATTTCATGGGATATATTGATAAAGAACTGCAATTTCGCTTCATTGAGTTGTTCGGCATGCTCCCTCTTCATCATTTCACGACGATGCCGTATACGGGACCGGATATAGTTCACAATGCCCAATACCAGCAATCCGAGTAAAACAGCGTAAATACAATATGCCCACCAAGCCTGATACCAAGGAGGAGTAATTACAATCTTTATCGTGCACACTTCCGAGTAATTGCCATAATTAAGTGCGCGCACACGAAAAGTATACTTACCTGGCAGTAAATTATTATAAGTCACACGATTATCACCAGGTTCGGAGCTGAGCCATTGTGAACCCAACTCATCAATCTTATATTGATAGGATATCTGCTCGGGATTGTTATACTGCAATGTCGAAAAAACGATACTGAATGTATTATCCTTATAAGACAGCCGGAACTTTTTAGCATCCTGCACCGAAGTAGAGATTACCGGCTTCCCTCCTGAAAGAGTATTCTTATGTACAGGCTTATTGAATATATAAAAATCAGTAATCCATACCTTAGCTTCTTTTGAAGTATTGCCTATGTTTTCCGGAAGAAAAGACGTAATACCATTAACACCGCCAAAGTATATCTTTCCGAACTTGTTCTTGTAGAAAGCACCATGAGTGAATTCATTGCCTTGTAACCCGTCTCCCGAATAGTAATTAATAAAGCGATTATTGTTTATATCATACCGGCTGATCCCCATGTAGGTGCTAATCCAGATGTCATGCTGGAAATCTTCACTAAGCCCGCAAATCACATTACTAGGCAAACCGTCTGCCATTGTAAACCTCTCCAGCCTATTCGTCTTTTTATCAAAACAATATAGTCCATCTGTTGTACCGGCCCAAATCTTACCCGAAAAATCTTCTTGGATAACATAACCCACACAACCGGGAATCAATGTGTTAACCTTTTTATAATTAATAAAACTCTCCGTCGACGGATTAAAACAGCTTACTCCTTTATAATGCCCCAACCATATCAGTCCTTCGCTATCACAATATATATAGTTCACCCAATCATTAGCAAGCTCATTCCTTTTTAAATCATTGGTTTCATCTTTAGAAGATTCATAATGCTTTAAATCTCCGGTCTTCAAGTTATATCGGTAAAAGCCAGAGCCTAATGTCCCGATATATAAGTTTTTCTGTTTGTCTTCTGTTATTGAAAATACACTTTCATCATCAATAGGCAAAAGATATTCACGATCCCCGGTTCTCCGATTGAACTTAGCAACCCCACGCGTATAAGAACCAAACCATAGGTTTTTGTCTGTATCTTCATAAATACACATTATCGTACTAGCCACAGAACGGGCAGCATTTCCCGGTTGATAATGCCTCAACCTTTTTCCTTTTGCATCCAGCTCGTATACCCCCTCATTGTCTGCACCAATCCATAAATGGTCATTGCTATCTTGAAAAATAGACATGATACATCCTTGTCCGATAGGATTATAATAAATGGACTTGTGCCCATAATATTCAAAAGGATTTTCTTGTTTCGGTATCAAAACGATCCCTTTCTGAAATAATCCCAACCATAAATTATCATCCTTATCTTCCAAAATTGTATGAATCTTTCCATCCGAAAAATTTATTGGAGCTGAATTAATGGTATAATCTTCCAACTCTCCCTTTGCAGGATTATACATTTTTAATCCCTGTCCATCAGTACCAACCAATAACCGGTCATTCACCAACGACATGCAACGAACAGATAAAACCTCATTCCCTATATAAGGAACAAGAGTAAAGTTATTCTCCTTTCTATTGTAACGTGATAGCCCTTGCTTTTTAGTACCTACAAAAAGATTTCCCTGCTCATCCTCTATTATGGTAGTAATATTGTTATCGGCAAGAACCGGATCTTTGAAAATACGCACTTCCTTCGTTGCAGGCATATAACAAATCAGTCCATTTCCATAAGTTCCTATCCAAATATTGTAATAAGAGTCCTCATAAAAACCGGATTGAAAATTGTAATTAGACTGTTTCAGAAGATCATCTACAGAAACAGCCTGCGTCTGCCGCTCATCCAGACGAAACATGCCTTGACCGGTAGTTGTCATCCAAATTTCCCCATTATGTAATTCCTGCATCTGTGTTATATGCGGAAACACCCGCTTACCGGCGCGGAACATTGGAATTTCCAGAAAGGTATCTGTCTCACGATCATACTTCATCAGCCCATCAATACAACCTATCAGCAAATTACAACGACTATCCTCAAATAATGTACGCACATAATTATTTTTGATAGAAGACGAATCAGCAGAAACATGCCGGTAATTGGTAAAACGTAAACCGTCGAACTTATTTAGCCCATACTCAGTTGCAACCCAAACAAAACCTTGCTTATCCTGAAATATTTGATTTATCAAGCTACTGGACAATCCCATATCTGTGGTATAGATCTTCCCTGTCTGCGCCCCAACACCTTGAGCTATACAACACAAGCATATTACGAGTATCTTCCAAACGCATCTTTTCATAGTTTTTCTTTTTATTAGATACAAAAGTGCGACAAAGATAAACAAAAAGCAATTTATTCCGATACATATCTAGTTTTTGTGATTAAAAACTTTACTTATTTACAAAACACAAAAAAAATAATTTTAATTATTTTTATCTCCATATTCCCCTTTATCACATCTTTTTTCGTCAATGTAACATATACAAAAAAGAATGTAACGCAAATAAAAACTCATGTTACAAAAAGCAAAATACAGGTATCATTCATAGCCTATTGTCTATTAAATGATTAGTATTTTTGCTTATACCAAAAGTTGAGGATATATTCCTCACTTCGCTGTTAACTAATGTAGAGAATCAAAACAAATGTCTAACACAAAAAAGATAGCATATGAAAACATAAAAAGAACCTTAATGAGTCTACACTTTGATTTAACATTTTTATTCAATTAAAACCTTGTTTTTTTATGAAATGCACAACTTATTATTTTAGGCCTTTGGGGCTATTATTGTTACTCTGCCTGATACCTCTGTGCAGTATTGCTCAGAATATCATGGTAAAGGGTATTGTGAAAGATAATTTCGGTGAACCGGTTATTGGCGCCAACGTAACAGAAAAAGGAACAACCAATGGTATGATAACCGATTTGGACGGAAACTTCTCGTTGACTGTACAGAAAAACGCAACTTTAGTAATTTCTTATATTGGATATGTCACACAAGAGATTGCTATCAAAGGGAACACTAATCTTAACATTACATTAAAAGAAGATTCCAAAGCATTGGAGGAAGTAGTAGTTATTGGTTACGGTACGGCAAGAAAATCAGATGTAACGGGGTCTATCGCATCAGTAGGCGGCGATAAATTGCAAGAAATGCCTTCTACAAATATTACATACGCCTTGCAAAATCGTGTAGCCGGTGTGGACATGACGCAGACGTCTTCACAGCCTGGTGCTACCATGCAAATCCGTATTCGTGGTACTCGTTCACTAACAGCTTCTAATGACCCGTTAGTAGTATTGGATGGTATTCCTTTTATGGGAAACTTGTCTGATATCAACCCCGGTGACATTAAAAGTATGGATATTCTGAAAGACGCTTCTTCCACAGCTATTTATGGTTCACGTGGTGCCAATGGTGTCATTTTAATCACAACGAACAGAGGAGCACAAGGTACACCCGCCAAATTTACATATAATGGTTATGTAGGTGCAAAATCTGTATTCTCTAAATATCCGATGATGGACGGACCAAAATATGCTGAGATGCGTAAATATGCCGGTAAATTCGAAAACTCCTTAGACGAATCAGACGATACAAATACTGACTGGCAGGATCTTCTATACCGCACAGGTATGGTAAACAGCCATGATGTCAGCGTAGCTGGTGGCACAAACAATGGAAGTTACAGTTTTGGTGCGGCCTACTATAAAGATCAGGGCGTTATTCCTACACAGAATTACACCCGTTACTCATTACGAGGCTCATTTGACCAAGGCGTAGGTAAATACTTCCGTTTCGGATTAACGACTAATAGCAATTACAATATAACCAAAGGTTCTAATGTCGGCCCGTATAGCGTACTTAACAACACTCCGCTCGCCAACCCATACAATGCAGACGGAAGCCTGAAGAGAACAGTTAAGCTCAACAGTCAGGATGAAAACTTTGTTGTAACACGTGACCTGGTAGAAGATTTAGAAGATAGTTGGTTGAATGAGAAGAAAGGTTTTGGTACCTATAACAACCTTTTTGCAGAAGTACAATGCCCATGGGTTAAAGGTTTAAAATATCGTGTCAACCTAGGTCTGAACTACCGTTCTACCAAAGGTGGTGTCTTTACTGGTGAAGGTATAAACAGTTCAACTGCTGATACTCCTTCTACTGCATCTCTGGAACACACAGAAACAACTAATTGGGCAGTAGAGAACCTAATAACTTACGACCGTACATTTGGTAAGCACCAGCTGAACATCGTAGGTATGTATTCTGCTGAGGAAACCGTTTACACCAAATCGCATATTGCTGCACGTGACATTCCTGCAGAATATTTGCAATACTATAATTTAGGTCGTGCAGAAGGCAATATTACAGTTAAGCCGGACAATTGGGATTACCAGAAAAGCGGTTGGATGTCTTGGATGGGACGTGCCATGTACACCTACGATAACCGCTATATGTTGATGGCAACTGTTCGTGCCGATGCATCTTCCCGCTTGGCAAAAGGTCATCAATGGCATACATACCCGGCTGTATCTGCAGGTTGGAATATTGGTCAAGAATCATTTATGGATGACCTTGAATGGTTAGATATCCTTAAAGTACGCGTGGGATACGGACAAACTTCCAATCAGGCCGTAAACCCATATTCCACATGGGGAAAATTATCTACACGTCCTTATAACTTCGGACCTACTGGCTATGCTACCGGCTACTATGTTTCTGCATTGCCGAATTATGATTTAGGTTGGGAATATTCTTCTACATGGAACTTCGGTTTGGATTTCACTTTGTTTGGCGGTCGCTTATCGGGAACATTTGAATATTACATTCAGAAGACATCCGATTTGTTGCAAAACGTTAATCTTCCTTCAACTTCAGGTGTAAGCAGTTATGTAGGTAACGTAGGAAAGACCGAAAATAAAGGTGTGGAATTTACTTTAAACGGGACAATTCTTGACAACCACAACGGATGGACTTGGGATGCAAGTATTAATATATCAGCAAACCGCAATAAACTGACAGAATTAGCATCCGGAGCAGATCGTGATGAAGCCAACAACTGGTTTGTCGGCCATCCTATTGATGCAATTTATGACTATGAAAAAATAGGTCTATGGCAAGAAGGTGACCCTTATCTTGATATCTTGGAACCAGGCGGAAACGTTGGTATGATTAAAGTAAAATATACCGGTGAATATAATGAAGATGGTACCCCTGTCCGTCAGATCGGACCAGACGACCGCCAAATTATCAGTATGGAACCGAAATTCACAGGTGGTTTCAGCACACGCGTTGCCTATAAGGGATTTGATCTGAATGTCATCACAGCGTTTAAATGTGGTGGAAAACTCATCAGTACATTGCATCACTCCAACGGTTATCTGAATATGCTGACCGGTCGTAGAGGTCAAGTAGATGTGGACTATTGGACAGAAGAAAACACCAATGCCAAATATCCGAAGCCGGGTGGTATCCAAAGTGGTGATAATCCCAAATATGGTAGTACATTAGGCTATTTTGACGCTTCTTATTGGAAAGTCCGCAACATTTCTTTAGGTTACAAATTCGATGAACAGAAATGGCTGAAGAATTTTGGTATCCAAAGCTTGCGTGCCTATGTATCAATACAGAACCCGTTTGTTATATGTTCTCCATTCCATAAAGAAACAGGTCTGGATCCGGAAACCAACTCTTATGGCAATGAGAATGTGGCAGTAACAAGTGGCATTCAAAGACGCTTCTTGACTGTGGGAACCAATGCTCCTTCCACACGTAATTATTTATTCGGCATTAACTTGACATTCTAATTAAGCTTTGAAACTATGAAACCAACATTTACTAATATAAGAGTTCTAGGAACTACGGCATTAGCCTTAATCTTTGCAACTTCTTGCTCAGATATTCTGGACGAACAGCCACGTAGTATTTATGAACCAACCTTCTTTCAAACTGAAAGAGGTGTAGAAGGTGGTATAACTTCCATGTATGCACACTTACGTTACATTTACGGACAAGCATACTATTACAATTCTTGTTTGACAGGAACGGATGAAGCAACTTATGCTCAATCCGCTGATGGAAACTTTAAAGACGCCGACTTATCAGGCGTAGGAAGTTTGACAGCTAGTAGCAGTCGTTCGGATGTATTGTGGGGAACAGCTTTCTCTAATATCAATACAGCTAATGGTGTTATTGAAAATGGATCTAAAGTAGGTGTTTCTGATGCACTTCTCGCTGAAGCACATTTCTTCCGCGGTATGGACTATTTTTTATTGGTACAGACTTTCGGCGGTGTGCCATTGGATTTGGGTGCCGGTGAATTAAAATTCAACATATCAACTTCACGTACTTCCGTACGTAACACCGTTCCTGAAGTGTACACTAAAGCAGTTTTTCCCGATTTAAAGACAGCTGTCACCGAATTGCCGGATAAACCTCGCGTAACAGGTGGGGTTACTAAGACTGTAGCGCGTTTATACTTGTCAAAAGCATATCTGACTTATGGTTGGTGGTTGGAAAATCCTAATAATATTCCAACATATCCGGAATGTAACCGCACAGATCCCGATGGACACGATGCAGCATGGTATTATCAGCAAGCTTATGATATTGCAACTGAAGCTATTGACAATCCTGGCCCATATGGTTTGATGGAAAGTTTCTACCAAGTTAACGCCGGCCCATACGATCGTAACAAAGAAATTCTGTTATATGCAGATCATACGCAAGAAGATGAATATTACAATGGTGGTAGCTTGACTTATGGTAGCGGTGGCGCTCCTGATAACTTTGCAGGCTGGATGATGAATTGGAACTACACAGACATCCAAGCTAAAGACAAAGATGGTAATACTATTTCACCCGTAATTCGTGTCGCAGAACAAGCCTATGGACGCCCATGGACTCGTATGGCTCCTCCTCATGGTGTATTCACAAAAACGTTTAAGGATAAAGCCAAAGATTCCCGCTACGACGGAACATTTACAACTGTTTACCGCGGTAACTGGTCTACAAATGGAAAAGATTGGACAACCGTTATAGGAGCTAATGGCATGGAAGTAACTGAAGGAGAACCGTTATTAAAGTTCCTCTCTGAAGATGATCCCAGCATTCAATATCCGGATGGTGCAGGCAATAGCAATACTGGAGCAGGAGTTATAGCAGGATACAGTTATTATGTTATGGGCCCCAGTGCAATCAGCCGCCGCGTATATCCAGGTCTTTGGAAACTTGGTCCCTATCGTACAGATAACGGTACTGGCGCAGGCCAGCCGAATGCCGGTAGCACACGTCCATACAATATTGCCAAGTTCTCCGAACTTTACCTTATTGCAGCAGAAGCTGCAGTAAAAGGTGCAACAACTAAGCCTGATAAGAGTGCGCGTGAATTAATTAATGTTTTACGCGATCGTGCTGGAAAATGGACATTCAGTAATGCAGAAAACGAAGAAATGGACGAGGACTATGGTTCTCAATTAACAGCTGAAACTCCGGCAACAATTGACATCAATTTCATCCTAGATGAACGTTCACGTGAATTCTATGGTGAGGGTTATCGTTGGTTCGACCTTGTCCGCACACAAAAGTGGAACGAATATGCCGATAGCTACGAAATCTGCGGAGATAATAAAGGGGATCGCAACATCGTTACTTATACGCGTACTATCAAACCCGGACATTATTTACGTCCTATCCCACAAGGACAACTTGACGGTATGGAAATGAGTGCTGACGAGAAAAAGAACTACCAAAATCCTGAATACAGATAACTGTCTTTTTAGGATAAGTTCGCAATAGGTATTCATCGAAACCGCTTGTAGATGTCCCAAGGTATCTGCAAGCGGTTTTTTTATAAATATTGATATTATGAAAAAATATAACTTTTGTATTATTTTATTTTTAGCAAGTATGTGTTGGCAGTTACCGCTAAAAGCTGCCGAACGTTTTGTAACAAATGACGGTGTCGGTTTTGAATGGATACAGAAAGACAAGTCTTGTCCGATATTGGTAGATAATGAAGAGTACAAAGGAGTACTGAGAGCCATTACAAATTTACAGACAGATGCACAAGCAGTAACCAACGTAAAGCCCTTTATAACAAATACCGTTACAGAAAAGCGAGTATTGATTATCGGTTCTATTGACCGTAGCAACTGGATAAAACGACTTATATCATCGGGAAAAATTCCAGCCGACGAATTAAAAGGGAAACGTGAGAAATACATTCTATGTACTATTAAACAGCCACTGGAAGGAGTGGAAGAAGCCGTAGTGATTGCAGGTAGTGATAAAAGAGGCACCATCTATGGCATCTATGAACTGTCTTCTCAAATGGGCGTATCCCCTTGGTACTATTGGGCAGATGTTCCTGTAAAACGCCAAAATAATATTTCAATTCTCCCAGGTAGTTATACGGATGGAGAACCAGCCATAGAATACCGAGGAATCTTCTTGAACGACGAATGGCCTGCCTTGGGAAACTGGACACAAAAAGCCTTTGGCGGCTTCAACAGCCAGTTTTATGAAAAAGTTTTTGAACTCATACTTCGTTTGAAAGGTAACTTCATGTGGCCTGCCATGTGGGCCAGCGCTTTCTATGATGATGATGTGCAAAATGGAGTATTGGCAGATGAAATGGGAATTGTAATGGGAACTTCCCACCATGAGCCGATGGGATTAGCTCAACAAGACTGGAAGCGTCGCGGAACAGGCGCCTGGGATTATACCCAAAATGCCACCGTACTCCGGGATTTCTGGACAAAAGGAATGGAACGTTGTAAAGATTGGGAGTCTGTAATTACCATAGGTATGCGCGGAGATGGCGATATGCCGATGAGCAAAGATGCCAATATTGATCTATTACAGAATATTGTCAAAGACCAACGTAAAATCATAACTAAAGTTACAGGCAAGAAGATTTCCGCAACTCCTCAAGTATGGGCACTATATAAAGAAGTACAAGAGTATTACGACAAGGGGATGCGTGTCCCTGATGACATCACATTATTGCTTTGCGATGACAATTGGGGCAATGTAAGAAAACTGCCTTCATTAACAGATAAACCCCGTAAAGGTGGCTATGGTATGTATTACCACTTTGACTATGTAGGTGGCCCCAGAAACTACAAATGGCTAAACTGCAATCAGGTGGAACGCGTATGGGAACAGATGAATCTCTGTTATGAGTACGGTGTCAGGAAACTTTGGATCGTAAATGTAGGTGACTTGAAACCTATGGAGTATCCCATCCAATTTTTCCTTGATATGGCTTGGCGGCCTGAAGCTTTCAATCCTAATAATATATTCGAACATACCATAACCTTTGCTGCACAACAATTCGGCGAAGAGCATGCCAAAGAGATAGCAGACATTATTAAACTTTACAGCAAATATGCACGTAGAGTCACTCCCGAGCTACTGAATGCAAATACATATCAGTTCAGCTATGATGAATGGCCTACCGTTGTCAGAGAATGGAATAATTTGGAACTGCGAGCCTTGAGAGTCTATCAGAAACTCGATCCCCGTTGGTATGATGCATATGAAGAACTCGTCCTATTCCCAATTCAAGCTATGCAGAACATCTACGAAATGTATTACTCCGTAGCGATGAATGCTAAAGCAGAATCCCCAACAGAAATCAACTATTGGGCACAGCGCGTTGAAAAGCTATACGAAAGAGACTCCTTGCTTTGTGCTCATTATAACCATGAAATCGCAAATGGAAAATGGGATCATATGATGGATCAGGTACACATCGGATACACCTATTGGCAACAACCTGAAAAACAAGTTATGCCCAAGGTGAAAAAATCCGATGAAGCCGCTTACTTATGCCATAAGGAAACCGATGGATACATTTCTATAGAAGCAGGTAACTTCAAAAACAACCACAAGGCTACCGTAATTCCCGACCTCGGCAAAACAGAATGTGCTGTCACTACTCTGCCTGCTTCCGTAACTCCGGATAATGCCTATGTAGAATACGAAATCGAAACTGTATCTTCAGGTAAAGCAAAACTAAGCATATTGCTTGCTCCCACCCTGAACTTCAATGCAAACAAAGGACTATGCTTTGCCATTAGCGTAGACGGTGGACAAGAACAGATTATTAATTTCAACGGTCATTATAGTGGTAAAGTCGGCCCATGGCAAGCTGCCAGCATCATCAAAACAGATATGGAAGTTGATTTTGGGCAAGCCGGCAGACATGACCTTCGTTTCAGGTTTGTAGATCCAGGCGTTGTAATGGAAAAAATGCTTATAGATTTCGGTGGTCTCAAATCATCATACCTCGGAGCTCCCTCTTCTAAATTAATTAAATAAATGCCTATATGAAGAACATTAAAACTTTTATTATTATTATTTTTTCCATACTGAATTTCTCGGCATGCAATACTCCCGAGCCTATAGACCAGGATGGAACCATGCTTTGGCTGGCAAACGGACGAAGCTATGAAGAAGTGTTGGGTTCGGTTGAGACCCGGATAGACAGTGCTCTTTCCAAAGAAGAGTATCACATTTACAATGCCGATGGCAAACGCTATATCGATGGCGGTTCGCAAGCGGCAATCCGCTATGGAGTGTATGCCCTGCAAAGGGCAGAGGTCCTCGGTAAAGCCAATACCGACCTGGATATTCACGAAAAACCATATTACGAATACCGTATTCTCAACCATTGGGACAATCTTGATGATACTGTGGAAAGAGGTTATGCCGGACTATCCATGTGGGAATGGACAGCAAAAGAAATTCCCGCAAAGAGAATCCACCACTATGGTGAGCTCTGTGCCTCTGTGGGGTTGAACGGTGCTGTCCTCAACAACGTCAATGCCAATCCTCTTATCTTGGACAAAGAACATATCGAAAGAGTCGCTCAAATAGCCAACATACTCAGAGAATATGGCATAACCACCTACCTCTCCATCAAATGGACAAGTCCTATCACTCTTGACGGATTAAAATCAGGAGATCCTCTTGATCCAAAGGTACGTCAGTGGTGGAAAAATAAAGCATCTGAAATCTACGCTGCCATTCCCGATTTCGGTGGTTTTCTCGTAAAGGCAAATTCCGAAGGGCAGGCCGGTCCGCAAGATTATGGTCGGACCCATGCCGACGGCGCAAATATGCTTGCTGAGGCAGTAGCTCCCTATGGCGGAATCATTATGTGGAGAGCCTTCGTATACAGCCCTAGCAGCAGCGACAGAGCCAATCAGGCTGTAGAAGAATTCAAATCACTTGACGGACAATTTGCAGACAACGTTATTATCCAAATAAAAAACGGTCCTATTGATTTTCAGCCACGTGAACCTTTCAGTCCTTTATTCGGACAGCTATACAACACTCCCATGATGATGGAATTCCAAATTACTCAAGAATATTTGGGATTCTCCAATCATCTCGTCTACCATGGCACTACTTATGAAGAATGTCTCGACAGTGATACTTATAGAGACGGAAAAGGTTCAACCGTAGCGAAAATGGTTAAAGCCATTGCAGGTGTTGCAAATACCGGTCAAGACCCTAATTTCTGCGGTTACATATTCGCTCAATCCAATTGGTATGCTTTCGGCCGCCTTGCCTGGAATCCTACATTAAGCGCTGAACAGATTGCAGATGAATGGGCACGCCAGACTTTCATCAAACCCAAAGGAATGACATCCACAGCTTATGAACAGAAATTTCTTATCCCTGTGGCTCCCTATCAGAGGCTGAAAACAATTCCTGCCACTGCGGAAAGGGCAATATAAATGATGGGATGCCATCTGAACTTTATGTATGCCCCCCAGATAACAACAGCCAGGGCAAGGACAGGCCCGTTCACATGTGAACACCATCCAGCGGCCGCTCCTCCTGCCACCGTAAGACAAGCAATTTCTGCCACCCCGAGTCCTGCCGCTACAATCAGCCCCGACGAC
>ENA-OQLI01001374-OQLI01001374.1-human-gut-metagenome-genome-assembly--contig:-NODE-1374-length-17959-cov-10.489289_pt1 | contig 17959 bp, 13 predicted proteins | sample MGYA00242805_ERZ504812 | MGnify/ENA primary metagenome ERZ504812 (study PRJEB26092, sample SAMD00036430) | human gut metagenome | host: Homo sapiens | study: EMG produced TPA metagenomics assembly of... | reverse complement strand
GCACCAGCCCCAACCCGCTGATCCGCTCCACCACGCCGGGTCTGGACGCCGACAAGCACGGCTGCCTGATCACGAACGGCCCCGACGGCCTGACGAGCCGCCCGATGGTCTACGCCGGCGGCGATGCTGTCACCGGCGCTGCCACCGTCATTCTGGCGATGGGTGCCGGCAAAGAGGCTGCCCGCGCGATTGACGCGGCCATCAAGGCGAAGGAACAGTAAAAATTAAATTTCAGCCCCCGTGCCGCGAGGTGCGGGGGTGTTTTTGTTAAGAAAGGCTTCCCCTGAGGGGGAAGCTGGCCGCGAAGCGGACTGATGAGGGGCGAACTTTGCCATACTATCCCCTGTATGGGTAATCACGGTATCTCCGCCCCTCATCCGTCTGCGGGCGGGGCCGCAGACACCTTCCCCCAAGGGGGAAGGCACTCTTACCGAACAAAGGCATCAACCATGTATCATCCTTTCTTCCAATTCGTTCTTCCGCGCCTCGGGCAGGTGGCGCTGGATGCTTTGCTGTACCTGAACTTTTTGCAGCTGCCGCCCTTACAGCTGGTGGCCCGGTGGCCGGTGCTGTATTACGGACTGCCGCTTGTGCTGATGGGCGTGCTGGCGTATATCAGCCGCGACCCGCTCGGGCTGGGCATCGTGTTTGCCGGACATCTTGTGACATTCTACTGCATCGGTACCGCCATCGGGCTGGCGCTGCGGCGCATCGGCGGCACACCGTTGACTGTTTGGCATATTATCTGGCTGGACGGCATAACGCCGTGGCTGTTGACGGGCCTTATCATGTGGTGGGGGCGGCGGCGTGCGCTGCGGCTCTGTACGACAAAATACAGCCTGACAACGCGGAAAAATCTGCCGAACGGCAGGCTGACCATCGTGCAGGTCAGTGATGTCCACCCGCGCGCCTGTGCGGCGATGGATCACACCCGCATCCCGGAGCTGAAAGCAAAAATCGAGGCGTGCCGTCCCGACCTGCTTGTGCTGACCGGCGATATTTTCGACGAGTTCACCGAGCCGGAGGAGCTGGACGCCTTCTGCAAGCTGTTTGGCGAGCTGGACGCGCCGCTGGGCAAGTATTACGTCCTCGGCAACCACGACCTGTTCCACCACTGGCGGGAGCCGAGCTTTGGCCGCGCGGATCTGGAGCGCGGATTCGCCGCCGCGGGCGTGCGCATCCTAGAGGACACGTCCGTCCTGCTGCCCTGCGGTGTGCGCGTCGTGGGCCGCAAGGATTATCTGTACACGAACGGCAGCCGCTTCACGGCGGCGCAGCTTATGCCCGGCGGCCCCGACGACCGCTACACGGTCTGGCTCGACCATGAGCCGCGGGACTTTAAGAACGCCGCCGCGGCGGGGGCGGACCTGATTTTGAGCGGCCACACCCACGGCGGGCAGGTCTGGCCTGCGGGTGCGGTGGGCATGGTTGCCAAAAATGAGCGCAACTACGGCAGAAAGCACATTGCAGACCATTGCGATGCCATCGTCAGCGGCGGCACGGGCACCTGGGGCTACAAGTTCCGCACCCAGGGCCGCACGGAAATTGTCTGCGCGGAAATTACTACCGAAAGGGAAAACTGATTTATGAACGAACGCGAACGCCTGAGCAGCCGCTTGGGCTTTATTATGCTGTCGGCGGGGTGCGCCATCGGCTGCGGCAACGTCTGGAAATTCCCCTGGATGTGTGGCCAGAATGGCGGCGGCAGCTTTATGCTGCTCTACATCCTCTGCCTGTTGGTGCTGGGCCTGCCCGTCATGATCATGGAGTTTGCCGTGGGCCGCGCCGCCCAGGCCAGCCCCGTTACGATGTACCAGCGCCTGGAAAAGCCCGGCCATAAGTGGGGCGTATTCGGTGTCGTCAGCCTCATCGGCAACATTGCCATCATGGCGTTCTACACGGTGGTCACGGGCTGGATCTTGTACTATTTTGTCAAGTTCCTGACCGGGCAGCATGCGGATTTCGGCTTTGCGCAGATGATCGCCGACCCCGGGCTGAACGTGACCTACCTGCTTGTGGTCGTTATAGCGGCGTTTGTGCTGCTGAGCTTTAATTTGCAGGGCGGGCTGGAGCGCGTGACCAAATACATGATGAGCGCGCTGCTGGTGCTGATGCTGGTGCTGGCCGTGCACAGCCTGACGTTTGCCGGTGCGGCGGAGGGGCTGCGGTTCTACCTTGTGCCGGATTTCTCGGCCATTGACGGCGGGGTCATCGTGGCGGCCATGAACCAGGCGTTTTTCTCGCTGTCCGTCGGCATGGGCGGCATGGCGATCTTCGGCAGCTACATCGGCAAGGATCACGCGCTCATGGGCGAGTCGCTGCGGGTCATTTTTCTCGACACGTTCGTGGCCGTGCTGGCGGGCATCGTCATCTTCCCGGCGTGCTTCACCTACGGGCTGGAGGTCACGGCAGGCCCCAGTCTGCTGTTTGACACGATGGCGGGGGTGTTCGGCAATATGGCCGGGGGCCGCTGGTGGGGCGCGCTGTTCTTCCTGTTCATGGTGTTTGCGGCGCTGTCCACCGTGCTGGGCGTCTGCGAGAATATCCTTGCCATGGTGCGTGAGCTGACCGGGTGGAGCCGCCCGAAGGGCTGCGTGGTCTGCGGCGTCGGCATCTTTCTGCTGGCGCTGACGACGGCGCTGGGCTACAGCGTGCTGCACTTCCAGCCGTTTGCGCCGGGCAGCGCGTGGCTGGACTTCTGGGACTTCATCGTCAGCAACAATGTGCTGCCGCTGGGATCGCTGGTGCTGGCGCTGTTCTGCTGCAACCGCTTTGGCTGGGGCTGGGACAATTTTGTAGCCGAAGCCAACACCGGCAGGGGCCTGAAGGTCCGCCCCTGGATGAAGCCGATTTTTAAGTATTTTGTGCCGGGTGCGATTTTGTTTATTTATATTTACGGCATGGTTACGTTTCACTGGCGGTCAAAAGGAAAAAGTCCTGTCTCCGGGAAAGGGAGGCAGGACTTTTCGGTTTTACGCTGGGATGCGCGGGCAGAGCCTGTTTGCGGGTGCTACGACACCTTGCGGAAGTAATTGATCAAAATACTCTTGATATAATTATACCGCCGCGCGTAGCTGTTCTCGACGCGGATCAGCTCAAAGCCGTGCTCGCGGCAGATCTGGTCCTTCTTGCGGTCACGGCGTTGGACGGCGGGGTCGTCGCGGTGCTCGCGGCCATCCAGTTCGATGGCTAAAATCGGCATCAGGCGGCGGCCCTCCCGCTGGTAGACGACGAAGTCGAACCGCCCGGTGTAGAAAAGATCGGCGCAGCCGGGATTATCCTCAAACACCTGGGCGATGGGTACCTCCTTGCGGACCGTACAGCGGCTGCCGTCGAGGAAGGCGTTGTCCAGCGCGTGGTTCAGATTTTCCAAAAAGGCATCCTCGGTCTTGGTGCTGTAGGGCTTGATGCCCAGCGCACGGCTGGCGGCGGGCTTCTCGGTCACCTCGGACTGGCCGTTTTTGCGCACGTACTGCACCAGCTCGTAAATATCGTCGTCGGTGCTGTCGGCGTGCAGGCGGTCCAGCGCGGCCTGGTTCGAGAGGATGACCAGCTGCTCCCGCGCGCGGGAGGTCGCCACGTTGATGAGCTCCTTATTCGTTTTCAGCCAGTCGTAGGTGCGCGGGCGGGTCTGGTCGGTCAGCGCCAGGGAGAAGATGACCACGTCTTTCTCGTCGCCCTGAAAGGCGTGCACCGTGCCGCAGGCAGCGTTCTCAAAGTGCTTCGCGCGCAGCATGGCCTCGATGGCGGCGCGCTGCTTCGCAAACGGCGTGATGATGCCCACCTGCTTGTCCGGGTGCGCGGTCAGGTATGCCTCGATGCGGCGCACCTCCTGCGGGGCGGTGTTTTTCTCGTCGGTGGTGTCGTTGGGCACGTCCACATAGACGAGCGGCGTGGGGTCGGTCTCGCGGCTGGCAATGTGCAGCTTGTGGTTGTAGTATTTGCGATTGTTGAACTCGATGATCTTGGGGCTGCACCGGTAGTGGTAGCTCAACAGCGTCTCGTCGCTGACGGCGTCGCAGGCCAGAAAGCATTTGTAGATCGAGTTTTCGATGTAATCGTACTCCTGCGTGACACCGTAGCGGCGGCGCAGCGTGCGGTTGTCGGCGGGGTCCAGCAGAATGACAGGCGAGAGCTGCTGCGGGTCGCCCACAAGCATCAGCGACGCCCCGCGCAGGATGGGCACAAGAGACATGGCTGTGCTGCACTGGCTGGCCTCGTCCATGATGACCATGTCAAAGCTCGGCTCCGGGTCGCCCAGGCGGTGAGCAGAGATGCAGGTCGTGGCCACAATGGGAAAGACGCGCAGCAGCTTTTTCAGGTTCTCCGGCTCCGAGAGGTACTTGTTGAACTGCGTGACCCGCTCCTTGTCGGTGTCGGGGCTGTGGACGATGCTCATTAAATCGTTATATTTCGGCTCCTCCAACCGGCGGATGCAGCGGGCCGAGGTGTAGTAGAGGTAGCGCAGCAGCTCGTCTTCGTTGCGGTCCAGCAGAGCCAGCGCGTCGGCAGAATCGATGCTGCCGTAGGCGGCCAGCTCACGGTCCACCTGCGGCAGCTGCCCGGCCTGCAGCTCGTACTGGAAGTTCATCTGGCCGCGGGCGTCCAGCAGGCGCCGGATGGTCTCCCGCCGCTCCCGCAAATCAAGGATGCGCTCATACCGTTCCAGCAGGGCGGTCAGCTGTTTGGCGCGGGCCGTGCGGTCCGCGTGGTTTTTGTCCAGCAGCCGCTCCGGCACGGGGATTTTTTTGCACTGCTCAAACAGCTGGTCGATGGTGCGCAGGGCCTCGGCGGTTTTCTCGTTGTTGCCAAGGCGCAGGATCGGGAACGGCACGGTCTGGCCGTGGTAGGTGACGGCCTGCAGCTTTTCCACAACGCCGTCAATGGGATGGTTGTTGTAGCTGGAAAAAAGCACCGTGCGCTCGTTGAAAAACGCCGTCGTCAGCGTGTTGACGATGGTGTTGGTCTTGCCGGTGCCCGGCGGGCCCTGCACGTAGGCCAGCGGGTAGCGCATGGCGTTGTTGATGGCCAGCAGCTGGTCCAGATTGACCTTGTTGTTCAGCAGCGCCAGCGGGTAGGACTTGCGGCGGCGCGGCTTGGCGGTCATCTCGCCGAAGAAGGCCCGCAGCGGGGCGGTGGCCGTCTCGCCGGAGGGGTCCTCGAACATAGTAAGGATGCCGCGGTACTCATGCTCCAAGTCCACGGGGCAGTCGCGGCTGATGGCGACGAGGTAGGGCAGGTCATCGACCCGCACCCGCGGGTTGCTGCGGGTGATGCGGTCCTTGATGGTCTCGGCGTGCTTCGTGAACTCGTCCAGCAGCGTATAGTCGTCGGCATCCAGAAATTGATGGATGCTCAGCTTGCTGCCGTTGACGGTGAACTCCCGGCAGATGACCGGCTCCGCCTCGGCCCGCAGGGCACGCTTTTTCACGTCGAGCCGCAGCGGGCGGTAGGCCAGTACGTACAGCCCCTGCCGGGTGTCAATGCTGATAAGGTTCAGCCCCAGCGTGGGCAGGCTGGGGCGGGCGGCGTTCCGACGGCGGTCCTCGACCCGGCGCTGGAACCGGCCCACCAGCTCACGGAACTGGTCGTCGGTCAGCTCCAGCGTGTCCTCCTTATAATCGGCAAAGCAGTCGGCGTCAATTTGATGGATCAGGCTGTAGTTAGACTGGTAGGGCGTGGCGTCCAGCCGGTTGCAGGCGGCCAGATAGTCCAGCACCCGCAGGTTTGCGGCGTTGTCAAACAGCGCCGCGTACCGCCCGGGGTTGTCGCGGATGTCGTCGATGAGCGTCTGGTTGACGGGGCACCACGAGCCGTCCACGACCTCGGCGGTCTGGATGCGGTCAATGCTGATATGGTCGAGCGCCTGCACGCTTAATTTGCCCAGATGCAGCCCGTCAACGTTCAGGGTGCGGGTCCTGGGGTTCATCCCGCGGATAGCGACCCAATATTTGGTCTGCTGGGTCTGTTGGTTTTTGTATTCAATGCTCAACCACCGCCCCTCATGAGAATGGCACGGAAAATCGAGCGCGTGATGTTGTTCAATTTTCCGCTCCTTTCGGGTCGTGGCTTTCTTGCCTCCCTCGCAGAGGGGGCCAAGAGGGCTACTTCGACAAGCGCCGGTATTCCAGCGGGGTCAGGCGGAACTGGTCGTAGAACGCTTGGGCAAAGCGGCCCTGGCTCTCGTAGCCGACCCGGGCGGCGATGTCCTGCACCCGCTGGGGGGTCGTGCGCAGCAGCTCGGCGGCTCTTTCGAGCCGGCGGCGGCGGAAGTAGGCGAGATACCCCTCGCCCAGTACGTTCTGGCAGTACAGCTTGAAGCCGCTCTCGCTCAAACCAAAATGGTCGGCCAGCTCCCGGGCCGGGCGGCGGACCGAGAGGTCCTGCAGAACCAGCGTCTCGGCCTCGCGCACACATTCGACCTGCCGCGCGGGGCAGCGGGCCGTGTCGGCCTCGTCGGGCAGGCGCAGCAGCTCATACAGCAGCCGCACGGCGGCATAGCGCAGCTCGCCGGGGGCGGCGTAGGCTGCGTCGTCCCAGACCTCGTCCACTATGGCCGTGATGGCGTCGCTCATCGGGCAGCAGTGGACGCCGCCGCGGCAGAAATAATCCGCGATGCCGCCTATTTCCAGCCCCATCAGCGTCAAAAAGCTGTCCGCCTGCACGGCGTTGGGGTCAATGAAAAGCTGCAGCGCCTCATACTGGCTGCCGGGCAGGTAGAAGTCCGCACCGGGCACAGCAAAGCTGACGGCGGCATGACCCTCCGTCACGATGGCATATTGTGCGCCGTCCGGGATGGCGCGTCGTCCGCTGCGGCAGAAATCAAAGACGAGCAGCCGCGGCCAGTCCAGCGGGGGCGGGCAGAGCGGCGCGTCCAGCCGGGTGAAGCAGAGCTGCACGCCGGGTGCAAGCTCCCGCCGGTCAAGCGGGGCTGCGGGGATGAGGTTGTCTGCTTTCATGTTTGGTTATACAGTAACTAAATATCTTGAATTTTCGAAAAACTGTGCGCAAAATTACGATACTGAAATGCACTGAAATGGTCATAAAAGCCGAAAATTTGCGGATAGAAAACTGCTAAAAAGGCAAAATGTGCGAAATCGGAAAAATGGAAAAATAAGGGAAATTTGTGCCAAAAACCGAAAAAATCAGTCTATGACCGGCACATCCAGCCCGAACTCCTGCGGGCGGAACCGCGGGCAGACATTCTCCGAGATGCAGATGACCGACGCGGCCAGGCGGCTGCCGATCTCGCAGGCCTCGGCCAGCGTCTTGCCGTAGGTCAGGCCGATGACCGTCCCGGCGAAGAAAGCATCCCCCGCGCCGGTGGTGTCGATGACATCGACCTTCTTGGCGGGCACCATGCCGCTCTCGCCGTCGGTGCGGGCGTAGACGGCGCCCTGCTCGCCCATCGTTACGACCATGCAGGGAATGTTGGCGCTGCGCACGTTGGCGGCCAGCGTGGCGCGCATCTCGTCCGGCGTCAGGTGGTCGTAATCGTCGGAGAACATCAGCCCGGCCTCCTGCTGGTTGCAGACAAAGCAGTCGATCTCCTGCAGGAGGCTGCGGCGCTCCATGGCAATGCTCATGTTGGAGACCGCGGCGTAGACCTTTTTGCGGTACTTTTTGGCGTAGTGCAAAATCTGCTTGACGGTCTCCTTCTCCAGATCAAACTCGATGGCGATGCCGTCGCAGTCGGCAAAGATCTCGTCACCCTTTTCCTTTAATAATGCGGTCAGCGGCGTCGTGTCGGGCCGCTTCGAGATGGCGGCGCAGACATCGCCGTCGTTGTTGAACACGGCCAGCCAGGTGCCCATGCCGTCCGGCACGCGCTGGATGTAGCGGGTGTTGACCTTGTGCCGGGCCAGCTTGTCAATGACGTCCTGGCCGGAGCCGGTGTCGTCCACCAGACTGACGAAGGTGGGGCGCAGCTCGACATTGGCAATGTCCTCCGCCACATTGCGGCAGACGCCGCCGTGTACCTGCTCGACCCGGCCCGCGTTGCGCCCGCCCGGGATATAGGTGGACAGCGGATACCCCTTGATGTCCACAAAGACAGCACCGATGACTACAATGCCCATAAGATGACCCCCAAAAAGCTGATTTTACCTGTATTTTACCATACATTCGACATTTGCGCAAACCCCGCCCGAACGGGCAAAACATGTTGGCGTGATGTACACTTTATGCTTGTAAGAGGGTCGATTCTGGTATAGAAGCTTGAATAATTTCGTACATCTTGTTTACTTGAGGTAAAAGTAATAAATGTTCCAGACAGAACGGGTGCAAAATGTACAGGCTCTTGCAGTGTGGGGTTAATACTAGCTGACAAAAAACAAGTGATGCTATGGACATTTGAAATATGTCTGCTATAGTGAATACACAAGCCGCAGGCTATACCAAAGATTGGTATCCGGCGAGCCAAAACAAACCGCGAAGGGAGCTCTATTGTGAAGCATAAAAAGAATGGCTTTACCCTTGTAGAACTTATTGTAGTATTGGTAATTCTTGCTGTGCTGGCAGCATTGCTTGTACCGGCTTTGACTGGCTATATTGACAAAGCCCGCAAAAGTCAGGTAATTGCCGAAACAAGAATGCTCACGCAGGCCGCTCAAACGGAACTATCTTCTCTATACGCAACAAACGAATTCGCTGAGCAAAATAAGTATGCTATATTTACTGTTGCTTCCAAGAACGATAAGCCTTATATCCTTGACACTTCTGAGCGAGAACTGACAGGCCTGAGAAAGAAATATGATAATATCGTCAGTTTATCGGAAGTACCAAGTCTTACAGATGGCAAAGGCGACTTTTTCATTATTGCTGACCATGCCGGAAAGATTCAGTTTACGGTTTTCAAGGACAGTAAGAATTATGTAGGCGTCTACTGTGAGGAAGATGGATCTTATGGCGCATATATTAATGAGTCAGAAATCAAATTTGCAAATGGTGGTGATTATATAGGAAAAGTAGTAATCAACAATATTTATGACAGCGATGGGACGAAAGCGTGGTCTAAGGCAATGGTCTTTGGTTGGCTGGAAATCGAAGGATTTAACCCGGATCCATAATGTGCTTTTGCGTGTAGGTAAGCAAAATAAATTGCGATAAACATTTCAAACGTATAGAGCACCTGACCTGGCAGGCGTACACAAGCCGCCACATCGGACGCCGCCTTGCTGGAAGGCAAACAGAAAATCCAAAAGCCCCTGCGCCAATACAAAAATCCGCCCCGGATGCTGAAAGATTCGACATCCGGGGCGGTGGTTGTTTTTGCGCTTTTTAGGGCAACGGGAGGATCGTATCATCCTTCTCGGTGTAGCTGCCTCCATCCATGCGGGCGCGCACGAAGTGCACGCCGTCACGCAGATAGAACGTGTTGTGCTCCAGCAGGGCATCCGGGTTCTGGGAAGGGCTGGTATACTGACTACAGGCTTTCTGGCAACGGTCTGTGCATTCTCTGCGTTGGCTTCTGGCAATACAACACAGTTAGCGATTCACAGCAATCAAACTACTGTGGAAACAGGAAAAACCGTGCAGCTGTCACTGACAATCGATGCCACAGACCAACCCATTTTAGGGGCAAGTTTTGACATGCGGATTGCCGATGGCTTTCAGTTTTCTTCTCTAAGTGCTGGCAGTGGCATTGAGCAAAGCGAGCTGTCCTATAACTACATCGAGGGTGAGATAATTGCCGTTTACATGGACAACGATGTAGGAGGTTCGGCAGCAGGACAAGGAACAGAAATATTGACCCTGGATCTTGTTGCAGTGTCACCCACAGCGGCTGAACCGGTAACGTTCTTGTCTACTGATGTTGTGGGCGGAACGACTACAACGGATATCCAGATGGATGCATCCGCAACGGCAGATCAGGTCAATGTTACAGGAGTGACTGTTGAGATTCCGACATCGGAACCTGTGCTGGTGGAGGATGGACAGCAATCTGAAACACCGGCACAAAATGCTGCGATGGATGAACAGCCAACAAGCCCTGCGGCTGAGGTGATTCAAGATGCCCCGGGAGTCCGTAGTGGAGATTCCAACAGTAGTTCGGTGGAACAACCTGCTGAACAAAATGAAACCAGCCAATCACTTGTCGTGTCAGGCGTGACAAGTGAAACCTATGATGCGGCAGACACGGCGGAAAATATGGAATCCGAAGAGAATGGCCAGCGTGAAACGGTGAATTCTTCAAATGCACTGATTCTGCCAGTGATATTCATTGCTCTGGCTGTATTTATGGTGGAAATTGTGGTGATCTTCTTCCGTAAACGTAAAAAGTAATAGTTTGGAGCAATACCCCCACTTTTAAACGTAAACGAAAATGTTGTTTTGAAAGTGGGGGCTTTTTGCATAATTTTACTAAATATCATTGTATCAACAGATAGGAGAAGTTACGAGCAGTTCTATGTTGACGTGATGAACGCCAACCGCCAGAAGGCGGACTTCTTCGCCAGCGGCGACGGCAACTACCACGTGGAAGAAGCACAGATCGCCGACGGCCTGACCCTGCGCATCAAGAACCCCCTGACCTACGGCACACCCGCCACCGATCTTGAACTGAACCAGTATGAGCTGGTGGACTGCAACGGCCATGAGTACGACCTGCCCGAAGGCCAGATCAGCGGTGCAATCGTGGGCGACAACGGCGTTGTGATGCTGCGCATGAACGAGCACCTCTCCGCCGAGGACGACGGCCTGCCGCTGGCTGAGCACCTGAGCGAAACGTATTCCCCCTAGTATACGATCAAGCTGAACTACATTGCCCCCGATGACTATATCGTGCCCGCCGACCAAATGCGGGGCCTGACCCCCGCCGAGGGCACCCCCAGGGCCGAGACCGTCATGCGGCACTCGAACTGCGAACAGTTTGTGGCCTGGGTGGACGCCGGCGTACACGACATAAAGCTGCATTTCAGCCTGTCTGACCAGAGCGCGGACTACACCGTGCAGGATAGCGAGTACGAAGCCTGGGGCGAAGATCATGTGCAGGTTTGGGTGCGGTTCCATTGGCTGGACCAGAAGGCAACCGACGACTACCCCTACGAGCAGCCGGTCATCACCGCCGAGTGGCTGGATGCCGACGGAAATGCCCATCAAGGCACTTATGATGGGGGCAGCCTAACAGAAGACGAAGCATTGGATAATTGCAAATCATATTAAAGTGGCAAATCAATTGCCACTTTACGCTGTTCTGTATTGTAATCCATTATTACCGTACATTTCAGCTCTCAAAGTGGTCCAACTTTTCGTCTGCACTCCCTTTCCCAACAAAATACTTCGTCTGTGACAATAGTACGAACCAATAGTAAAAATAATGTAGGAGAGGGGTCTGTTCGCTGTATTGCATCGTAGGATTCAGCAACTCAACACATACACCAGATGTAAGCGCTCAACAATTGCCGTCCTGTGAAAGAGGCGACTCCTGTGCGATAATATAGTTATCGAGAACTTTTGAGAATTATCAGTAATTATCAGTAATTCTCGATAATTATTGAGAATTCTTAAAAAATCTCAGTATGGGAGGGAGACGGTTTTGTTCTGCTCTCGAAGCGTTTGCAAAACGGAGTGTTCCAGTGGCCGCGTGACAGGCAGGAAGTTATGGACCTTACGCAGAAACAGTTCTCGGATTTAATGAACGGGCTAAGTATTGTCAGTACAATACGAACTGCGCAGCCTAAATATTTGTGCTGAAGGATATGGCAAAACGTAAAATTTTCGGCCACGCCAGATTCATTTTGCTTTGCGGAAACTCTACCCACTACAAACGTCTGCATCCTGAGAGAGCCTCTGCTGTAGAGGCTCTTTTTTCGATTTGACCGAAAAGCAGGATTGAAGCCTGACAGGCCTCTCTCCTCAGCTCAGCGCACACTGTGCATGGGCAAAATGCCAAATGCTGACTGGGGTTCGATTGGACAGCATAGCCAGAAAAGAGTACAATAGTATGTAAAGAAAACACTTTTTTGATGGAGAGAACTGCCATGACTAAGCTTACAGCAGAAGAATTGAAGGGTTATACCAAAGAGGACATGATTGCTTTGGTGATGCAGATGCAGGAAGCACTGGCGGTTTCAAATGCAAAACAGTTTGGCAGAAAAAGCGAAACGATGGAATGCCTTGGACAGGTAAGCCTGTTTAATGAGACTGAAATGTATGCGGATGCATCTGTACCTGAAGCAACCGCTAAGAAAGCACATGGCAAAAAGAAGGCCGGCAAGCAGAAAGAAAACGTCTCCAGACTGCCCTTGCGCGTACAGAACCACGAGCTTCCCGAGGAAGAATTGGTTTCTGTTTTTGGTGAAAACGGCTGGAAGCGGTTGCCGGACAAGGTATATCTGAAAGTGGAATATCTGCCGGCTCGACAGGAGTGCGTGGAACACCATATTGCACTCTATGCGGGTATACGCAAAGAGGACAGGCAGAAGACTGTCGTGCAGACACCGCATCCTGTTGAAGTTATTGAGAAGAGCCTGGCAACATCCTCGCTTATTGCCTGCATTATGAATATGAAATATGTGAATGCCATTCCACTCTACCGCATGGAGCAGGAATTTGCACGCAATGACCTTGTCATTTCTCGAGCCAACATGGCAAACTGGATGATCTATTCCACGGATCATTATTTCAGCCTCATGTATGACCTGCTTAAAAGTATATTGTGCAAACAGCACGTGGTGCAGGCAGACGAGACTACCTGTAATGTGGTACGGGATGACCGCCCGGCCGGCACCAAGTCCTATATGCATGTGTACAGGACGAATGAGTTTCAAAAGGGCCGGCAAATCGTTCTGTACAAATACAGCCCGGGGCGTGGGCACAAGGTAGCCGCTGAGTTTCTGGAGGACTTTCACGGATATCTGGAAACGGATGCTTTCAGTGGCTACAAGGCTCTGGAAAAGGAGCAGACGCAAATTACAGCAGCTTTTTGCTGGGCCCATGCTCGCAGAGACTTTTCCGATGCCTTAAAGGCAGTCGGTGCTAAGAGCGGAGTTGCAATACCGCAGGAAGGTTCCGTTGCCGCTCAGGCACTAGCCAAAATAGCAAAGATCTACCATCTTGAAGGCTTACTGAAAGATTTCTCACCAGAAGAACGTCTGCGCCGCCGCCAAAAGGAGATTGCTCCTTTGGTAGAGGCTTATTTCGCATGGGTAAAAGAGCAGAACCCTTTGCAGATTGGCAGCAAGAAAACCTGTGATGGATTGGCTTACAGCCTGAACCAAGAAAAGCAGCTGAAAATGTTCTTGTGTGACGGAGAAATCCCTATTGACAACTCTGCAAGTGAGCGTGCTATCCGCCCCTTTACAGTCGGGCGCAAAAACTGGATGATGCTCAACACCCCCAGAGGAGCACAATCCAGTGCGATTCTCTACAGCATTGCAGAAACAGCCAAGGCCAACAATTTGAAGCCGTATACAATGCCACACGCCGGGGCGAATGGTGAGCATAACACCTGCTGGTACACGAAACGCCACCAGGTGTGTCTCTGCTTGTTCCGCTGTATAAAACGCCGGGGCAAAATACACATACATATCATGGTCCAGGCTGAGGATTCCTTCCCCGCCAGGGGCCGTTGGTTCCACCAGCCGAGAATAGCTACCAAAGTTGCGGAAATTGTCTGGGGTAAGTGGACTTATTTCAAGCGTTTTCATATTTTTTTCCTCTAAAATTTCCAATATAACCGCATTCCAGGGGCCCAGTTCAACACAAACCTGCTCGCTATACGCCATTTCCGCCCCTGTTTCCAGGTTGCGCGCGATTCCTTGCTCCGGTAAGCCGCCATCTGCAGCGGCAAAAGACAGTGTTTTCGTTGCGTTTTCGAAGTTGAATACCGCCGCATAGCGCCGCCCCTCATGGCACAAAGTATAAAACGGGGTGGTGCCATCGCACAGATAAACCGGACGGAAAGCCTGTCCCAGCCGCGCCACCTCATTGATCGCCGCACAGTTGGCGATTTTTTCTGCGCGGGAGCGCGCCTGCCGGATGATTGTGTCATCGCCCACCGGCCCGTAATTGTCCGAGAGCATCATGACTGTTCCGGAAATAATGGCCGAATAATACCGTGCACGCGCCTCGTTTTCGGTGGTCACCCCCCGCCCGTCAACTACAGAATGGCACAACGACACATGGTCCGGGTCATTGAAAGTATATAGGCGGTGGTTGGTCCACCAGGCAAAGTTCAGGGCGTTCAACACATATCGCACATCTTCATGGTGGCCGAAAGCATCACAGCAACAACGGCGGGAGTGCCCAAGGAAAGTGGGGAACAGCGGCGCAATGGACAAACTGACGAAAATTTCACGTCCTGCGCGGTCGATTTTCTCTGACAAAACCGAGTAGGCATAGTTCAGTGCCATGCGCCCTGTAAACTCGGGGCGGTAGTGGGCTCCTTCCACACTGCCGTGGGAAAGAAAGTCGATCTTGATGTAATCCACGCCCAAATCAATCAGATGCCGGATGGTTGCCCGGGCCATTTTTTCCCATTCCGGGTGGGTGACATCCAAGGGCTGGGAACCATCGATGGCCGGCAGCAACGCGCCCGTATCGTCCCGCAGGAAAAGATCCTTCATCTTGACGTTGGTACCCTGCGCAGGAATATCACCAAGTGTTGCGAACCAGTTACAGGGGATGGCATACCAGCCTGCTTTCTGTCCTTTTTTGTGCAGTTCCTCTATAATCTGTCGGATTTTTTGCTCATCCAACCCCAGCGCACCATCCAGGTTGATGAATGTTTCCCCCTGTTCCCCGCAGAAGTTCGGCAGGGCAGTACGGATAAATTCCCCTGCCTGTTCCCAATGAGCCAGTTGCAGCCCTGGCCCCACAGCAGAATAGCTGTTCCATCCGAACGGGACTGAACCTTTCCGCCACGGGCGCGGCGGGACCAGGGCCGCATACAAATCACTGTAATGCTCCATACCGTCCCGGATGCTGTCGCACCAAAACATGACAAAGCAGGAAGATTTCACCCATTCGCCGCACACCAGGCCGTGGGGGCATACATCGTGCGTGCCGGGCCCCGCCGCCCCGCAGTACGCCTGTATGCTGCGGGCATCGTTGTGCAGCCAGCGGATGGCGTTTTTCCATACGGAAAGATCCAACGCACCCACCACAAAGCTTTCTTGTGTGCGTTCATCATACAGCGCAGTAACATCATAACTTTCCCGACCGCAGGCAGGCACCGCAGATTCGTACCGGGACCACATGTCGTTGTCATACGGAACGACCAGCATTTTCTGGTCCAGCGATAAAAACAGTGGTCGTTCTTCCCACGTGGGATAGGGCGTTATCACCGGCGCTAAAAAACGTGTGGCGGTTTTCCCCCGCGTATCATGCAGTTTCACCTGTACCGTCAGTTCCCCGCCGTCATACGCCGTCACTATCTGGTGCAGACGCAGCGCCCCATGGCGATACCGCGCCGTCATTCGATGGTATCCGCCCAGTTTATCAGTGCCTTCCTCGCAGCTGTATCCTTCCAGGCTGGTATCCCTGGTACTGATCACCTGGCCATCGCGGTTTTTCCTTCAGAATAAAACGCGCGAATGAACGTTCCCTTCTGGTAATAACGGCATATGCCATTGCTCAACAGTTCCGCCTTCGCCAGACCGCGCTCGCAAACGCATTCGACTTTGGGCGGCTGCATTGTCAATGCTTTTTTCAAAGTATCTTTATCAACAGTAGCGTCCATTCGGTTACCTCCTTTGTGCAGTAGCACAGCATCTTTTCTGCCCAAATCAACTCAAAGCCAATCCGGACAGTGTATAAAAAAACCAATGGCTGACCGGTCAAACGACTGGTCAGCCATTGATCGCATCACGGATTAAACGGCCTGTATACTATAATGCCCACTGGATCAGCCGTCAAATTCAGCACCCGTGATCTTAGCCATATCAACACCTTTGGTCTCTCCCAGTTTGGTCATCACAATGACAAGGCACAGCAGCACCAGCGGGATGCAGACCACACCACATACCAGCGCCAAAGAAGAAACATAGCGCATGCAGATCGAGATGATGGTGGTAGAAACGATACCTCCGGCGATCAGGACCAGCGACAGAGTCCCAAGGACAGATGCGCGCAGATTGGTCGGGGTGGACTCGCCGGGGATAACCAGATACAGCAGGTCGCTCACACTCCAGTAAGCACCTACGAAAATGCCGTAGCAAGCACCTACCAGGTAGGCATTCCAGCCTTGGGAAGCCGCAAATACGAACGCGCCCAGCATCACAAAGCAGACCATACCCATGGTCAGGGCGGAACGCTTACGGCCCAAACGGTCGGTCAGGAAACCGCCCAAGAACGTCATACGGGCATTAAGGATCGGGTAGGCTACAAGTGCCTGGTTGATTTGATTACTATCCATGCCGGAAGTGGACATGATGGAGGTGTAAACACCTGTTATACCAATAGACATCGCAAAGACAAAGGCTGCCAACACATTCCAACGAAGCTGGCGATGATGGGCAATAAAGCGGATAGCATGAAACACACCACCGGTCTCGCCCTTTTTCTTGGTTTCTTCGCTCGCCACTCCGGAATTTTCCAAATGCTCGATTCGCTGCTTAAGGAAGACCGGCGTTTCGCGGAGGGTCAAGAAGCTAATGATAGCCACACTAAAAGCCAAAATGACAGGAACAATCAGAACATTGCGTCACTTGGTAACAACGTCACCCATAAAAGCCATTCGCAGGAAGGGGATACCGGCAACGCCGATATAGGCAATTGTCTTCGTCATAGAACAAAGCTTGGCACGGTGCTGTTCCGGGGCGCTTTCCATAATATACATAACCTGTACATCGTTAGGAATAAAAAACTTGATAACAAGCAAACCAACGATGTAGATGTAGATGTTAGGTGCAACCATGCAGATCAGCATACCCATCCCCATGCCAATGGTATTGATGAACAGGAACAGTCGCCGCCCCAAACGGTCTGCTAATGCCTTATAAAACGGAAGAATGAGGATGATGATATTGGCCGGCAGGGACATCAACGCAAGGTTGGACAAACCAATGTTATAATCAAGGCCTTGTCCCATGACAAAAAAAACCTTAATCACTTCCGGCTGGATCGAACTAGAAATATTTGAAGTCAATTCATCTACAATAAAGATAAGCGCCAGCATTGCAATCAAAAAAACAAAATACCCTTTGCCTGTTGACTTCTCCAGTTGTCTTTTTCGTTTTTCCAATTCTGTAACACGTTTTGCATCCGTCATTGTTTTTTCCATATCGATTCTCCTCGCATAATTAAGTTTTGGGTTTCATGGTCTGGTGCGGGATTTCTGTACACTTTACATTTCGACGCACTAACCGAGAGGGCACATCAGGTCATCACCATTCAATCACCGCTATTTGTGCAATTCGAACAATTGCTTTCTACAATTTTTGCATTTTTTATGTATTGCGTTCTTTGGCTTCAGTATAATGCTGTCTCCCAAAATAAACAATCGCAAAAAGCGACACCCGGAAAAAATATTTGTATCATTTTACGAGAATCATAGTCTTTGTTTCCCTTTTCTCTCACGCTGCCCCCCGAACACAGCACTTCACCCATTCACTCTTTGACTGTCCTACTGCCACATTTAAGTTATACAGTAAAATTTTTTTTACGAAAGAAAATTAAAACAATTTTGCTACGAACTTGAAAGGCATTTTCAGTTTCGACCAACAGCTGCATTTTTGTAATGTCGGACTTGAGTAGACATATCAATACCAAAAAGGCTGTTGCACAAGGAAAAAAATCCAAGTGCAGCAGCCTCTTTACGGTTAAATGCCTCCAGAAGCACAAAAATGCTCGCCATAGACCCCCTAATTTCCAAAAAGCAGATAACTCAAACAGGCCCTTCTGAATAACGATTGTTTTCCAGAGGAGCCTGTTTTCCAAATTTTCAAAAATCAGAAATTCAGGTATGCTTTAGGCTGAATCAAATGCAGATTTTGCAGTCCACTGTTGCACTTTGCCA
>ENA-OQLI01001369-OQLI01001369.1-human-gut-metagenome-genome-assembly--contig:-NODE-1369-length-18006-cov-3.246490_pt1 | contig 18006 bp, 14 predicted proteins | sample MGYA00242805_ERZ504812 | MGnify/ENA primary metagenome ERZ504812 (study PRJEB26092, sample SAMD00036430) | human gut metagenome | host: Homo sapiens | study: EMG produced TPA metagenomics assembly of... | reverse complement strand
TGGTAACTGACAAAACCGCTATCCAGTTTCGTATATTAAACCGCTCCAAAGGACCTGCCATGTGGAGTCCGCGTGCGCAATGCGACCGTAACAAATTCATCTGGGCATGGCGTGAAATTCTGGAAAACACTCCCAACCTGCATATTTGGCAGGATACCGTACAAGAGATTCTTGTTGAAAACGGCGAAGTGACCGGACTCACTACTCTTTGGGGAGTAACTTTCCGCGCCAAATGCATCGTACTGACTGCCGGAACTTTCCTGAACGGACTGATGCACGTGGGACGCACCATGCTTCCGGGCGGACGAATGGCCGAACCTGCATCCTACCAACTGACCGAATCCATTGCCAGACATGGCATCACATACGGACGAATGAAAACCGGAACGCCGGTACGCATCGACGGACGCAGCGTGCCCTACGAGGATATGGATGGTCAGGACGGAGAAAACGACTTCCACAAGTTCTCCTTTATGGATAACGGCGTGCGCCATTTGAAGCAACTGCCATGCTGGACCTGCTTCACTAATGAAGAAGCACACCGCATCCTGCGCGAGGGTCTGCCGGACTCTCCCCTTTTCAACGGACAAATTCAAAGCATAGGTCCCCGTTACTGTCCCAGTATAGAGACAAAAATTGTGACCTTCCCCGACAAAGAACAGCATCAGCTTTTCCTGGAGCCGGAAGGTGAAACCACTCAGGAACTCTACCTGAACGGCTTCTCTTCTTCCTTGCCAATGGACATACAGATTGAGGCACTGAAAAAGATTCCTGCATTCCGGGATCTCGTAATTTACCGCCCCGGTTATGCAATAGAATATGACTTCTTCGATCCCACCCAGCTCAAACATACGTTGGAAACGAAGAAAATCAAAAACCTGTTCTTTGCCGGACAAGTAAATGGAACCACCGGCTACGAAGAAGCAGCCGGACAGGGCATCATCGCCGGTATCAATGCACATATCAACTGCCATGGCGGAGAACCCTTCACCCTTGCACGAGATGAAGCATACATCGGCGTATTAATCGATGACTTGGTAACCAAAGGCGTTGACGAGCCTTACCGTATGTTTACTTCACGTGCGGAATATCGTATCCTCCTCCGTATGGATGATGCCGATATGAGACTTACCGAAAGAGCCTGGAAACTCGGACTTGCAAAGAATGACCGCTACGAGTTACTAAGAAGCAAACGCGAAGCCGTTACAAACATCATAAACTTCACCCGGAATTATTCGATGAAACCAGCATTAATCAATCCGGTACTGGAACAACTTGGCACCACTCCACTTCGCCAGGGATGCAAGCTGATAGATTTGATAAACCGTCCGCAAATAACCCTGGATAACATGGCACAGCATGTCGGCGCTTTCCATCGGGAACTTGATAAAATTACGGAAAGAAAAGATGAGATTATCGAAGCGGCAGAGATACTTATCAAGTATGAAGGATACATCGGACGCGAACGAATCATAGCAGATAAACTGGCACGACTGGAAAGCATAAAGATTAAGGGAAAGTTTGACTATAATTCCATTCAATCCCTTTCCACCGAAGCCCGCCAGAAGTTAGTCAAAATCGACCCGGAAACAATAGCCCAAGCAAGCCGGATTCCGGGAGTATCACCAAGCGACATTAATGTACTGTTGGTGCTTTGCGGCCGATAAGAGCCAACGTTCCACGTGAAACAAAAAATTCAATAAACGCAATAAAAAAACTGATTATGAGCAAAGAAACACTTGCCAAGAGCATTCGGGAAATTCCCGACTTCCCTATCCCCGGAATCTTATTTTATGATGTAACCACCCTGTTCAAAAATCCGGTTGCATTGCAGGAACTTTCAGACACCTTATACGAAATGTACAAGGACAAAGGAATAACCAAAGTTGTAGGCATAGAATCCAGAGGATTCATTATGGGACCAATTCTCGCCACCCGCTTAGGAGCCGGCTTCGTACCCATACGCAAACCCGGAAAGCTGCCTGCAGAAACCATTGAAGAAAGCTACAATAAAGAATATGGAAAAGATACGGTGCAAATCCACAAGGATGCCATTGAACCGGACGATGTAGTGTTGCTACACGATGACCTGCTGGCCACAGGCGGAACAATGGAAGCTGCCTGCAAATTGGTAAAGAAGATGAATCCCCAAAAGATATATGTAAACTTCATTATCGAGCTGAAAGAGCTGCATGGAAAGGATGTATTCGATAAAAATGTGGATGTAGAGTCTGTACTGACGCTATAAAAATAACGGTAGGGCGACAGCACCTTTAGAGTATGGAAGAACTAAAAACAAGTGATTATCTAAAAGGTATCGTTCTGAACCTTCCCGAAAGCCCCGGTGTTTACCAATACCTGAACACCGAAGGAACGATTATATATGTAGGAAAAGCCAAAAACCTGAAACGCAGGGTGTCGTCCTACTTCAACAGGGAGCACGAACCGGGAAAAACACGCGTACTGGTAAGCAAGATTGCAGATATCCGGTATATCGTAGTCAATACGGAAGAAGACGCCTTATTACTGGAAAACAACCTCATTAAAAAGTATAAGCCCCGCTACAATGTATTGCTGAAAGACGATAAAACCTACCCGTCCATCTGCGTACAGAACGAATACTTTCCACGCGTATTCAAGACACGAAGAGTCATACGCAACGGTTCTTCGTACTATGGTCCGTACAGCCACATACCGTCCATGTATGCGCTGCTCGACCTTATCAAGCATTTATATCCGCTACGCACTTGCAACCTGAACCTCTCTCCAGAAAACATCCGGGCCGGGAAATTCAACGTATGCCTGGAATATCACATCAAGAACTGTGCAGGTCCTTGCGTTGGCAAACAAAGTCAGGAAGAATATCTGAACAACATCGCCGAGATAAAAGAGATACTCAAAGGCAACACCCAAGAGGTAGGGCGGATGCTGTATCGGCAAATGCAGGATCTTGCCGCCGAAATGAAGTTTGAAGAAGCGCAAAAGATCAAAGAAAAGTACCTGCTGTTAGAAAATTATCGTTCCAAATCAGAAGTCGTGAGCAACATATTGCATAATATCGACGTGTTCACCATTGAAGAAGATACCGATGAAAAGTCCGCATTCATCAATTATCTGCATATCACGAACGGAGCTATCAACCAAGCTTTCACCTTTGAGTACAAAAAACGGCTGAACGAAACCAAAGAAGAGCTCCTTTCGCTGGGTATCATCGAAATGCGCGAACGCTACAAAAGCCTCTCCCGCGAAATCATCGTGCCTTTCGAACTGGATATGGAACTCAAAGATGTCGTCTTCACCATTCCACAACGCGGTGATAAGAAAAAACTGCTTGAACTTTCCATCCTCAATGTGAAACAATACAAAGCCGACCGGCTGAAACAGACGGAAAAGCTGAACCCGGAACAGCGCACTGTGCGTCTCTTGAAAGAAATCCAAGGGGAATTGCATCCCGACCGGCTGCCTATGCGCATAGAATGTTTTGATAATTCCAACATCCAAGGGTCGGACCCTGTTGCGGCATGCGTCGTTTTCATCAAAGGTAAACCGTCCAAAAAGGACTATCGGAAGTACAATATCAAAACAGTGGAATGCCCCGATGACTATGCATCCATGAAAGAGGTCGTGAAACGGCGTTACCAGCGCGCTATCGAAGAGAACAGCCCCCTCCCCGATCTTCTTATCACCGACGGTGGAAAAGGGCAAATGAGCGCCGTAAAAGAGATTATAGACGAACTAAACCTCAACATTCCCATTGCCGGACTTGCCAAAGACGGGAAACACCGTACATCGGAACTGCTGTATGGATTCCCGCCTCAAACAATCGGACTCAAACAAAATTCCCCCCTTTTCCGTCTGCTGACACAGATACAGGACGAGGTACACAGATTTGCCATAACTTTCCACCGCGACAAGCGCAGCAAGCGACAGGTAGCTTCGGCCTTAGACGAGATAAAAGGAATCGGAGAAAAAACCAAAAACACCCTGCTAAAAGAGTTCAAAAGTGTAAAACGCATCAAGGAAGCATCCACAGAGGATATTATCAAGGTGGTTGGCGAAGCCAAAGCAAAAATCATAAAGGAACACTTTGCCAACAAATAGCCCTATCTTACACATAACAATCACAAATTTATTCGTAACTTTGCAATTCGCAAAATTAATTTTTAGAACCAAAGCATGAGAGTAGTCATACAACGTACCGGACATGCATCTGTTACCATCAACGGGATTTGCAAGTCTGCCATTCAAAAGGGACTTATGATATTGATTGGCATAGAGGAGACAGACGGAAAGGAAGATATTGATTGGTTGTGCAAAAAGATCGTCAACCTGCGTGTCTTTGACGATGAAAATGGCGTAATGAACAAATCCATACTCGACATCGGCGGTGACATACTGGTAATCAGCCAGTTCACGCTGCACGCATCGACCAAGAAAGGCAATCGCCCCTCCTATATCCGGGCAGCGAAACCGGAAATATCTATCCCGCTATATGAACAATTCTGCAAAGAATTGAGTTTAGCGTTAGGCAAGGAAATAGGAACCGGCGAGTTCGGAGCCGACATGAAGGTAGAATTATTGAACGACGGTCCTGTGACCATTTGCATGGATACAAAAAACAAGGAATAATGACACTGAAAGAAGCACAGAAAGAAGTAGACTCCTGGATTAAGCAATATGGAGTGCGTTACTTCAGCGAGCTCACCAATATGGCCGTACTGACCGAAGAAGTAGGTGAACTGGCACGAGTTATGGCGCGCAAGTATGGCGACCAATCCTTTAAGGAGGGAGAAAAAGATAATATCGAAGAAGAAATAGCAGATGTCCTTTGGGTACTTCTCTGCATCGCAAACCAAACCGGAGTCGATGTCACCGAAGCGTTTGCACGCAGCATAGAGAAGAAAACCAAACGTGACCAAACAAGGCATATCAATAACCCTAAATTATCTGATCATGGAGAATAATGAATCCACCCAGAACAAGTACGATGCTGCTTTGGCAAAGTACAACACCAATTTGAACGATGCGGAAGTGGCTGCAGAAGTAGCCAAAATAATCGAGGAGAAAGTGCCTGCAAACAACACTCCGGAAGTAAAGAAATTCCTGTTCAATTGCATTGACCTCACCACGCTCAACAGTACAGACAGCGATGAAAGCGTCATGAAATTTACTCAAAAAGTAAACCGGTTTGACGAAGAATTTCCCGACCTGAAAAACGTGGCAGCTATCTGTGTATATCCCAATTTTGCAGAAGTAGTAAAAGATACATTGGAAGTAGAAGATGTAAAAATTGCCTGTGTATCAGCAGGTTTCCCTTCTTCCCAAACTTTTATAGAAGTAAAAATTGCCGAAACCGCCATGGCCATTATGGAAGGTGCTGACGAAATAGACATCGTCATCTCTGTAGGCAAGTTCCTGAGCGGAGACTATGAAACCATGTGCGATGAAATACAAGAGCTGAAAGCTACCTGCAAAGAGCACCACCTGAAAGTAATCTTGGAGACGGGAGCTTTGAAAACGGCAGCAAACATCAAGAAAGCCTCTATCCTATCCATGTATGCCGGAGCTGATTTCATCAAGACCTCTACCGGAAAACAACAGCCTGCCGCTACTCCGGAAGCAGCATACGTAATGTGCCAGGCCATTAAGGAATACCATGCGTTGACAGGCAATAAGATTGGTTTCAAACCGGCAGGCGGCATCAACTGTGTAAATGACGCACTGATTTACTATACCATTGTGAAAGAAGTGCTTGGAGAGGAATGGCTGAACAATGAATTATTCCGTTTGGGAACCAGCCGTTTGGCAAATCTATTACTCTCGGAAATCAAAGGCGAAGAAATGAAGTTCTTTTAATAAGAAGTATTAGTGTAGAATACAGACAGCCTGACAAGAGATCTTGTCAGGCTGTCTGCATATATAAATAATTTTATTATTTCTCACGCTCTATCACATAATCAAGATAGGAAATAAGCGCTCTCTTAACATCCGTATCTTCCATGGCAGCCAACAATGAAAGCGCCTTTTCTTTAAAGTCCACCATAACTTTCGTGGCATACTCAATGCCGCCATGCTCTTTGGTAAATTCGATCAATCGGGCTATTTCATCAGCAGTCGCCGTTCCGTTCTTAACCTTTACAGCAATCTCCTGCGCCGGCTTGTCCTGCGTTGAATTGAGTACATAAAGCGCAGGCAATGTCAGCTTTCCTTCCAGCATATCATTTCCGGTAGGTTTACCGATTTCTTTGTTCTCATAATAATCGAATATATCGTCTTTAATCTGAAAACAAAGACCGATATACTCACCAAACAAACGCGCATATTCCGCCTTTTCATCGTCAACACCCACCGAAAGCGCACCTGCTTTCATGCAAGCGGCAAACAATACGGCTGTCTTCTTGCGGATGACATCAAAATAGAACTCTTCGGAATATTCAGGGTTACTGACATTGGAAAGTTGCAACAACTCCCCTTCTGCCAAATCCTGCCCTAAATTTGAAACGAGATCAATTATAGTGTAATTACGCGTCATCCCCACTTCCACCAAAGCCGTTGCCAACAAATAATCACCCGTAAGAACCGCTACCTTATTATTAAAGATAGCATTCACAGAAAGCTGACCCCGGCGTTCGGTACTCTCATCCACCACATCATCGTGCACCAAGCTCGCTGTGTGCAGAAGCTCCAGAGCAACCGCAGCATGCAGTGTTGCCGGACGAACCTCATTGTACAACTTTGCGGCAAGCAGAACCAGAATCGGGCGCATCATCTTCCCATTCTTCTGCCGGATATGCGCAATCACGCTATTCAGCAAAAGATTAGAACTGGAAAGGCAAGTATCAAAATGCTTTTTGAAGTCTTCCAACTCCGCAGAAATCGGGGATTTTATGAGGGATATACTGTCCATACATCACTATTTGAGCACAAAAATAGTAATAAAACAGTTAATACGGTATTTTTTTGTACTTTTACCATGAAAAAAAGGATAAATCTATGAATTCAACCGATAAACTTTTCTTGCTTGACGCTTATGCATTGATATACCGTTCTTATTATGCATTTATCAAAAATCCGCGAATCAACTCCAAAGGATTCAACACTTCTGCCATTTTGGGATTTGTAAACACTCTCGAAGAAGTGCTGAAAAAAGAAAATCCTACGCACATAGGGGTAGCTTTCGATCCTTCAGGACCAACATTCCGCCACGAGGCTTATGAACAATATAAAGCGCAGCGGGAAGAAACTCCCGAAGCCATCCGTCTCTCCGTACCTATTATAAAAGATATCATCCGCGCCTACCGTATTCCTATTCTGGAAGTCTCCGGTTACGAAGCCGACGATGTGATAGGTACACTTGCCACAGAAGCCGGAAGACAAGGTATCATCACCTATATGATGACTCCCGATAAAGACTATGGGCAGTTGGTATCGGACAATGTATTCATGTATCGTCCCAAACACAGCGGCGGATTCGAGGTCATGGGCATCGATGAGATAAAAGCCAAATTCAATATCCGCTCCACAGAGCAGGTCATCGATATGTTGGGATTGATGGGCGACTCTTCCGATAACATTCCCGGCTGTCCGGGTGTGGGAGAAAAAACCGCACAGAAGTTAGTTGCGGAATTTGGCAGTATCGAAAACCTGCTTGCCCACACCGATCAACTGAAAGGCGCACTGAAGACCAAAGTGGAAGCCAACCGGGAAATGATTACTTTCTCCAAATTCCTTGCAACCATTAAAGTCGATGTACCCATTAAGCTCGACATGACAACACTCGTTCGCGAAGAACCTGATGAAGAGAAGCTTCGCAAGATTTTCGAGGAACTGGAGTTTCGCACACTCATTGACCGCGTTCTGAAAAAATCAGGTGCTCCCCTCTCCTCTTCTTCCAACTCCGTTTCACCCGACCTTTATGCCGGAACCTTGTTTGCTCGTCCGGTCGATAGTCCAACTCCTGAAAACAACGGTCCTGTTCAAGGCGATTTGTTTGCAAATTTTGCAGACAACGGCACAGGCAACGCGGAAAATTCAAATCTCACGCACTTAGAAATGCTTGATGTAGACTATCAACTCATTGATACAGAAGAAAAAAGAAGCGAAATTATTCAAAAGTTACTTACAACAGAAATTCTCTCAATAGATACCGAAACTACCGGAACCGAACCAATGGAGGCAGAACTGGTAGGAATGAGTTTCAGTAATGCCGAAAACCGGGCTTATTACGTCCCTGTTCCGGCAAATCGTGACGAAGCATTAAAAATTGTAAATGAATTCCGTCCGCTTTATGAAAATGAAAATTCCATGAAGGTGGGACAAAACATCAAGTACGACATGATTGTCCTTCAAAACTACGGAGTGCAGGTGAAGGGAAAACTTTTCGACACCATGCTCGCCCATTACGTATTGCAACCGGAACTCCGTCACAACATGGACTACCTTGCCGAAATCTACCTGCGCTATCGGACAATCCACATAGATGAACTCATCGGAGCCAGAGGAAAGAACCAGAAAAGCATGCGTGACCTTCCACCGGAAGACGTGTACCGCTACGCTTGCGAAGATGCGGACGTCACTCTAAAGTTGAAGAACGTACTTGAAAAGGAACTGAAAAAGCAATCTGCCGAACATCTCTTTTATGAAATTGAAATGCCACTCGTACCGGTACTTGTCAACATTGAAAGCAACGGAGTACGCATCGATACAGAAGCTCTCAAGCAATCGTCCGAACATTTCACTCTCCGCCTGCAGGAAATCGAAAAAGAAATCTATGCACTGGCAAATGGTGAAACTTTCAACATCGCCTCTCCCAAGCAAGTAGGTGAAGTGCTGTTCGACAAACTCAAAATCGTAGAAAAAGCCAAAAAGACCAAAACCGGCCAGTATGTTACCTCAGAAGAAGTACTCGAAAGTCTGCGCAACAAACATGCAATCATTGGCAAGATACTCGAATACCGCGGGCTGAAGAAACTGTTGAGCACCTATATCGATGCATTGCCCCAATTGATAAATCCGCGTACAGGCCGCATCCATACCTCTTTCAACCAAGCAGTAACCGCCACCGGCCGGCTCAGTTCCCGCAATCCTAACTTGCAGAACATCCCCATTCGCGATGAAGACGGTAAGGAAATCCGTAAAGCCTTTATTCCTGATGACGGGTGCGAGTTCTTCTCCGCCGACTACTCACAGATTGAACTGCGTATTATGGCACATCTGAGTCAGGACAGAAATATGATTGACGCTTTCCTCAGCGGATATGACATCCATGCGGCCACCGCTGCCAAAATATACAAGGTGGATATCAGCGAAGTAACCACCGATATGCGCCGTAAGGCTAAAACCGCCAATTTTGGTATTATATACGGTATCTCTGTCTTCGGGCTGGCAGAACGTATGAATGTTTCCCGTCAGGAAGCCAAAGAACTGATAGACGGATATTTTGAAACCTATCCGCAAATCAAGGAATATATGGACAAAAGCATTCAGGTGGCACGCGAAAACGGATATGTGGAAACCATCTTCCACCGCAAGCGCTTCCTGCCGGACATCAACTCCCGAAACGCCGTAGTGCGCGGTTATGCAGAGCGCAATGCAATCAACGCCCCTATTCAGGGAAGTGCTGCCGATATCATCAAAGTAGCCATGTCGCTCATCTATCAACGCATTCAAAGTAACAATCTGAAAGCAAAGATGATTTTACAGGTCCATGACGAACTAAATTTCAGTGTTCCTGAGGCAGAAAAAGAGATTATACAAAAAATTGTAATCGAAGAAATGGAACGGGCATATCGCATGCTGGTACCCTTAAAAGCTGATTTTGGCTGGGGGAAAAACTGGTTGGAAGCACACTAATCCGGTCTATAACTTTATTTAACTTACAATCAGAAAGCAACAGAAGTGATTGCTTTAAAATACAGTTTGCTCATCAGAATATCCGGCATCTTCACTGCCGGATATTTTTTATTCATTAATCTTTCCAAAAAGAAAGTATATTTCCTACACACATTCTGACATATTGATAAAATAAATCCCAATTATTATATTTATGTCAATTTATTGCGTACATTTGCAGCGTAATCAATGACATATTGATAGAAAATAGTAAGTATAACTCTAAAAACATAAAACCATGAAAACTTTAAAAACTTTGATTCTGTTCTCTTTTCTTTTTGTATGTGGAATGAATGTATCAGCAGACAATAAAAGTAACCTCATTTACAATTCGGAAGAAGTAAATGGTATGAAGGTCGCTGAAACTGTTTACAAAATGGACGGCAGTACACTTGCCAACTATATGAAGTACAATTATAAGTATGATGACCAAAACCGTATGACAGAAAGCGAAGCCATGAAATGGAACGCTGTCAAGAATACATGGGCCAACGACATGTGCATCCGCTACGCTTATCAAGGAAAGTCGGTTACCACTACCTATTATAAGTGGAACAATAAAAAAGGCACATACGTCCTCATTCCTGAAATGACTATTACAATGGATAACCCTAACATGTAAAATACATCCATTCTCTCTTAAAGATACTTTACAACCCAAAACCTTTCTATAAACTAAAGAGCCGAGATACGCAATGTATCCGGCTCTTTTTGTATTTTTGTCTTTCAATAAAGAATATGAAACATGATACCCCAGACACTTATCCTCTACATTGAGACAGAGATTATCCCCCGGTACGAGCAATTTGACAAGGCACATAACCTTTCGCATGTGCAGGCAGTCATTGAAGAAAGCCTCGCCCTTGCCAAACTTTATCCTGAAGCAGACGAACGCCTCGCATATACCATAGCGGCCTATCATGATACAGGACTTTGCCGGGACCGCGCCACACATCACCTTGTTTCAGGAGAAATCATAGCGGAGGATGCCAACCTCCTGCAATGGTTCGGCAAAGAAGAAATAGAAATTATGCGTGAGGCCGTAGAAGACCACCGGGCCTCCACCGACCATGAACCACGCAGTATCTATGGCAAAATCGTGGCCGAAGCCGACCGTATCATAGATCCGGACACCACGTTGCGCCGTACCGTACAATACGGGCTAAAGCAAAACCCTGCAGCCGACGAAGCATGGCACTACCAACGTTTCTACGACCATCTGATGGAAAAGTATGCTCCCGGCGGCTATCTGAAACTTTGGTTTCCCCACTCAAAGAACGCCCGGCAGTTGAAAGAGTTGCAGGCCATTATAGCGGATGCAGTGCGTCTAAGAAGCATTTTTCACCAAATGTTCGAAGAAGAGAAAAGATAAAAGACTATCTTTGCAGCCAATTAGCTGAATAATAATTAAAAAACAAGATATACTTATGGCATTAAAAGCAGGTATAGTGGGACTGCCCAACGTGGGGAAATCCACTCTTTTCAACTGTCTGTCCAGCGCAAAAGCACAGGCGGCAAACTTTCCTTTTTGTACTATCGACGCTCAAATGGGCCAAGTGTCCGTACCCGACGAACGACTGACCAAACTTGCCGAAATCGTTCATCCGGGGCGTATCGTGCCCGCCGTATGCGACATTGTCGATATTGCCGGACTGGTGAAAGGCGCCAGCAAAGGTGAAGGATTGGGCAATCAGTTCTTAGGCAACATCCGCGAGTGCGACGCCATTATTCATGTGTTGCGTTGTTTCGATAATGGCAATATCGTTCACGTGGACGGAAGCGTGGATCCTGTACGCGACAAGGAAATCATTGATACCGAACTCCAGCTCAAAGACCTCGATACAGTAGAAAACCGCATCAAGCGCGTGGAAAAAATAGCAAAAGTAGGTGGCGACAAATTGGCAAAAGTGGAATACGAACTCCTGCTCCGTTATAAAGATGCACTGGAACAGGGACAGAGCGCCCGCACCGTAATACCACAAAACGATGATGAGGAGCAATGCGCCAAACAGATGTTCCTGCTTACCACCAAACCGGTACTTTACGTCTGCAACGTGGACGATACAAGCGCCGCAAGCGGCAATCAGTATGTGGAGCAAGTACGTCAGGCCATTCAGGGTGAAGATGCCCAACTCATCATAATCTCCGCCCAGACCGAAGCCGACATTGCCGAACTGGAAACTTACGAAGAGAAACAAATGTTCCTCGAAGACCTCGGCCTGAAAGAAAGTGGCTGCAACCGACTGATTAAAGCCATTTACAGCCTGCTGAACCTTGAAACCTTCATCACCGCCGGCGAAATGGAAGTAAAGGCATGGACCTACCGTAAAGGCTGGAAAGCTCCGCAATGCGCCGGTGTCATCCATACAGACTTTGAGAAAGGTTTCATCCGCGCCGAAGTCATCAAATACGAAGACTATATCAAGTATGGCAGCGAAGCCGCCGTACGCGAAGCCGGAAAACTGGGCGTGGAAGGCAAGGAATACGTAGTGCAGGACGGTGACATCATGCACTTCCGCTTCAACGTATAAAAAACATCCATTGTGAGCTGTCCGGAGATTCCTGGCAGCTCATTTTTTATAATCACATCAATATGCTACAAATGACAAACAGTAATCTGAAATACCTCATTGCAGGCACAGGCGGAGTAGGCGGAAGCATTGCCGCTTTCCTTGCATTGGCAGGAAAGAACGTTACTTGCATCGCACGCGGCGAGCATCTTGCCGCTATACATGAGCATGGTTTGCGGTTACACTCCGACTTGAAAGGTGAACATACACTGAAGATACCCGCTTATACCGCAGAAGAATACACAGCCCTCGCTTCCTCATCAGCCGACTTCAAGGCAGATGTTATCTTTGTATGCGTCAAGGGCTATTCCGTAGACTCCATTACAGAATTAATCAAATGCGCCGCACATAAAGATACGGTGGTCATCCCCATTCTCAATGTCTACGGAACCGGTCCCCGCATCCAACGGCTGGTTCCCGGTGTAACGGTATTGGACGGTTGCATCTACATCGTAGGATTTGTTTCCGGCAAAGGAGAGATCACACAGATGGGAAAGATATTCCGCCTGGTCTACGGAGCACACAAAAACACGATTGTTCCTCGTGAAACATTGGAAGCCGTACAACATGACTTGCAGGCAAGCGGACACAAAGCTGAGATATCTCCCGACATCAACCGGGATACTTTCGTAAAATGGTCTTTCATTTCGGCCATGGCAGTAACAGGCGCTTACTATGACGTGCCCATGGGTGAAGTGCAAAAACCCGGCAGGATACGCGACACCTTTATCGGACTTTCGCAAGAAAGCGCTGCATTGGGACAAAAGCTGGGCATTGAGTTCAAGGAAGATATGGTGGAATATAATCTCAAAGTAATCGACAAACTGGCTCCCGAAAGTACCGCTTCCATGCAAAAAGATATGGCAAAAGGACATCAGAGCGAAGTGCAGGGATTACTGTTCGATATGATTACGGCAGCCGAAGAACAGGGAATTGAGATTCCTACATACAGAATGGTAGCAGAGAAATTCAAATAATTTTATACCTTTGTCCAATTATCTTATATTATCTTTGTCATTCAGAACGTGGTGCAAAATCTTTTCCTTGCCACACATACACAAAAAGAGCAGATTCTTTGCTACGCTCCGAACGACGACACCCAATGACATAAACTAATTTTAATTACTTATGAATATACCAACTCTCCTCTCTATCAATTGGAATCCAGATCCGGAGCTGTTCAACCTTTTCGGAAGTATTCCAATCCGTTATTACGGCCTGTTATGGGTTGTCGGCATCGCTCTTGCCTCTGCGATAGTACACCGTCAGTACCATGACCGGAAAATCGACGAACAGACGTTCGAACCGCTGTTCTTTTATTGCTTTTTCGGCATCCTGATAGGGGCGAGATTAGGACACTTCCTGTTCTATCAGCCGGACTATTACCTGAACCACTTCTGGGAAATGATACTCCCCGTAAAGTTCCTGCCGGACGGCGGTTGGAAATGGACGGGATACGAAGGGCTTGCCAGTCATGGCGGCACGCTGGGATTGATTATCTCCCTCTGGATGTACTGCCGCAAGACAAAGATGCACTATATGGACGTACTGGACATGATAGCCGTTGCCACTCCTATCACCGCCTGCTGCATCCGCCTTGCCAACCTGATGAACTCCGAAATAATCGGTATGCCGACCAATGTCCCCTGGGCATTTGTATTCGAACGCGTAGATATGCTGCCCCGCCATCCGGCACAGCTCTACGAAGCAATAGCTTATTTTATCTTCTTCCTGGGCATGGTCTACCTGTACAAACGCGGACAGAAGAAGCAGGAAAGCAAACTTGAAACAGACTTCAGCACCACCAAGGCAAAGTCCACCGCAGTGCAAGCAGTAGCCTCCCTACCCTATCACCGCGGCTTCTTCTTCGGTCTCTGCCTGACGGAGATATTCGTCTTCCGCTTCTTCATCGAGTTCCTGAAAGAAGACCAAGTGGATTTTGAAAAGACAATGGCGCTGAATATGGGGCAATGGCTCAGTGTTCCGTTCATACTTATCGGAATTTACTTCATGTGTTTCTACGGCAAGAAAACGGCAGGAAAATAATATCCTCCGGCAATAAAAAAACTTCAAGGCATGAAACCGGCAGTTCATCCAAGGAAACTGAAGGTTTCATGCCTTGCCGCTAAATCCATACCACACAGGCTACTTCCCTTTTACTATCCGCTTGATGTCATTCAGCTTGTTCAACGCTTCAAGCGGCGTCAGGTTATTTACGTCCAGATTCAGTATCTCATCACGGATTTGGCACAGTATCGGGTCATCAAGCTGGAAGAAGCTGAGCTGCATGCCGCCACGCGTCTCTCCCACTTCGGCCATAGGTTTGCTTGATACACCCTGTTGGCGGTTGTCCGTCTCAAGTTGCTTCAAAATGTCAGCGGCACGTTTCACGATACTTTTGGGCATACCCGCCATTTTAGCCACATGAATACCGAAAGAGTGTTCGCTGCCACCCCGTTCCAGTTTACGCAGGAAAATGACTTTATTATCGATTTCCTTCACCGACACATTATAGTTCTTGATGCGTTTGAAGGACTTCTCCATTTCATTCAGTTCGTGATAGTGCGTGGCAAACAGCGTACGGGCCTTGGCACGAGGATGTTCGTGGATGTATTCCACAATGGCCCATGCAATGGAAATGCCGTCGTAAGTGGAAGTGCCGCGCCCCAACTCATCAAAGAGCACCAGACTGCGGGAGGAGAGATTGTTCAAGATGTCCGCCGCCTCGTTCATCTCCACCATAAATGTAGATTCGCCTACGGAAATGTTGTCGCTGGCACCCACGCGGGTAAATATCTTGTCCACCAGACCGATGTGTGCGGTTTCCGCCGGAACGAAACTGCCGATCTGCGCCATAAGCGTGATTAAGGCGGTTTGGCGGAGAAATGCGGACTTACCCGCCATATTAGGACCGGTGATGATGATTATCTGTTGCGTACTGCTGTCCAGCATCACATCGTTGGCTATGTATTTCTCGCCTATGGGAAGTTGCTTCTCAATGACCGGATGGCGTCCCTGATGTATCTCCAAAACCTCATCGTCGGAAATTACCGGACGGATATAATTGTTTTCGCGGGCGGCGGTGGCAAACGAAAGCAGACAGTCCAGACGCGCTATCTGATTTGCATTAATCTGAATGGCAGGAATAAATTCGCTCAAAGACTGCACCAGCTCCGTATAAAGTTGCGTTTCCAACACCAGAATCTTGTCCTCAGCGCCGAGTATTTTCTCTTCATACTCTTTCAATTCCTGCGTAATGTAACGTTCGGCATTGACCAAAGTCTGCTTGCGAATCCACTCCTGCGGCACTTTATCCTTGTGCACATTGCGCACTTCGATATAATAGCCAAAGACATTATTATACCCTATCTTCAGACTGGGAATACCCGTCAGTTCACTTTCACGTTGCTGCACCTGCAAGAGATAATCCTTGCCGGAATAGGCTATTTGGCGCAACTCGTCCAACTCGGCATTCACGCCCGATTTTATCACGCCGCCTTTATTAATAAGCAACGGAGGGTCGTTGTTGACCTCCTTGTCAATGCGGTCGCGAATGGACCGGCAGATATTCAGTTGTTCGCCGATGTGGTTCAGACTGGCATTATCTGCATCCATACAGGCTTCCTTGATAGGTTCAACAGCCTGCAATGCCACCTTCAGGGCAACCACTTCGCGCGGAGAAACGCGCCCTACGGCTACTTTGGAAATGATGCGTTCCAAATCTCCTATCAGATGCAACTGTTCTTCGATCAGCTCCTTGAAGTCGGGTTTGCGGAAGAAGTATTCCACTACGTTCAACCGTTCGTTAATGGGCTGTACGTCTTTCAGGGGAAACACCATCCAGCGCTTCAACAAGCGGGCTCCCATCGGGCTGATAGTCCTGTCTATCACATTCAACAGACTGCTGCCGCCGTCGTTCATGCTGCCCATCAATTCGAGGCTGCGCACCGTAAACTTATCCAGACGGACGTACTTGTCTTCCTCTATGCGGGCCAGCGAAGTGATGTGCCCTATCTGGGTATGCTGCGTCATAATGAGATACTGCAAGACAGCTCCCGAAGCAATGATGCCATTCTTGAGATGTTCCACCCCAAATCCTTTCAGGTTCTTGACTTCGAAGTGTTTCAGCAGTTTTTCGCGGGCGGTGGTCTCCGTAAACACCCAGTCGTCCAACTCGAACGTAAAGAATTTGCTGCCGAAATTGCCTTCAAACATTCCCCGGCGGCCACGCTCAAAAAGCACTTCTTTCGGGGCAAAATTATTCAGCAGCTTATCGACGTAATCGAAAGGTCCTTCCGCTGTCAGGAACTCACCGGTGGAAATATCCAGGAATGACACTCCGCAGGCACCCTTACCGAAGTGAACGGCGGCAAGGAAGTTGTTCTCCCGGTAGTTCAGCACATTGTCGTTGATGGACACACCCGGAGTCACCAATTCGGTGATGCCGCGTTTCACCAGCTTTTTGGTGAGCTTCGGATCTTCCAGCTGGTCACAAATGGCTACGCGTTTACCCGCACGTATCAGTTTGGGCAGATACGTATCGAGCGCATGGTGAGGAAATCCCGCCATTTCGATTGTTTTCCCTTTGCCATTGGCACGCTTCGTCAAAGTAATGCCCAATATCTCGGCAGCTACAATGGCATCGGTGGAATAAGTCTCATAGAAGTCACCACAACGAAACAGCATGACGGCATCAGGATGTTTTGCCTTCAAATCAAGGAACTGCTTCATCATCGGGGTAAGGACAATATCTTCGTGCATACAGGTATATCTTTGCAGAATACAGAGCTACGGCAGCACAGAGTCTTTTAACGGAATGAACTCCCGGTTTCATAAGCAGACTCTCTGCATAAGCAACTCTGTGCCTCTGTGTTCATTAATTAATGTCACAAAGATAATTCTTTTTTAGAAAATACATATGTAAAGGGTTTTAATCCTTAGCAAGCCTTAACAAAGTGGGGAATTTTACTAAAACATGTTATAAAACACACTTTTTTATTTGCTTTATTTGGAGATTTCCAAAAAGTCCGTACCTTTGCAATGTGTTTTTCATAGTATTAGATTTAAGGTTAACAAAGGTTGGAGTACAGCGGTACTCCTTTTTTTATGCCCATAGGTCTCCTCTCCCCTCTTTATCTCTTTCCCGCCCAATACACACCGCCCAATATGAGCATGGCTCCCATGAGTGACATTACAGTGAACTGTTCGTCCAGCAGGACAGCGGAACCTATCAGCGTGAAAAGCGGATTCAAATAAATGTAGTTGGAAGCCCGCACCGTACCCAATTGCTTCAAAATGATGTTCCACACCACAAAGCAAACCAGAGAAGCAAGTACACCCAGAAAAAGAAGGTTCATCCAAACCGCCGGCTGCCAAAGTCCGGAAAGAGAAAATTGCCAGGGATGAAGGATAAAAGCGGGAAGGATAGTCAGTATTCCGTAGAAGAAAATCTTGCGGGTAATGAAAGTCGTACGATAACGCCCGGACATTTTTTTCATTATCAGGCTGTAAAACGCCCAGGAGAAAGCGGCAAGAAGAGTCAGGA
>ENA-OQLI01001366-OQLI01001366.1-human-gut-metagenome-genome-assembly--contig:-NODE-1366-length-18035-cov-9.000447_pt1 | contig 18035 bp, 17 predicted proteins | sample MGYA00242805_ERZ504812 | MGnify/ENA primary metagenome ERZ504812 (study PRJEB26092, sample SAMD00036430) | human gut metagenome | host: Homo sapiens | study: EMG produced TPA metagenomics assembly of... | reverse complement strand
GGGCATGAGCCGATTATTGACCGCACCTACGTTGAAACCGTACAGCGGATTTTGGAAAATGCGCCCGTCAAACGCCCCAACGGGGACGGGGAAATCCACCCTCTGTCCGGCTTGCTTTTCTGTAAGGATTGCGGCGCAAAAATGCACATTCGCATAGATTATCGGAATGGCGGCAAGCGGCACGTTGCCTATTGCAGCGAGTACCACAAGGGGAAAGCCAAAAACCCCAAGTGCCATTCCCCACACATCATTGACGCTGACTTGCTTATGCAGACCGTCGCGGAAGTGCTGAAGAAAATCGAGGACTACTCTATCAGCAACCGGGCGGAGTTTGAAGCCTTAGTGAAAAAGAGCCTTGCCATGCAGCAGACCGACCAGACCAAGAAACAGCAGAAGCGTATCCCGCAAATCACGACACGCCTTGAACAGATTGACAAGGTGCTGAATAAGCTCTATGAGGACAACGCCCTCGGCACTATCCCGCAAGACCGCTATGAGCAAATGTCGCAGAAGTATTCGGAAGAATACTACACACTGAAAACGGAGCTTGCGGGACTCCAAGAGCAGCTATCCGCTTATGAGAACGCGGGAGGACGGGCGCAGAAGTTTTTGAAGCTGACGGAACGCCATGCCGCCTTTACCGACCTCACCCCCGCCATTCTCAACGAGTTTATCAGCAGGATTGAAGTGCATGAGCGCGACCAGAAAAGGGCGAGATACGCAATCCAGCACATCAGCATATATTTCAACTATATCGGCAGGTTTGAGAACGAAGTAACGCAGCTTGCAGAGCCGACCGAGCAGGAAATCCGGCAAATGCGGGAGGAAATCGAAGAAGCCAAAAAGGAAAAGAGCCGCGCCTACCACCGGCAGTATTCAAGGGAGTACCGGGCGCGAAACCTTGAAAAGCAACGGGAGTATGAGCGTATCAAGGCGCGGGAATACCGGGCAAGGAGAAAGGCGCAGACCGCCGCCGCACAGCCCGCACAGTAAAACAGAATAACCGACAACCAAGAGGGATTTTCCGGCTACGGGAAGTCCCTCTTTTGCGCCCGGAGAAAGGAGCCGCCTATGGCAGAACAGAACGGGACACCTCAATCCCCCGACAGTGTTATCACGACACAGAGGGACGGACAGACCATCGTTGCGGAGTTGTTTTTCAACCACAGCGGCACAGAAACATTCCGCGACAAGCTGCTCAAAGTGATACTTGCCGACAGCTTGCAGGACGGTCAAGAGCCGGAAAAAACGAAAATCACGCGATAGGAACCGCCCGGACGAAGAATGGTTCGCCGGGGCGGTTTCTATTTGAAAATCCCCATTTTCCCCAAGTCAAGAGCCGGGAAAATTCCCTCAAAAATGCCCCTCTCTCCAAACGAGGGCGCAGAAAGGAGAGTTTATGCGAACAGGGCTTCCCAAGCAAAAAAAGGTCACAGACATCTGGTTTGATGAGAAAGACCCGTTGATCCATATCCGTACCCACAACACCGACTTGAAGAAGCGGCTTGCCGCCTATGCCGAGCAGCACCCCGATGTGTGCCGCCAGACCGACGCAGACCCGGAAACGGGCTGCATGGAGTTTGACATTGAGAAAGGCCGCTTCTCTTTCCGTCTGACCGCCCCATACAGCGAGGAACGGCGGGAAGCGGCGCGGCGGTATGCCAGAGAGAGCAACGTCGCCGACAGGCTGAAATAGAGTTGAAATGTTCATAGTTTTGTGCTATACTTTTTCTAAAAGCAGAGTAATACTGCGGAATTGATTGGAGGACAACACAATGGTTACATTTATGAGATTAAGATAAAACCGCGAGTTATGTTGCGGTTATCCGTATTGCATAACTCGCTTATTGAAGCAGAGATGTAATTACGGAGGAAAAACAAATGAATAATAATTTATCACGCTTTGCAGACAGCAAGGTTTATTTTCAATGCCCAATTTGCACAAAATCAATGGATATACAAGGCAATAGCCTAATTTGTAGACATGGACATTGCTTTGATATTTCAAGATATGGGTATGTAAATTTGTTGTTAAAATCATCGCCCAAAACCAACTACAGCAAGCGGTCTTTTGACAACCGGCACCAAATTTTGGAGTATGGCATGTATGATGTTGTGTTGGAGAAAATCATACAGTTTATTTCTGATACGCCATCTATAAGAAACATTTTAGATGTTGGTTGCGGCGAGGGTTTCTATGCAAGGCAGATACAGCAAAGAACAGAACGAAACATCTTTGCCTTTGACTTGTCAAGGGAGGCAATACAGATTGCATCAAAAAAAGACAAGCGCAAAGCAGTGAAGTGGTTTGTTACTGACTTATCAAAAATCCCTTTGAAAGACGGAAGTATGGATTGTATTTTAGACATATTTTCGCCTGCACACTACAAAGAATTTCAGCGATTGCTATCTCCTAACGGATATGTTGTGAAAGTAATTCCTACGAAAAATCATTTGAGGGAAATCAGGACTAAAGTGCAAGCACACTTGAAAAATCCAGATTATTCAAATGAGTCTGTCGTTGAATATTTTGAGAAATATCTTAAAACCATTTCAAGAGAAACGGTTTCAGCCACCGTACAGTTGTCATCAGAACAAAGAATGTCGTTTATTGAAATGACGCCGCTTCTCTTTTGCGTTGAAAAAGATTGCGTTGATTGGCGTACTCTCACACATTTGACAATCGAAGCTGATGTTTTAATAGGAATGTATTAAAGGGCGTATTGATATTTAATATTCCCATTTATTGAGCAGAACGGAGTAAACCAAACACCCTAATCAAAAGGACAGCCGAGGAAATCGACTGTCCTTTTTCTATGCCGACAGGTAGAAAGGAGTGACCACCCATGACGAAACCGAGAGAAAAAAACGCGAGGAATTGCAAGCCGAGATTGAGGACGGGAAGAAGAAAATCCGGCAGCTTGAAAATCGGGAAAAGGTGTTGCGGCAAAAGTTATCCCAAGAGGAACGCAGGACGCGCAGCCATCGGCTGATCGTCCGGGGTGCGGTCTTTGAGAGCATTGTGCCAGAAGCAAAGACCATGACCGACGAAGAAGCCGCCGCCTTTCTCCGGCTTGCCCTGACGAGCGAGGAAGCGCGGGGCTATCTGAAAAAACGCACCGAGGGCGGGAAAAGCGAATAATCCCTTTGGTACAAAGGGCGCACTTATACACCCTTACGGGTGCGTGCGCTCTGCCGAGGGCTTGTCGGCACAGAGAGAAAGCCGCTTGCTTCCCTCTCTGACCGACATTGGCGGCTTTGCCGCAACAAGGGGCTGCACCCCTTGCGCCGCTTACGCGGCTATCCCTGCACACCCACAAAAACAGTATACCCGCCTTTGGCGTCTGTACCATTTTTGCGGGTTTTCATTTTATCCGGGAGGTGATACCCATAGCCATCTATCATTGTAATATCAGCATTGTCAGCCGGGGCAAGGGCAAATCAGCCGTTGCCGCAGCCGCCTACCGAAGCGGCGAAAAGCTGACAAATGAGTGGGACGGAATGACACACGACTACATCCGCAAAGGCGGTGTTGTCCATACGGAAATTATGCTGCCACCCCACGCCCCGCCCTCTTTCTCTGACCGTTCAACCTTGTGGAACAGCGTGGAGCTTTACGAGAAAGCCGGGAACGCCCAGCTTGCCAGAGAGATTGACGCGGCGCTCCCCATAGAGTTATCCAGAGAGGAACAAATCCGACTTGTCCGGGAATACTGTTCCTCTCAATTTGTTTCCAGAGGAATGTGCGTTGATTATGCCATTCACGACACCGGCAAGGGCAATCCCCATTGTCACATCATGCTTACCATGCGCCCCCTTGACGAGCGCGGCGCATGGGCGGCAAAGTCCCAAAAGGAATATGACCTTGATGAAAACGGCGAGCGTATCCGCTTGCCAAGCGGCAGATACAAGACGCACAAAGTTGACCTGACCGGCTGGAACGACAAGGGCAACGCCCTCTTGTGGCGTAAGGCATGGGCGGATATTTCAAACGCCTACCTTGAACGAGCCGGAAGCCCGGAGCGTATCGACCACCGCAGCAACGCCGAGCGCGGCATTGGCGAGATACCCACCGTCCACATGGGCGTGGCGGCTTGCCAGATGGAGAAGAAAGGTATTGCCACCGAGAAAGGCGAACTGAACCGGAATATCCAAAAGGCAAACCGCCTTATACGGGAAATCCGAGCGCAGATTGGAAAGCTCAAAGAATGGATTGCCGACCTGTTCAAAGCGTGGGAAACCGCCCCGGAACAGCCGCAACAATCCCCCGGCCTTGCAAATCTGCTGATGAAGTATTTGAGCGTTCAGAGAGAAAAGAGCCGGAAGTATTCGCAGCGTTGGCAACAACAGCACACAGCCGATGAACTGAAAACCATAGCGGCAGCGGTCAACTATCTGACCGAGCATGGTATCTCTACCCTTGATGAGCTGGACGCAGCCCTTTCCTCTGTCAGCGAACAGGCCGACACTATCCGGGCAGGAATGAAAACCGCCGAGGAACGCATGAAGAAGCTGCAAAAGCTGATTGAATACGGGAAGAACTACACCGAGTACAAGCCCGTTCACGATGAGCTGAAAAAGCTGCAAAACGGCTGGACAAACAAGCGCGACAAGTACGAGGAAGCCCACCGCGCCGAGTTGACCCTATGGAACGCAGCAAGCCGCTATCTCCATGCAAATCTGCCGAAAGGAACAAAGACCTTGCCTATTGCGGAATGGGAACAGGAATATGCCGACCTCAAAACACAGAGGGACAGCGATTATACCAAACTGAAAGATACCCGCGCCGATGTTTCCGAACTTCAAAAAATCCGCAAATGCGTGGATATTGCACTCCGCGCCGACCAGCCGGAGCAGACACAGACCCGCACAAAGCGGCACGACATAGACCGATGAAAGGAGTGAGTTTTTTGTACTACACCCAAGAACAGATAGACCGGGCGAACCAAGCCGACCTTGTTTTGTTCCTGCAATCGCAGGGGGAACCGCTGGAACGCGCCGGACAGGAATACCGATGGAAACGGCACGACAGCTTGACCGTCCGGGGCAACAAGTGGTATCGCCACAGCCAGAGCAAGGGCGGCGGCCCCATTGATTTTGTCATGGAGTTTTTTGGCAAGAGTTTTACCGAAGCCGTTGAACTTCTCACAGGAGAAAAGGGAGCCGCACCGCCGCCGGATAGACCAAGCTCCGCGCCCCTCTCCGACTTCCGGCTACCGCCCCGCAGCCCCGACAACCGAACAGCGAGGAACTACCTCACAGCCGCCCGCCGCATTGATGAAGATGTGACGGGCTTTTTCTTTGCCAGCGGCGATATTTACGAGGACGCAGCCCACCACAACGCCGTATTTGTGGGGCGGGACGAGGACGGAATACCGCGCTACGCCCACAGCAAGGGAACGGCGGGAAACTTCCGGCTTGATGTGAAAGGCAGCGACAAAGCCTTTAACTTCTGCTACCGGGGCGAGGGCGAAAGAGTGTTTGTCTTTGAAGCCCCCGTTGACCTGCTTTCTTTCCTCTGCCTGTTCAAAAAGGATTGGCAGAAGCAAAGCTACCTGTCATTGGGCGGCGTGGGAGAAAAAGCCCTGCTCCGCTTTCTCTCTGACCGTCCGAACATCAAGACCGTTTATCTCTGCCTTGACAGCGACGAAGCCGGAAACGACGCTTGCAGCCGCCTTGTGAAGCTCATGCCGGAGGGCTACACCGTCCACCGGCTTATCCCTCTTTTCAAGGATTGGAACGAGGTATTGCAGCACCGGGCAGAAATCACAGACGGGAAGTATTTGCGAGAAGCGGTCTACGGCTTGAAAGAGCCGCCGCAGGAAGAAACCGTTGAGATTATCCGCATGAGCGAGGTTGACACACAGACCGTTGAATGGCTATGGGAGCCGTATATCCCCTTTGGGAAAGTAACCATTGTGCAGGGCAACCCCGGCGAGGGCAAGACCACCTTTGCCCTACGCCTTGCCGCCGCTTGTACCAACCGCAAGCCGTTCCCCCACATGGCAGTGCATGAGCCGTTCAATGTGATTTACCAGACCGCCGAGGACGGTTTGGGCGACACCATCAAGCCCCGCCTTATGGAAGCCGAAGCAGACCTTGACCGCATTCTTGTCATTGACGAGAGCAAGCAGGGGCTTTCCCTGTCCGATGAGCGCATAGAGAGAGCTATCCGACAGACCGGGGCGCGGCTGATTATCCTTGACCCCATACAGGCGTATGTGGGCGAGAAAACCGACATGAACAAGGCCAACGAGATACGCCCCATGTTCCGCCGCCTTGCCGAGATTGCCGAGCGTACCGGGTGCGCCGTTATCCTAATCGGACACCTCAACAAAGCCGCCGGAGGACAGAGCGCCTACCGGGGTTTAGGCTCCATCGACTTCCGCGCCGCAGCAAGGAGCGTCCTGCTGATCGGGCGCGTGAAACGGGAACCGAATGTGCGCGTTATCGTCCATGACAAATCTTCTCTTGCGCCGGAGGGTAAGCCCATAGCCTTTTGCCTTGACCCGGAAACGGGCTTTTCGTGGATAGGCGAGTATGACATTACCGCCGACGAGCTGCTGTCCGGCGCGGGCGGCAACACCGCCACCAAGACCGAACAGGCGGAACGGCTGATACTTGACCTGCTTGCAGACGGGAAAGAGCTTGCCAGCGAGGACCTTGTAAAGGCCGCAGCCGAAGCCGGAATATCCGAGAGGACGGTACAGAACGCCAAGCGCAACATGGGCGGTGTTTTGGGCGCAAGGCGCGTCGGCGGTCAATGGTACAACTTCATCAAGAAGAAGCAGCCGCCCGAACCCGCAAGCTGAAAACGCAAAGTGCAGACCCTTTGCGCTTTGCACTTTCGCGCTTTCGCCTTGATTGTGCGTCAATAACTCCAAATAACACTTGACAAAACGCTTCATGGGGCAACGCCGAAGATATAAAGCCCTACATAGACCCGGAGTTTCAAAACAACATCATTTTGACGCAGACGGAACGGCTTACCATGAACAGCCGCCCGAAGCAGCCGAAGTACGCAAGAAATAAAAACGTCGTCGTGATCGGCGGCAGCGGCAGCGGAAAAACAAGGTTTTTCGTCAAGCCTAATTTAATGCAGCTTCATTCTTCCTACGTCTTGACAGACCCGAAAGGTACCGTCCTAATCGAGTGCGGGAAGCTGCTGCAACGGGCGGGCTACCGCATTAAGGTACTGAATACGATTAACTTCAAAAAATCCATGCACTACAACCCCTTTGTGTATATCCGCAGCGAAAAGGACATTTTGAAGCTGGTAAACACGCTGATAGCGAATACCAAAGGCGAGGGCGAAAAAAGCGCGGAGGATTTTTGGGTAAAGGCAGAACGGCTTTTGTATTGTGCGTTGGTGGGCTACATCTGGTACGAAGCCCCCGCAGAGGAAATGAACTTTATTACCCTGTTGGAACTTATCAACGCCAGCGAAGCCCGCGAGGACGACGAGGAATATCAAAGCCCCGTCGATCTGCTGTTTGCCGACTTGGAAGAACGCGACCCCGACCATTTCGCGGTGAAGCAGTACCGAAAATATAAATTGGCGGCGGGCAAAACAGCAAAATCAATCCTCATTTCTTGCGGTGCGAGGCTTGCGCCTTTTGATATTAAGGAATTGCGCGATCTCATGTCCTACGACGAATTAGAACTTGACACGTTAGGCGACAGAAAGAGCGCACTTTTCCTCATAATGAGCGATACGGACAGCACGTTTAATTTTGTTATCGCTATGCTGCAATCGCAGCTTTTCAATTTGCTTTGCGACAAAGCGGACGACGAATATAACGGCAAATTGCCTGTTCACGTCCGCTTTTTGCTTGACGAGTTTGCGAACATCGGACAGATACCCCGATTTGATAAACTGATTGCCACAATCCGCAGCCGGGAAATGTCCGCTTCTATCATTCTGCAATCGCAGAGCCAGCTAAAAGCCATTTACAAGGACGCGGCAGAAATCATACTTGATAATGCCGACAGCACCTTGTTTTTGGGAGGGCGCGGGAAAAATGCAAAAGATATTTCGGAAAACTTGGGACGGGAAACAATCGACAGTTTCAACACTTCCGAAAATCGCGGTACGCAGGTTTCTCATGGCCTCAATTATCAGAAATTGGGAAAGGATATGCCATAATTCATGGTGACGAGTTCAGTTGCCTTGAATAACGGATGGACAGGGACACGATCAACTGGATTCGTACAAAAACGAATACAGGAGGTCGATATGGAAGAATTGAACAAACGTATCCATGATGACAGCAACGGCCTGGATTATGTCCTTGCCGGAGATTACTACATTCCAGACCTGAAACTGTCAGAGGACAGCCGCCCCATCGGGCGGTGGGGACGGATGCACAGGGAATTTCTGAAAGAACACCGTCCCGGCAGGTACAACGAACTGCTTCTTTCAGGGACACTCTGGACGTATCTTGCCGACCTGGATGAGCAGGCAGCTGACCGTCTGGCGTGTATCATCTCGCAGATGCAGGCGGCAGAAGGCATCACCGAGGAACGGAAAGCCCATGACCCGCTTGCCTGGGTCCAAGCCATGAACAGCATCCAAAGCCGGGCAGAGGAGATCCTCCTCTCTGAGATGGTCTTCGTCTGAAGGAGGTGGCTGTATGATCCTGGAAGAAATGTATAACGGCAGGTTTTATCCCTGTGAAACAGTGGTAGCTGATTCGCAGGAATACAGGCGGGCAGTCAAAGCCTGCGCCGATCTGATGGAGACCTTATCAGAACGGCTGAGTAAGGAAGACTATAGCCTGGTGGAAGAACTGCGCACACAGGAGGCAATCGTCCAGTGCGAGGAAAACGAAAGCCACTTTAAATATGGGTTTTCAGCAGGGCTACTCGTCTGTCAGGAAGCCCGGGAGCAGGTGAAGCTGCTGCGGGATAGAAACAAATAGTTCCGGTCCGGAGCCGGGAACACGGAAGCCATTCACTTTTAACGGTGGATGGCTTTTGTGCTACCTTCGTTTCCTGTGCCTGGGTGCGTAGTTCGGCTGTGGCCTGGCTTTTCCCCGCATGTTGTTGGGATTTTTAAGGATCCTGGACAGGCTCAGTATCCGCAGGAATGCCGAGAAATCCTCCGAAGAGATCTTCTCAAAGGGGATCTGCAGCTTATCGCAGAACTCATGGATCAACATTTCCATGTCGCTGCCCTGCCCTATGGCCTGCTCAAATTTCCCTTTCACATCCTCCAGCGAGGGCTGCGCATCGGCAGTGGTCCTGTCTTTCCTGTGGGCCTCCCGGATATCCCGGACGATGCCGTCCAGGTCCTCATGCAGGACATGGCTGAAAAAGTCGCTCTCCTGCACCTGCCCCAGTTCCAGTGTCCGCACATAGAGGTCGTTCTCTCCCGGGGCATATTTATCCAGGACAGCCTGCCGGGCGGCCTCCAGCACCAGGTTCATCTGCTCCACCCGCATATCGGCGATCCGGTCGATAAAGATTTCCATATCTGTCATGAACCGCTGAAAATCCGGATGCGTAGCCAGTTCGCAGAGGAGCCGGTTGTTGATCTTTCTGCTGCTCAAAAGTTCCACCATATCGTCACTCAGATGCAGGGCCTGGAGTTCTGTGTCTGGGTGATTTTTATTTTCCGCCAGCCCCATCAGGTAGTCGGTAGATACGCCGTAAAATTCCGCCAGCGTTGCGATCGCAAACGGGCTGATGTCCTTGTAGTCATCGCTCTCATATTTTCCCAGCGCCGATTTGGACAGGCCGGTCTGTTCCGCCAGCTGTTCCAGTGTCAGGTGCCTTTCCTTGCGCAGATCCTGGAGCCTTTCCGGGATCGTCAGTTTATAATGCATCCAATGCCCCCTCGCTCTTACATTTCCTGAAGTAGCTGCCCCCATTATAACACGATTCCAAAAGCGTGGAAATATAGGGATTTTGGGAAGTTTTCCAACGTCTTGGACATAGGAAGATAGCCCAGTTTTTTCGGTAAAATGGTTCCTGTAAGAAAGATATAGAACCTTAAAACTGAATGACCGGGCGCAAGGGGATATGCCCCCCTGGGAAGTGACGCCATGACGAGAGCGCACCAAAGGGGGCGATACGCCGGGAGAGATTCCGGGCAGGAACGGCTTGCGGGCAGACCGGCACACAGCAACAAGTTTATCATGCGGGGCCTATGTCCCCGCAGCAAAGAAACGGAGGAATATCATTATGACATTGAGCAGGAAAGAAAAGAAGATTTTGTATGCTTTTGGTTGTCCCAGCCGCAATCATACGGTGACCCGGCTGAAGTGGCTGGCAGCCATGGCTGTTGACCCGGAGGCAAAACGCCGGATGCTGGGTCTGGCCCGGAAGATAGACACGGAGACCGGAGAAAGCTGGTATGAAGCTTTTTACCACCATCTTCGCAGGGAGATGGACGAGTGTCGCCGTCTCAAGCGCAGCCTGCGTGTACTGAAAACCACTACGGATTATGAGGAGGGAATGTATGACAAAGCTGTCTAAATATGAGAAGGAAACCATCATCAACTGGAATGAGGGGGAGCGCCTTGCCAGTATCTATACCTTCAACGCCAGCCTGAAGCGCAGGCTTGCCGATTTCAGCCGGAACTATCCGCTGCTGTGCCGGTTGGAGCGCAGCACACCGGAGGGCGGCGTGGCCTATGTGCTGGACAAATCCCGGCTGTCCATCCGGCTGGTGCCGCCCTACAGTGAGGAACGGAAAGCTGCCGCCAGCGCCTACGCCAGGGAACACGGCTTTCAGGTCCTGACACCAGGGAAGAAAACCGCATGATTTCGGGGCATTTACGGGAAAAACAGCGGGCCTGTATCCGATACTTTGACCGGCAATCCCCGCAGGCGTATTCCGTATCCAGATCCCGCTTATGGGCGCAGCGGTGTGGATACGGAACCGGTGAAACGGGCGGGCACCGCTCTTTGGGTGGATGCCAGGTTCACCGGCGGGAGTACAGAGGGCAGCCAGCCCTTTGTTGGAGTCAAGGGGCAGCGCCCTTTGGCCGGGTACAGGGCGGCAGCGCCTGTGCGGCGTGGAGAGGCGGCGAGCCTTTCCTCCGGTGTCCAGAGGTGGAAAACCTTGGCCCAGGGAAAGTTGATGCCTGCGTCAACTTGTACTGGGTATTACCTGACGCAGAAATCCGCAGGTTTGGCGGCTGCGCCGCTGCTTCCCCTTCGGGAAAAATCAGCAGAGATTGGAGGGATGAAAATTGAAACTGACACGGCACAACGGACGATCCGGCAAGCATGGAACCTATAATCCCCGGCACAATGACCGCCGGTTTGATGTGGAAAACAGCGAACACATTGATGCCCAGCGAGCTAAGAAAAATGTGTACTGGGACTGCTACCGTGGCTTCACTACCCCGGAACTTCGGGAGAACCCGGAACAGCCAGATTTCAGCTTTGAAGAAATTGAGCGGATGTATTACTACGAGCATTACTCCGACCATGTAGATGCCCAGAATGCCCGAAACGAGAAAACCCGGCACACTGAGCGCAACCGCACGGTAGAAGATCTTTTGAAAAACAACAAGACCTGCCCAGAGGAAAGCATTTACCAGATCGGCACCATGGAAGAATCCGTTCCAGCGGGTACTCTGGCACTCATTGTCAGCGAATTTTACGAGGAGTTTGAACGGCGCTTTGGTTCCCATATCCACATTCTGGACTGGGCGCTGCATCTGGATGAGGGTACGCCTCACATCCACGAGCGCCATGTGTTTGACTGCAAAAACCGGTATGGGGAGTTGTGCCCCCAGCAGGAAAAGGCGCTGGAGGAACTGGGCTTTGAATTGCCTGATCCGAGTAAGCCCAAGGGCAAACACAACAATCGAAAACAAACCTTTGATGCAGTATGCCGCACGCTGCTCTTTGACATCAGCCGCAAACATGGGGTGCATTTGGAGCAGGAGCCGTCCTATGGTGGGCGGGCGTATCTGGAGAAACAGGACTATATCCTGATGAAGCAAAAGGAGCAGTTGGCCGCCCAGGAACAGAAGCTGGAGGAGCTGACCCTGAAAATCGAGGATGTGGAAACACTGGTGGAGGAAGTTTCGGATATTGCCTATGACAAGGCGGTGGAGGTTGTCACCGATGCTGTCCGGCTGGAAACCCATAAGGAGGATATCCGGCTGGTGGAGGAAACGAAAAACTGGGTACTCTCGCCGGAACGGAAAGCGCCGCAAAAAGAGCGTGAGTATGCCGCTGCCCGGCTGGATGGAGTGATCTCCAAAATCAAAAATGCCATGCAGTCTGCGCTGACAAAAATCCAGAAGAAGCTGATGCAGCCGGAGGTCAAGCAGGCTGGTAAACAGCAGATTCAGGAAAAGGCCAAGGAATCCATTCTTGCTTTCCTGAAAAAAGCCAAGCAGGATAGCGCACAGAGAGAATACAACCGGAAAAAGCAGCGGGAAAAACAGGATATAGAGCTTTAAGGCATCTGATTTTGCGAACAAATCAGATGCTTTTCTCTTGAGGAGGTGAGAAACATTGAACAGCGAATCTCAGAGTTTAGTGCCTGCAACCCAGCAGGACGAAAGTGAGGAATTGACCGTTGATGAAGTGCAGGAAAGCCTTTCCACGACGGAAAAAGGACAACCGGCTAACACCATTGGAAATTGCCGCACGGTGTTTTGCCAAGATCCGCTTTTGCGGGGCGCAATCCGGCTGAATCTGCTGACCGACCGTGTTGATATTGTGCGGGATCTGGGCTGGCGCAGAAGTACCAGCGCCCTGACTGATACCGATGTCAAGTATCTGCTCCTTTACTTTGAGCAGAACTACGGTTTGACCAGTGAAAAGAAGCTGATGGCGGCGCTCTCCATCGTGGCAAACGAAAACTGCTATCACCCCATTCAGGATGTGCTGAACAGTCTGGTGTGGGACGGCAAGCCCCGGATAAGCTCCTGTCTGCATCACTTTCTGGGGGCAGATGAGAGCAACTATGTGGAAGAAATGCTCAAACACTTCCTGCTGGGAGCCATCCGCCGGGTGTTCCATCCAGGTTCCAAATATGAGGAGCTGCTCTGTCTGGTGGGCGGCCAGGGAGCCGGAAAGTCTACCTTCTTTCGCTTCCTGGCTATACAGGATGAGTGGTTCTCCGATGACCTGAAAAAGCTGGATGATGACAAGGTGTTTGCCAAGCTGCAAGGCCACTGGATCATCGAGATGTCGGAGATGCTGGCCACCAGTAACGCCAAGAGCATCGAGGAGATCCGCTCCTTTATCAGCCGCCAAAAGGAAACCTATCGCACACCCTATGAATCCCAGCCCAAAGACCGTCTGCGGCAGTGTGTGTTCGGCGGTTCCTCCAACACGCTGGACTTCTTACCCCTTGATCGAGCCGGAAACCGGCGGTTCCTACCAGTGATGATTTACCCGGAGAAAGCGGAGGTTCACATTCTGGAGGATGAAGCTGTTTCCAGGGAATATCTGTTGCAGGTGTGGGCGGAGGCTATGACCATTTACCGCAGCGGCGAGTATTCCATGAAATTTTCAAAGGAGATTCAAAAGCAGTTGGTGGAAGTCCAGAAGGACTTCATGCCGGAGGATACCGAAGCCGGGCAAATTCAGGGCTTCCTGGAACACTACACCGGCAATGTGGTTTGCTCCAAGCAGCTGTTCAAGGAAGCGTTGGGACACGCCTTTGAGGAGCCGAAGCGTTGGCAGCTGCACAATATCAACGAGATCATGAACACGGTGGTGACCGGCTGGAAGCCTTTTTCTAACCCCCGGATGTTTGCTGGATATGGGCGGCAGCGTGGCTGGGAACGAGAAATTTCCGGCAACGAAGTGCCCGACAACGAAGATGGATTTGTGGAGCTGAGCGAGGAAGAAGTTCGTCAACTGGAGCTGCCAAAGGAGTGGATTGCCTGATTTATAGGGCTTGTTGCCCGGTTGGTTGTCGGCTGGTTGCTAACTTTGTTGCCGGAAAAATGGAGATGTGGATACGGTAAATGCCCATAAAGCAAGGCTTTTTGGTTGGTATCTGTTCTCTGACAACGAAAGCAACGAGATTTCGCAAGAAAATTTGAAAAGTAAGAAACGATAGCCGGACGATAGGTTACAGGTTTTTCGGGGTTTGTTGCCGGACTTCGTTGCCGTTTCCTTTGTCTGGCCTTTCTGATCTATGGAGGTAGCCTATGGAGAAAAACCAAAAGCAAGAAAACAAGCAGAGTAAAAAAGTAAAGTTTATCGTGGTACGGGAGTTTTCAGGTGATAAAACCATGCGGGAAGCCTTTGAACAGCTCATTGAACGGCAAACCTGCGAACACTTTGAAGAATGGCTGGAACGCAAGGCAAGCTGAGGGAATTGATTGAAGTAAAAACAGGGACATGATATAATATACATATCGTGTCCCTGTTCATAGAAGGAGATTGCTATGAGCAGGAAAAAACAAGTCAATCAGAAAATCACAGCCCTCTATTGCCGTATTTCTCTGGACGATGGCGGCGATAACGAGAGTATGAGTATCAGCAATCAAAAACTTATGCTCAAGGAATTTGCCGAGAAAAACGGGATGTTCCAGTATGAGTATTATGTGGACGATGGTTACACAGGGCGTAATTTCAATCGTCCCGCTTTTCAGCGTATGATTGCCGATATTGAGGCCGGTAAAATTGGTTGTGTCATCACAAAAGATCTGTCCAGACTGGGAAGAAATTATATCGAAGCTGGAAGCTATATTGAAATCTTCTTCCCCAAACACAATGTCCGTTATATCGCCATTACCGATGGTGTGGACAGTTTGACCCGTCAGGAAATGGACATCACGCCGTTCAAGAATATCCTGAATGATATGTATAGCCGGGATATTTCCAAGAAAGTGCTGGCGGGGCGTATGACCCGTTCCCGACAGGGAAAGTTCTGTGGTGGACAGCCTCCCCTGGGGCTGATGCGTGACCCGGAGGATCGGGGACATTTGATCCTTGACCCGGAAACAGCACCGGTGATTCGTAAAATCTATGACCTGGCACTGGATGGCTGGGGTTGTATGCGGATTGCCAAGCAGTTGATGGAGGACAAGGTTCCCATCACCAGAGTAAAAGGAAATACAGCCTGCGATGTCAACTACTATGCGTGGGGCGGCGCAAGAATTAGCCATATCCTGCGTAACCCCTTTTATAAGGGCGCTCATCTGGTTTGCAGGACGCACCAGAAAGGGATTCGCTCCAACACCTATAACATCATTCCCCGTGAGGACTGGGAAATCATTGAGGGTTGTCATGAGGCGATTGTGACACCGGAGGAATGGGAACAGGTACAGGCAATCGTGGATCGCAGGCCCCCTATTATGAAAGGCAATGCCTGCCCCTTCTACAATTTGTTCCACGGCATTATCTACTGCGCCACCTGTGGGAAATCCATGCAGGTGCGGTATGAGAAGGTCGGCAGAACTGGCAAAAACCGCTTTACCGGCGAGATGCGGGAACCGATTGACAAGGCGTATTATATCTGCCAGACCTACAACCGGCTGGGCAAAAGCGCCTGCACCAGTCACAAAATCGAAGCCAGAGATTTGTATAATCTCGTCCTGAAAGATATTCAGGAACTGGCAGCGATGGCACTCAAAGATGCAGATGCCTTTTATCAGCGGTTGAGCAGCCGAATGGAGCGCCGATATATGGCGGATGCTTCCGAGATGCAGAAAGAGCGTGAACGCCTGGAAGCCAGAAACCGGGAAATTGACGATATGTTCCTGAGCCTTTATACCGACAAGGCCAAAGGCGTGATCTCTGAGCAGCGGTTTATGAAGATAACCGCCGCTATGGAGCAGGAGCAGGAAGAAAATCAACACTGTTTGCAGGAACTGATGAGAATGCTTCAGCAGTCCGATGCTCAGGAAAATGAAGTCCGCACCTTTATCCGGGAAATTCGGCAGTATGCCACCATTCAGGAGCTGGATGAAACCGTACTGAACCGCCTGATCAACCGTATTCTGGTGGGCGAGGTCAAAAAGATAGACGGCCAGAAGATTCAGAAAGTCAAGATTGTCTACAACTTTGTTGGGGAAATCCCAGTGAATGAACCTGTTAGAACTGACCGTTGAGAAATCTTGACATTGTAAAGTGGATTAGGAGAAGTTAATATGAGAGATGAAATTATTCAGATTTTGTCTAATGCACCTGCACTACCAGTTCTTTTTGTTGGATCTGGACTCACACGAAGATACTTAGGGCTTCCTAACTGGGAAGGTCTCTTACGGCTATATTGTGTCAAATCACCGTATGAATATTATTATAGCAAGGCCGAGCGAGAATGCAGAGAGTGCCCGGATATGATTTATCCTAAAATCGCAGATTATATAGAGGCTGATTTTAATGATGCCTTTTTTACAGAGGATAAATATGCCGAAAATCGAAAAACTCATGCTGAAGATATTGCTGCAAAAGTTTCTCCGTTTAAGTTTTGTATTGCAGATTATTTCAAAGAAAAAAGTGAGGCAATTCAGGAAAAATATTCTGATGAGATAACGCTATTCAGGGAAATTGGCAATAAAAATATCAGTTGTATTATTACTACTAATTATGACCTATTTCTTGAAAACAATTTTGGGAAAGACCATTTTCAACCGTACATTGGCCAAAATGAATTGCTGTTTTCTACAATTTATGAAGTTGCAGAAATATACAAGATACATGGGTGTTGTTCAAAGCCGGATTCTATAGTAATTAACTCACATGATTATGACTTGTTTGTTCGTAAAAGTGCATATTTAAGTTCAAAAATATTAACTCTTTTCTTAGAGCGCCCTATTATTTTCCTTGGATATAGTGTTAGCGATCCCAATATTCGCCGCATATTGCGTTCTATTTCAGAGTGCCTTGAAAACAGCCAATTGGAGCAGTTGAAAAAGAGACTGATTTTTATCGAGTGGACAGAAGACCCAAAAGAAGAAGGAATCAGCGAAAGACAGTTCGACTTTGATAACGGAAAAACGATAATTATGGAGAATATTAAACTGTTTGATTACTCCATATTATATTCAGCCATTTTAGATAATACGGTGAAATACGATGTAAAAGCTCTTCGCCGTATAAAAAGTCAGCTGTATGAATTGGTAAAAACAAATAAGCCTACAGAAAAATTATATGTTGCTACAAATATTGAAGACGATAGTCAAGATATTGATTTTGTCGTAGGTGTTGGGGTTTATGGTAAATTCGGAAAAGTCGGCTATAGAGGAATAAAGGCAGAGGAATTGTATCTATATGCCATAGGTCAATCGGATTTGCAGTATGACGATGACATGATTTTGAAGGAGGCAATTCCTTATTTGTATAATGGACGCACAATTTGGCCTGTAAGACAATTTGTCAGCCGCTGTCAATCAATCGACTGCATAAATGATAAAGTAAAATTCTCTTTGGACAAAACCAGTAAAGATTTGCTCTCATTTGCTCAAAAGGAGTCCATTAAAAAAAGAGGATATACTGGCCTTCCTTGTGTAGTTGATTATTATAGGCAGTATGGGTTGAGCAAAACAATTTCAACTATTTTTACAAGTGATTTTAGCAAGATAAATCCGGATGATTTGTTGCAATTTATAAAATTGGCGCTAGAAGATGAACCTGCCTTGCTGTCTATAACCGGTAAAGGCCATCAATCAAGATCAAATTTCAAAAAGTGCATCACCCTTTGGGATATTCTCGTTTATTCAACACCCGCAAAACAAAGAATAGCAGAATTATCAGACGATTCAAATGTGAGCTAATAGAATACTGTTATATAGATCCTTCTCTTAACTGAGGAGGATCTATTTTTTTATCCAATTTTGAATTCATCACTTGACATTGTGGCAAAGAGTTGATGACACAGGACGAAATCGCAGTTATGGACGGAGGAAAATGTATTTTGCAGTTGCGCGGCGTGCGCCCCTTTTTCAGCGATAAATACGATATAACGCAGCACCCGAATTACAAATACCTTTCCGACTTCGACAAGAAAAACGCTTTTGACGTTGAACGGTATATGTCCACCCGTCCGGCAATCGTAAAGCCCGACGAACCCTTTGACATATACGAAATAGATTTGTCCGACGAGG
>ENA-OQLI01001362-OQLI01001362.1-human-gut-metagenome-genome-assembly--contig:-NODE-1362-length-18057-cov-7.661629_pt1 | contig 18057 bp, 12 predicted proteins | sample MGYA00242805_ERZ504812 | MGnify/ENA primary metagenome ERZ504812 (study PRJEB26092, sample SAMD00036430) | human gut metagenome | host: Homo sapiens | study: EMG produced TPA metagenomics assembly of... | reverse complement strand
GCCTTCCGGGTTGCGGCACCCAGCATCCGCATCGTGCCTTGGGCGGCACTCGCATCTTGCTGGCCGCTGCCCCAACAACTCCTCCCTGTTTCCGCCACTGGCGGCGGTCGTCGTCGTTGCAGCGGAAGAATTATTTTAATTTTCGGGATAGCGGAGCGTCTGCGGACGCTCCGCTATCCCATTTTCACGGGTGGGGTCGTAATGGCAAACGGCATTTACAGCGCCTGCTTCCTGCGGAAGCGGCGGCGCTGCGGGGAATCCCCTCCTACACAACGCAGCAAGGCCGTCCGGCGAATGCCGGACGGCCTTGCTGCACTTATTGGAAAGGATCGATCAGGAGATGGCAATTGTTATTTCGCCAGACCCAGCTTTTTCAGCCGGTTCCATGCGCGGATGACCTGTACCTTGGTCACACGCTTGCCGGGCGTAAAGGCGCCCTCACCCATGTCGGGCAGCAGCCCGGCCTCCACAGCCCAGCGGGCTGCCTTGGCGGTATCCGGCTCCGCTACATCGCTGTAAACAGCGGGTGCAGCGGGTTCGGGCTTGCCTGCGGTGCTCCACAGCAGCACGGCCAGCTGTTCCCGGGTGCGCGGGATGGGCGTGCCCTTGGGCAGCAGGTCTGCAAGGATGCTGTAAGTAACAGCCTCATAGCCCATTACTGCGCTGCCTGCAAACCACGCCGTTGTACCGGCTACGATGGCCACCGTTTGCAGCGGGCTGAACTCGGTGCTGTCCCCCTGCGGCGGCTGCTCTGGCGGCTCCTCCGGGGTGGTCTCGGCGATGATGCGGAACGAGCCTGTTTTAACAGTTCCACCCGCATACTGTGCACTGCCTGCGACGGTTACAGTATAGCTGTAATCGCCCGGCTCAATGGGAGCGCCGTCCAGCACTTTGCCATTCTGCATGTAGGTCACGGTAACATCACCGTAGTCCTTATTGCTGGTGTTCTTAACAGTTACTTCCTTGGGACTGCCGTCATAGGTCAGGTTGTTGGGCAGGACAAAGGCAAAGTCTGCGGGGTCTGCCGGCGGCAATTCCGCCGCGCCCTCGCCGGTGGCGCTCAGGTTAAGGATATGGGTCTGCGGGATGTTATACTTGCGCAGGTCGATGGTGCTGTTGTAACGCTCTCCATCGGCTACAGAGCCGCTATAAGCTACGCCGTTCACACTCTTGATGGGGGCATGCGTGATGACCGAGATGGTGTTCAGATCGGTGTCAACGTAGAGGGTGGAGGTTTCTGCGTCCCAAACACCCTCCATCATGCCATTGATGCCGTTGATGTATTTTTTAGCGTACTCGGCACCTTCCGGTGCAGTGTAGTTCAGGGTGTAGTAATCCGTAGCACCGTTCAGGTCTTCGGTATCCTTTGCCACCAGTGCGTGGATGATGGGGTTATTCTGAATGATGCCGCCCTCGTTATAAACAACGGTGCACTCGCCGCCGTCAATGATGGGCTGGTAGGGCTCTGCATTGCCGTCATAGCCGGCCGTATTTTCCACCGGCAGCTTCAGGGTGTTCTGGCTGTTTTCGACCGTGCCGCCGTTTTGGATCACGGCAGTGCCGGTGTAACCGGCGCTGTTATAGCAGCCGTCCAGCACAACCTTATTGGAAGCCATGTTGACTACCGAATATCCGGTAACATCCAGCGCAGAGTTGCGAATGGTAGCGGGCTGTGCCGGGTCGCGCCAGCCGTTGCCGATGTACCTAACGCACAGCACCGAATTCTCCACAAGGCCGTCATTGTAAAGGCTCTGCGCGCTGTTCAGCGTGGCATCCTTGATGACGCCGCCCTCCCTATTGTACACATACCGGGTGGAGTTCAGCGTACCGCTGAAGGTGCCGTAGTTTTCAACTGCAAATTTTACTGTATCGGCGTTGTTTATCACCTCATCGAAGTCCAGCACAGCGTCCTTCTCGATGGTCAGGGTGGGGACATCGTTTGTAAACAGTTCTGCGTGCTTGTGCGCCGGGTCAAAGGACCAGCCGTTGCCCTTTGCGCCGTAGACACCGCCGTCCGTGCCCTTGGGGAAGCCGTCCGCTTCAATGACCAGCTCTTCCCAAATAACGCTGTTGAGCTGGACAGCTTCAGCGCCCACAGTAAAGCTGACTGCGCCGTTCCCGTCGTTATAGTTCAGCTCCTCGCCGCCGCTGACGACACTCTTCAGCTTGTAGGTAGGTCTCAGGGTCACCGGTTTGCCGGAGACAACATAGAGGGTGTCATAGGCATCTGCCGACCACTCGTTCACCGTGCCGTCCGCTGCCACCGCGACAGGGGCATACACCGGAGCATTGGTTGCATCAATGGCTACAAGGCCTGTGCTTTTTGCCGTGAAATAGCCGCCGTTGACGGCTGCACCCTCGGGCAGCGGGTCATCTTCAGTGGTGAACAGACCGCCGTTGACGGTACATTTATCTCCTGCAACATACAGCTTGTCGTTGAACAGACCGCCATTGATGATGATTTCCGTTGTCCTTTCAAGATCCGTGAGCGCGCTTTCAAAGCTGCCTCCGTTGATGGTAAGGGTACCCGCTGCTTTAACGGTCATGCCGCTGGTATAACTAACCTCTTCAAAGGTGCCATCTTCAATGGTGACCTCGCCGCCTGCAGCATCAACTCTGGCAGCTCCCTTAAAGGTGCCGCCGCTGATGACAGCCCCGGCTTCACAGATCACCTTGCCGTAGAAGGTGCCGCCGGAGATAGTGCCTGCGTTGGTCACGGTGTAGCCGTTATGGTATTCCGAGCCGATCCGCGCCTCCTGCAGGGTGGCACCGGGCTCGATCTTCACGTTCCATTTGATGCAATTATTGTAGCTGTCATAGCCGTAATTACGGAGGCAGAAGGTACCTTTTTTCAGGGTGAGCGTATTGCTGGCCTCATCGTAGGACCAGCTGTCTCCACTGTCGCCCAGATCGCCGATGGGCTTACCGGAGGAATTGCTTGTATAGATATTGGTGACATCACCGTTTTCCTCTGCCAGTGCAGCGGCGCTGGCGGTGTCGGGCGGGGCGCTCTGGGCAAGGGCGGGCAGCGGCATTGCGGTCAGTGCCATGCTCAGCGCCAGAACCATACTGATGAGCCGTTTTTGCATAAGATTCTCTCCTTCTCAAGCGCCCTCCAAGCCGGGCGCTTTTGTTGTACCCAGTGTACCACGTTTTGCCCGCTTTGGACGGTTTTGGGCACGAATCGCCCCGCAAATGCGCTGAAACGACCCGGTGCACCACACGCACCCGCAAAAAACAGAAAACCGCCCGGCTTGCGGTTGCCGGACGGTTTTCTGCTCTATAGGAATTATGGGAATGGCATATTGAACAGAGTATTGCTCTGTGCCTGTAGTATACCACGAACGGCGGCAAAAGTGGAGCAATTCTGCGTGAATGGCCCCTGAAATGCATCGAATCGCCCTGAAAAACCCCAAAAAAGCCCTTGCGCACCCTTTTGGGAGGCAAAAAAGGGACTGCCGCACAGCGCTGTGCAGCAGTCCCTGCGGGGTTATAAGGGGTTAAGGGGCAGCGGTTTTAGCCGCGCTGCTGGTAAGTCTTCCAAGTGCGGATCACTTCCATGCGGCCCACGCGGCTGCCGGGCTTGAAGCTGCCGTCCTGTGCGGACATCAGGCCGGTATCCACGACCCAGCGGATGGCCTGCAGCTCTGCGGCATCTGCTGCCACATCGTTGAACAGTGCAGTGCTCTGGGTAGCGGGCTTGCCTGCGGCGGTCCACAGTGCAACTGCCAGCTGCTGGCGGTTAGCGGGGATGGCCATGCCCTCGGGCAGGACGCTCTTCAGGTAGGCGGTAGTGCCAACAATGTAGGCACCTGCGCCAATGGCTGCGCTGCCCACAGCGGCCACCATTACGATAGCACCGCCGCCGTCACTGTCACCGCCGGGTGCGGGGGTGGGGTCGGGGTTCGGGCTTAGTAAGCGTATCGAACGCAGCCATCAGATCCACATCATGGTCGGGCATGGTGAATTCCAGCACGCGTGCGGTGCTCTGCTCCTCGGTCAGCTCCAGACCGGTGCAGCTCCAGCTCTTGAACTTGCTGGTCTCGGTGTCCTCGTCTGCGGTGGCCTTGAGCTCTGTACCCACAGGCACAGCTGTCAGGTCGGCAACAGTGCCGCCGTCCTTCAGGGTGACCGTTGCATCGGAGACATCGAGTTTATAGGTCTTGGGAGCGTTCTCGGTGTACTGTGCTTTCAGTGTGACCTTGTTTGCGGGCATCGTGAAGGAGATGGTCGCCTTAGTGGTGTCCACGTCAGTGGGCAGACCGGTCACTTCCCAACCGGTGAAGGTGTAACCGTCCTTCTCGGCTGCGGTGGCAACGAGCTCTGTACCCACAGGCACAGCCTTCAGGTCGGCAACAGCGCTGCCATCCTTCAGGGTGACCTTTGCATCGGTGACCTTGAGCTCATAGGTCTCGGGAGCGTTCTCGGTGTACTGTGCCTTCAGCGTGACGTTATTTGCGGGCATCTTGAAGGAGATGGTCGCCTTGGTGGTGTCCACGTCAGTGGGCAGACCGGTCACTTCCCAACCGGTGAAGGTGTAACCGTCCTTCTCGTCTGCGGTGAAGCTGAGCTTCTCACCTGCAACGTGCTCGGTAGACTTGTCGTCCACGGTCAGGGTGTACTTCGACTCAGACACAGTATAGGTGCCCACTTCGTACTGGGCGCCATCGTAGTGGTCACTAGAATCCACCACGATGTAAACGCTGTAAGTGCCTGCCTTGGTGGGCTTCGTCACAGACGGGGACGAGCCATCCTCCGGGACATACTGGATGGAATAATGCGGGGCATCGTCAAAATACATCGGGCCGGTATAGTTTGCAGTTTGGGTCTTGGAGTCATACGCAAAGTCGGCTCTGTTCGCTTGATATCTGCGTACCACCTCGCCGATATCAAGCGAGCCTTCTGTGTACTTGTCGCCCTCTTGCGCTACGATGCGCTGCTTGTAGAGGCCGTACATGTCCGCTCCCGCCGGGTAAGTTTCAAACACCCTGTCGTCGTAGGTGCGCACATAGACGAGGCTCAATTTGCCCACGCCCTCCTTGCTGCTGGTGACGGTCTGAGGTCCGATGATCGTCCCGGAAACGGTAAAGTCGCTCTTGCTCAGGGAAGAGAAGGGCAGCTTTCCGGTGGTGGCCATGTTCACCACAATAGGCTCGCCGTCATTCTTGGCGGTGATATTCAGCGAGCGGTCAATGGCAGAGGTGCCCTTGTTGTAATCGCTGGCTTCCGCACCATTGATGTTCGTGACTGTATTGCTGAAGCGGATCTTTGCCTTGACATTACCGATAAGGTAAACCGCGTCTGTTGCTGCGGCATAGTCATTGAGGCGTTCCACAGTGCCGTCTGTGATCATCAGCTTGCTCTGCTGCTGACCGGCGGCGAGGTATTTGCTTTCAATATAGCCGCAGCTCACCGTATTGGAAATAGCAGCCTTGCTATAAGTATTCGCCATCAGGCTGCCGGTGATCACGGCATTCTGGATGACCGTTCCTTCCGATGTATTATAATAGTCGGGCAGCTTGATATTGTTGAACACGCCGCCAAGGATCTGGGCATTACTACTATTCAGCTGGACAGTTGCGTTGAACTGACCGCCGGTGATCTCGCCGTAAGCTTGGACGCTCTTCTGGAAGGTGCCGCCGGTGATGGTGCCGTTATAGCCCAAACGAACCTCCGCTTCGAACTGACCATCGGTGATCTCGCCGTAAGCTTGGACGCTCTTCTGGAAGATGCCGTTGGCGATGGTTCCATTAGCTTCGACGCTCTCCTGGAAGGTGCCGCCTGCGATGCTGCTGTTTCCATCCGCGTTAACAGCCTTCTGGAAAGTGCCGCCCTCAATAATGGCGTTCTGGGCGATAACAGGCGCGCCAGCCTGAATACCAGCAACCGTCACATCCGTCAGCACGATCTGATCGGAAGCAATAGTTGCATGATGGGGGTTGATGGTATCCGAGGTCAGATTCACCGGGCTGCCATCGGGGCTGGTGAGGATAAGCACCGACATCGTTCTATAACCATCCTCGTCCTCACCGGAGACCTCAGCGTACTGCCAGCCAAGACCCTCGTAGACATCGCCGGTCACACCACCCTCGCTCACGGAATGCGGGGTCACACCGGTCCGGTCGGGCAGACCTTCTTCGGTAATGCGCAGGGGCTTGAGGTTGCTGGGATCGCCAGCCTGATTTACCAAAATCTCCTTGCCATCGTTGTTGCCGGTGATATGCAGTACAGTGCCCTCGGCATAGGTCTGTTCATTGTAACTGTTGGCCGCTGCACCGTTGATGCTGAACACATCGGTGTTCAGGGTAAGCTCTGCGCTGGCATTGCCCACCAGATAGATGGTATTGACAGAAAGGGGCAGGTCTCTGCCGTTGATCGCAGTCACACCACCGCCGTTGCGCACGGTCAGCGTGCTGAGCTGCTGGCCATCGGCAAGCGCATTCTCTATGCCGTTGCCAGACAGCTTGCACAGAACGGTGTCGGAAATGGCAAGGTCGCCAAACCTGTCAAAGCTGAAGTTCTGGGCCACTGCCTTGGAAATGGTGCACTTGCCCATGCAGGAGAGGTAATCAAAGGTGCCGCCCTCGATCGTGACATCTTTGAAGTCAGCCTGACGGATGATGCCGCCGGTCACGGTAGCATTCGAAAGCTCGACATAGCAGTTGATGGGCACTGCGCTCAGCTGGCTGAAATTGATCACCTTACCGCCCTGATCCCCGAGCTTCAGTTGTCCGGTCGCACTGGCGACATTGGGGTAGCAGGTATAAGTCCAGCCCTTGCCAAAGTATACGCAGACCTGATATATGCCCTCGTCCAGACTGTACACATGGGGCACATCGTTCACATCGGGCGTACCCTTATCGGTAAAACTCAGTTCCTTGTCCATAGACGGGATCGGAGTCAGTGCTATGGGTGCGTTGCTCTCTGAAAGCGGCGGGAACATACTGACCTCGGCAGAGATCGTTGTACCGTTTGCACTGATGGAAACCGTGGCACAGCCGTTCAAGGAAGCGTTGCTGACGCCCGCAGGCAGGGGGACGACGCTGCCGCCGGTCAACGATGCAGCCCATGCAACGCAACCGGGGGTGTACTGCACCTCCAGCTTCAGGCTGTGATCGCTGTACAGCTTGAGCATATACACATCCCCGGTCACCGGCTGGCCGTTCAGGGTGCAGTTTTCCGGCAGCAGCAGCTGGTGTGCCTGCTGCTGCGTTCTGGCGCTCAGGCCGGAGATATCGCGGAAAAAGCCGCCCCGGACATTGCCGCCGTTCTCAGTCACCTTATCGTAGGTGCCGCCGTCAATGGTGCCCAGATTCAGCTCCACATCGGCGTAGCTGCCGCCCAGAACGCAGACGCCGTACATATTGTCGGCTTCTATTAAAAGTGTGCCGGTGACAGTGCCATCCAGCAGATAAACCGTGTAACTATTAGCATTCTTGACGGTCACATTGCAGCTGACCGTGCCGCCCAGAATGTACTCGGTATCTTCACTGCCGGTACCGGTGATGGTCAGCCCGGTAGTTTCGTCAAAGCTCCAGCCGGTACCGGACGCTGCCTTGGGCAGACCGTTCGTACCGGTCTTGATCTTGACCACCTGATTTTTTGTTTCAGAGTTCGTACCAACATCCTCATACTCGTTTTCCGAGCTGTAAGTGATGCTGTTGGTCTCTTCCGCCGCCGCGGAAGAAAGCCCTGCCCCTGCATCTGCAAATGCGGATACAGGGAGAATGGAGAGCATCATACTGAGTGCCAGTATCATGCTCACGATGCGTTTTTTCATGATATCCTCTCCTTTGTCGGTTGATTTGTCCGGCTATACCCCCAAACGGAACAGCCGGAACGGACAAAAATGCCAAGTTGAGTATAGCACCAAAATTCAAGGAAATAAAGCGCTTTTGCGGGCAGCACCTGCCAAAAAATGGTGCAAAATTATGGGCAAAATCACGATACGGGGGGGGGTATGCTTCTCTCCCATAAAAAAGCAGTTCCGAAACGCCCGCAGGCGTTTCGGAACTGCAATACAAAATATTCTTTCCGCTCTTTATGCCCAAGCGGGCATTCAAAAGCGTTTTACTTGCCCGCCAGCAGCACCGCCAGCACGGCTTTCTGGACGTGGAGACGGTTCTCCGCTTCGTCAAAGATCTCGTCCGCGTGCTGCTCGAATAGGGCGGTGGAGATCTCCTCGCCCCGGTGGGCGGGCAGACAGTGCAGCACCAGCGCGTTGGGCTTTGCATTTTCCAGCAGACGGCCGGTGAGCTGGAAGCCCACAAAATCCCGCAGACGCTGCTCGCTCTCGGCAGTGCCGGGGGCGGTGGTGTTCCATGCGGCGGTAGCTACGATGTCCGCATCCCGCAGGCCCTCGGCGGGGTCGGTGGTCAGGTGGAAGGCATTGCCGTATTTGTGGGCAAACATCAGCACATCCGCTGCCGGTCGGTAGCCCGGAGGACAGACGCAGGATACCTGCATCCCCGCCAAAAGGCCGCCCACGATCAGGCTGTTGGCCATGTTGCTGCCGTCGCCCACAAAGCAGAGCTTCAGCCCTGCCAGCGTGCCCCGGCGCTCCCGGATGGTCATCAGGTCAGCCAGCACCTGACAGGGGTGTGCGTAGTCGGTAAGGCCGTTGATCACCGGAATGCCGGAAAGCTCTGCCAGTTCCTCCAAGTCCCGCTGGCGGTAGGTGCGCCAGACGGCGCAGTCGTAGTAGCGCCCCAGCACCCGGGCGGTGTCCCGCAAAGGCTCGCCCCGCCCGGCCTGCAGCTCGGCGGTGTTCATGTAGTTGCCAAGGCCGCCCATCTGGTACACACCCACCTCAAAGCTGGTGCGGGTGCGGGTGGACGCTTTGGAAAACAGGAGCGCCACGCTTTTGCCCGCCAGCAGCGGCTCGGTGCGGCCCGCCTTGCAGTCCGCCTTCAGCTGGTCTGCCACATCCAGAATGTGGGTCAGCTCGGCGGGGGAAAGGTCGCTCATTTTCAGCAGATTTTTCATGCCTGCTCCTTCGGAGCCGTCGGCTCCATCGTGCCCAGCACCTCGGCCAGCACCTCCAGCGCCATGTCTACCTCGTGTTCGGAGACGGTCAGCGGCGGCAGCAGACGCAGCCGGGTCTTTGCGGTAAGCACCAGCAAGCCCTTTTCGCGGCAGGCAGCCAGCACATCCGCAGCCTGCACATCAAAGAATTCGATACCCACCATCAGGCCGATGCCGGAAATGTTCTTGACGTGGGGCAGCTTTGCCAAGCCGGTGCGCAGCTGTACGGCGCGCTCGCTGACCTGTGCAAGGAAGCTCTGATCCAGACGGTCCACCACCACGTTGGCACCGGCGCAGACCACCGGGTTGCCGCCAAAGGTGGAGCCGTGGGTGCCGGGACCCATGCCCTCGGCTACCTTTTCATTCATCAGCACCGCGCCGATGGGCAAGCCGCCGCCCAGCCCCTTGGCAAGGGTGACGATGTCCGGCTTGAGGTTATAGTGCTCACAGCACAGGAAGGTGCCGGTGCGGCCTACGCCGGTCTGCACTTCGTCCACGATGAGCACAAGGTCTTTTTCATCGCACAAAGCGCGCACGGCCTGCACATAGTCCGGGTCCAGCGCCATCACGCCGCCCTCGCCCTGAATCAGTTCCATCATCACGGCGCAGGTGTGGCGGTCTACCAGTTCCTGCAGCGCTTCGATATCCCCCGCCGGGACGTACTGGAAGCCTTCGTTGAAGGGGCCGAAGTAGTTGTGGAACACCTCCTGCCCGGTGGCGGTCAGGGTGGCAAGGGTGCGGCCATGGAAGCTGTTGACCAGCGTGATGACGTTGTAGCGGTCTTTACCATAGTGGTCTACGCTGTACTTGCGGGCGGCCTTGATGGCGCCCTCGTTGGCTTCAGCACCGGAATTGCCGAAGAAAACTTTGCTCATGCCGGTGCGCTTGCACAGCTTTTTCGCCAGCTTGCCGCAGGGCGCAGTGTAGTACAGGTTAGAGGTGTGCTGCAATTTGTGTGCCTGCTGGGACACGGCTTCTGCCCATGCAAGGTCGCAGTAGCCAAGGCTGTTCACCCCGATGCCGCTGGTGAAGTCCAGATACTTCTGTCCCTCAGGGCCCTCGGCGTACAGCCCGTGCCCCTTTTCCAGCACGATGGGGCTGCGGTTATAGGTGTGCAGGACGTATTCGTTGTCCCGCTTGATGACTTTTTCAGAATCCATAGGTGTACCTCCTGTGAATAGAAGTTCCGCGCATGCGCCGCTCCCCCAGAGGGAGCGTTTTTTCTATTATAATACTGCTTTTTCGCTTGCGCAATCTTTTTATTCGCGGTGGCTGCGGCGATAGAAGCGGGTACCGGAGCCGCGGTCGGAGAACAGTTCCAGCAGGATGGAGTGCGGCACCCGGCCATCAATGATAACAGCTTCGTGTACGCCCTGATAGATGGCGTCCGCCATGCCGCCGATCTTGGGGATCATGCCGCCCGCAATGATGCCGGCGGACTTGTAGCCCTCGATCTCGGTCACCTCCACCTCGGGGATGAGGGTGGTCTCGTCCTCCTTATCCCGCAACAGACCTGCGATATCGGTCATGGACACCAGCTTTTCGGCCTTGAGGGCAATGGCGATCTGGGCAGCGGCGGTGTCCGCGTTGACGTTGTACGCCTGCCCAAGGTCGTCCATGCCCACGGTGGCGATCACCGGGATAAAGCCGCCGTCCAGCAGGCTTTCGATCAGGGTAGCGTCCACATGGACGATCTCGCCCACATGACCCAGCTGGGGGTCCAGCTCGGTGCAGCGGAGCATCTGTCCGTCCATGCCGCACAGACCCACGCCGCGCCCGCGCAGCTTTGCCACAAGGTCCTTGTTCACCTTACCGGCCAGCACCTGCTGCACGATCTCCATGGTGGCATCGTCCGTCACCCGCAGACCGTTGGCAAAGTGGCTCTCCACGCCCACCTTCTTGAGCATCTCGTTGATGGCAGGCCCGCCGCCGTGCACCAGCACCACCCGCACCCCCAGCAGGGTCAGGGTGACAAGGTCGTTCATCACGGCGTTTTTCAGCGTCTCGTTGATCATGGCGTTGCCGCCGTATTTGATGACCATGGTCCTGCCATGGTACTTTTGGATATAAGGGGTGGCCTCCGAAAAAAGCCGCGCCATTTCTTCGTTTTTCATCTGTTCCGCGCTCCTGTCAGGTTCTGTAATCGCCGTTGATCTTCACATAGTCGTAGGTCAGGTCACAGCCCCATGCCTTGGCGCTTGCCTCGCCGGTGCCCATATCCACCTTGACCAGAATATCGTGCTCAGCCAGCACCTTGGCAGCTTCGTCCTCGCTGTACGGATGGTAAGCGGCGTTCTCGCACACATACACCTCGCCCGCCTTGCTGGAAAGCCAGACGCAGACCTTATCAATGGAGAAATCTCCGGGCGTGTAGCCGATGGCGCACAGGATGCGTCCCCAGTTGGCATCGCGGCCAAAGACCGCCGCCTTGAACAGGTTGGAGCAGACCACGCTGCGGCTGACGGCGCGGGCGGTTTTCAGGTCGGGCGCATGGGTCACCTCGCAGGTGATCAGGTGGGTAGCGCCCTCGCCGTCTCCGGCGTGCTCGGCGCACATGTGCTCTGCAATGGCGGTCAGCGCTGCCACAAAGGCGGCGTAGTCCGCGTTCTCCTCGCAGATCTCCGGGTTGCCCGCCAGACCAGACGCCATAATGATCAGGGTATCGTTGGTGGAGGTATCCAAATCCACGCTCATCTGGTTATAGGTGCCGGGCACTACCGTCTTGAGCGCCTTTTCCAGCAGCGCGGGCGAGACGGCGGCATCGGTGGTGTAGAACGCCAGCATGGTAGCCATGTTGGGGGCGATCATGCCGCTGCCCTTGCCGATGGCACCCACGGTGCACACCTTGCCGCCCAGCTCGAACTGGATGGCGTACTCCTTTTTATGGGTGTCGGTGGTCATGATGGCGGTGGCAGCGTCCGTGCTGCCTTGCGCGGTGGCAGCCAGCTTTTCCGCTGCCGCCGGGATGCCCCGGGCAAAGGGGTCGATGACCATGGGCTGACCGATGACGCCGGTGGAGGCGGGCAGAACGTCCTTTTCGTCAATGTTCAGCGCCTTGCCTACCAGTGCACAGCACTCCTCGGCCAGTGCCACGCCGTTGGCGGCGCAGGTATTGGCGTTGCCGCTGTTTACCACGATGGCCTGTGCGTAGCCATCGGCCAGATGGGCGCGGTCCACCTTGATGGGCGCACCGCAGACCTTGTTGGTGGTGTATACGCCCGCAGCAGCGCAGCGCACCTCGGCCTTGATGAGTGCCAGATCGTATTTTTCGCTGTGATTTGCCCGGATGCCGCAATGGACACCGGCGGCAGCAAAACCCTTGGGCGCGCAGATGCCGCCCGCAACTTCCTTATACTGCATAACGATTTTCCTTTCCCACAAAGAAAAACAAGTTTATTCCAAGCCCTTGGTCTCTTCCAGACCCAGCATCAGGTTCATGCACTGGACGGCGGCACCGGAGGAGCCTTTGCCCAGATTATCAAACAGCGAGACCAGCATCATCTGGTCTCCCGCGGCGTTCACGGTCAGGTACAGTTCCATGCGGTCGGTACCCGCCATGGCATTGGAGTACAGGCCGTTTTCCGGCAGCGGCTCGTTCAGCCCGTGCACCTTCACGGTGGCGGCGTCCTTGTAGTAATCCGCAAGGGCGGCAGCCACGGCCTCGGCGGTAGTGCCCGCAAGAGTAAGATCCAGCGGCACCAGCACCTGCATGCCGCAGTAGTAGTCGCACACCACCGGCACGAACATCGGCGTGTGCGCAAGGCCGCTGATCTTCTGCATCTCCGGCAGGTGCTTATGGCCAAGGCTCAGGCCGTAGCTCTTGGGCGCATCCAGCTTGCTGTGCGCCGGGCGGTCGGGGCTTTCGTAGTCCGCGATCATCTTTTTGCCGCCGCCGGAGTAGCCGGAGATGCCGGTGCAGCTGAAGGGGTAGCTTTGCGGCACCAGCCCCAGCTCCACCAGCGGGCGGGCGATGCTGATAAAGCCGCTGGCATAGCAGCCGGGCACTGCCACGCGGTAAGAGTTCTGAATTTTTGCCTTCTGTCCCTTCAGCTCCGGGAAGCCGTAGTCCCATGCGGCATCGGTGCGGAAGGCGGTGGAGGTGTCCAGCACCTTCACATCCGGGCGCAGCAGGGGCATGACCTCTTTAGAAGCCGCATCCGGCAGGCAGAGGAAGGCAAGGTCGGCAGAATTGATGACCTTTGCCCTCTCGTGCACGTCCTTGCGCCCTTCGGCAGAGATGGACAGCAGCTCGATCTCCGGGCGGGATGCCAGACGGTCGGCAATGCGCAGGCCGGTGGTGCCGGAAGAGCCATCAATAAATACCTTTACCTTCATGCGTTTTCCTCCTCCCATGCGTCCAGCCGCACCGTTGCCAGCGCGATCTGCTTTTCTACGCTGGCGGCGCTGGGCCCGCCGTAGCTGGTGCGTCCCTCGCAGCAATGCACAAGGTCGATGGCATCATAGATATCGGCCCCGAACAGCGGGCTGTAACTCTGGAACTGGGTCAGGGTCAGCTCTTCCAGCGTTTTGTCGGCGGCAATGCAGTCCGACACCATGCAGCCGGTCAGCTTGTAGGCATCCCGGAAAGGCATCCCCTTCTTGGTCAGGTAGTCGGCGCAGTCGGTGGCGTTGATAAAGCCCTTTGCGGCGGCGCGGCGCATATTGGCGGGCAGGGTCTTCATGGTGTCCAGCATGGGGGTGATGGTCTTGAGGCAGAGTTCCAAGGTGTCCACTGCATCAAAGATGGCTTCCTTGTCCTCCTGCATATCCTTGTTGTAGGCCAGCGGCAGACCCTTCATCATCACCAGCAGGGTGTTCAGGTCGCCGTACACCCGGCCGGTCTTGCCGCGGATGAGTTCGGTCACGTCGGGGTTCTTCTTCTGGGGCATGATGGACGAGCCGGTGGTAAAGGCATCGTCCAGCTCAATGAACTTGAACTCCCAGCTGCACCACAGGATGATCTCCTCCGAAAGGCGGGACAGGTGCATCATGCAGATGGAGATGGCGCTTGCCAGCTCGATGCAGAAATCACGGTCGGACACGCCGTCCAGACTGTTGGCGCAGGGGGCGGCGAAGCCCAGCTTTTCGGCGGTGAAATCCCGGTCTAGCGGGTAGGTAGTGCCTGCCAGTGCGCCAGAGCCCAGCGGGCACTGGCTGTCCATGCGGGCGGTGGCGTCCGCAAAGCGGTCGAGGTCGCGCAGCAGCATGGAGGCGTAGGCCATCAGCGCGTGGCCGAAGGTGATGGGCTGGGCGCGCTGCAGATGGGTGTAGCCGGGCATGACGGAGGCAGTGTTCTCCGCCGCCTTTTTGCACAGCACCCGCACCAGCTCCACGATGTAGGCCTGCAAAGTCTTGCTGTAATCCCGCAAAGTCAGGCGGATATCCAGCGCCACCTGATCGTTGCGGCTGCGGCCGGTGTGCAGCCGCTTGCCCGCATCCCCGATACGGGCGGTCAGGGTCTGCTCCACAAAGGTGTGCACGTCCTCGGCGGCGGGATCAATAGTCAGCGCACCGCTGGACAGGTCGTCCGCGATGGAAGCCAGGCCGCTGAGGATATCCGCACAGTCCTGCTCTGAGATGATGCCCTGCCGTGCCAGCATGGCGGCATGGACGCCGCTGCCGCGCATATCCTGCGCGATCATCCGCTGGTCGAAGCGGATGGAGGAGTTGAAGTCGTTGACGCGGCTGTCCACCGCCTTGGAAAACCGACCCTTCCAGAGTTGTTCTGCCATAATATAAACTCCTTATAAAAACGGCAAAGCCGCCGCAGGGGAAAACGCTCCTGCGGCGGTGCCGCCGGCAACGATGCCGGTGTGAGAACCCGCGTGTGAAAGTGTGAAAACACACGCAGTCGAAAATGTTGCGATTACTTGACCTCCGGCCAGTTCTTGGACAGCTTTGCGCGCTCCTTGATGGACAGACCGAACAGGTTGATGAAACCTGCGGCATCGGCCTGATTGTAGTCCTCGTCCTCACCGAAGGAAGCGGTCTGCTCGTCGTACAGGGTGTACGGAGAGGTGACGCCGGCGTTGATCATGTTGCCCTTGTAGAGCTTCAGCTTCACATCGCCGGTCACGGTCTTTTCCAGACTATTGGCAAAGGCATCCAGTGCCTCGCGCAGCGGGGTGAACCACTGGCCGTTGTACACGATGTCGGCGTACTTCTGTGCCAGCTGTGCCTTGAAGTGAGCGCTTTCCTTGTCCAGCGTGATGGTCTCCAGCACGTCGATGGCCTTGTACAGGATGGCACCGCCGGGGGTCTCGTACACGCCGCGGCTCTTCATGCCCACCAGACGGTTCTCCACGATGTCCAGCAGACCAATGCCGTTTGCGCCGCCCAGCTTATTCAGGTACTCCACCAGCTCCACAGCGCCCATCTCCTTGCCGTCCACAGCGGTGGGAACGCCCTTTTCAAAGTGGATGGTCACATAGGTGGGCACATCGGGTGCCTGCTCGGGGCTGACGCCCAGTTCCAGGAAGCCGGGCTTATTGTACTGGGGCTCGTTGGCGGGGTTCTCCAGATCCAGACCCTCGTGGCTCAGATGCCACAGGTTCTTGTCCTTGGAGTAGTTGGTCTCGCGGTTGATCTTCAGGGGGATGTGGTGCGCCTCGGCGTAGTCGATCTCCTCGTCACGGCTCTTGATGTCCCACTCACGCCACGGAGCGATGATGGCCATATCCGGGCACAGTGCCTTGAGGGTCAGCTCAAAACGCACCTGATCGTTGCCCTTGCCGGTGCAGCCGTGGCAGATGGCATCTGCACCCTCCTTGATGGCGATGTCTGCCAGTGCCTTGGCGATGCACGGACGTGCAAAGCTGGTGCCCAGCAGGTAGTCCTCGTACTTCGCGCCGAACTTCAGGGTGGGGAAGATGTAGTTCTCCACAAAGTCCTTCTTCAGGTCCAGCACGTACAGCTTGGATGCGCCGGTCGCCTTGGCCTTTTCTTCCAGACCGTCCAGCTCGGTGCCCTGACCCACGTCACCGGAGACAGCGACGACCTCGCAGTTGTTGTAGTTTTCCTTCAGCCAGGGAATGATGATGGAGGTGTCCAGACCGCCGGAGTAAGCCAGCACGACTTTTTTGATGTTTTCCTTTTTCATAGGTGACGCTCCTTTTTCATAAAAATACACTTTTGTTTTCTGATGCGCACTTTCCCTTCGCATCCTCTTCCGTTGCGTTTCGGTTGATGCTTTTATTATACGCCGCGCTGTTTTTTCGTCAATAACAAAACCATACAAACCTTTTTTGCTTCCGGCACCCGTTTTTCGTTCATGTTGCATCTTTATGCGTTATTTGCAGAATATATTCATATTTTATGCATTTACACAGTATATATTCGGAGCACATGCATCCCGCCCGGGGCATGTGCGGACTACAGCACACGGAAAGAATTCACACCGCAAAAACAAAAAGCCCGGGACCCTTTCGTGAGCCGTCTGGCCCTGAAAGAGTTCCGGGTTTCGTTTTCGCTTTATGCGCCGGAAAATGGCCCGCCCGCCGCGCTCCATGCGGCGCACAGCAGTTCCTTCTGGGCCTTGGGCAGCTGCTTGAGGGCATACTCCCGCCGCAGGGCGGCGCGTTTATCCGCGCACAGTTCCAGATAGGCAAAACCCCCGGCCCCTCTGGCACGGGTGTACTTTGCGCCGCGTCCGCTCTGGTGGGCGCGCAGGCGGGCGGCAGGGTCGGTGGTCCAGCCGGTGTACAGCGTACCGCCTGTACACCGCACCATATACACAAAGGCGGGCTTTGGCCGGGCGCACGGCTCAGATGCGGCCATTGTTCTTTAACACCTGACGGCAGGCGGCAAGGGCAGTTTCCTTATCCTTGGCGGTGATGAGGAAGCGGCTGGCGTGGCAGAAGCTGATGCCCGGGATGCCGCTCTTCTGCTCAATGACCTCCTGCGGCTGGCCGGCCCAGCTCTGGGGGAAGGGGAGTTTGGGGCGCTTGGTCTTGTGGTCGGTGACGCACTGGGCGCTCCAGCCGCCGCGCTGGCTGGGGTAGACCACAAACAACGCGTCCGTCTTGTACAGGCCGTTCTTCCACGGCAGATAGCAGGGCAGCACCACGATGCCGTCCCGGGAGTTTTTGTAAGCCTGCTGCACCTTTTCGTCGGCGCGGTTCACGGCGTTGGCGCTGTCGATCTGGTTTTCCAAGATCTGCTTTGCCACGGCCACCGCCTTGAAAAAGCAGGTGTCCTGATCCTCTTTGGAGTCCCACACCGGGTTGAAAAAGCCAATGGCATCGCACAGGCTGTTCTGCTCGCCGGTGTTATCGTTGAGGTCCAGCGGCTGGATGAAGTTCTCGTCAATAAGCCGGGCCTGACGCTCACCCACAAGGCCGGGGCCGAGCACCCGCCACAGCAGGCCGAGGGCCGCATAGGGCACGCCATTGGGGCGGTACTCCCGGGGCTCCTGATGGTGGTCGAACATACCAAAGCCCACATCGTACACGATGCCGTCAAAATCATCCGGCACCACAAAGCCGCGGGTGATCTTGATGTCCGGGCGCAAAATTTGCAGCAGGGCAGTGGCAAACACATCGTCGGCGTGGAACTTGCCGGCGTGGGTAAAGCCGTTTGCAGGAATTTTCATAGATGTACCTCGTTCCCAATAAAATGTCTGGCAACAGTATAGCACACTTTGCAGAAAGGGACAACGAAAAGCCCCGGAACGGGCACGCCATTCCGGGGCTTTTTGAGCGTATTCTTACTTTTTCTTTGTGGTGCGTGCCTTTTTAGCGGCAGGAGCGGCGGGCTTTTCCGCCGGGGTGGTCTCCGGCTCGCCCAGAGCCAGAATGCTGCTCAGTTCCTTCTGAGCTGCGGCATTCGTGGCATCGGTGGTGGCCAGCACGTCGGCGTAGAACTGCTCCATGCCCTCGCGGGTGGAGAAGGTGGCAACGTACATCTGGTTGCCCATGGCGCCGCTCAGCGCGTCCGGCATGCGGTCCACCATGCGCATGTTCTGCTGGTACTTCTGCATGATCTGCTCATGGCTGTACACAAAGTGCTTGCCGTCGCGGCGGCCTGCAAACGGGC
>ENA-OQLI01001356-OQLI01001356.1-human-gut-metagenome-genome-assembly--contig:-NODE-1356-length-18153-cov-4.521635_pt1 | contig 18153 bp, 17 predicted proteins | sample MGYA00242805_ERZ504812 | MGnify/ENA primary metagenome ERZ504812 (study PRJEB26092, sample SAMD00036430) | human gut metagenome | host: Homo sapiens | study: EMG produced TPA metagenomics assembly of... | reverse complement strand
TTTTTCTGATTTGTATTACTTTAATACTATCGCTTTTAAAGGAAACTGTAATATGGCAGATTATTTTATACGGAATAGTTCCTTATGAAATAATGTGTTTTGGCTGTATGTACATTTTAAATAAATGTCATGAAGAAAACATTCTACTATATTCAACGACGTGGGGAATATGTTTAAGTAGTAGTATTATTATATTGAAAATATCGGGAGTGGAATTATTTGCAACATGTTATTTTGCTATTTGGTTAGTGTTTGGACTAATTGCAGTTAGCGGTATTGGAGTGGAAATAAAACAGTTATTAAAAAAAACAGGAGGGAATTTGAATGAGATTAGTAATGGAACATTTATCTAAGCAATTCAAAAATAGAATTGCTGTTGAAAGTATTGATACAGAACTTAGAGAAGGCGTTTATGGCTTTTTAGGAGCCAACGGTGCAGGAAAAACAACCCTAATGCAAATGATTTGTGGAATTATTGAGCCGACAGCAGGTGAAGTGAAAATTAACGGTGAAAATAATATACAGATGGGGGAACGATTTAGAGATATGTTGGGTTATTTGCCACAAGAATTTGGGTATACACCAGGTTTTACCGCTAATGATTTTATGTTATACATTGCTTCAATTAAAGGATTACCTCCTAGATTCGCAAAAAGAAAAACAAAAGAATTATTAAAACTTGTGAATTTAGAAAAAGATGCAGGTAGAAAAATCAGGACTTTTTCAGGAGGAATGAAAAGACGGCTTGGTATTGCGCAAGCACTATTGAATGATCCTAAAATATTGATTTTAGATGAACCGACAGCAGGACTGGATCCTAAAGAACGTGCTTATTTTAGAAATATTATTGCGGAAATGTCAAAGGACAAAATTATTATTATATCTACACATATTGTGTCAGATATAGAATATATTTCAGATCAAGTATTGATCATGAAAAAGGGAAAATTTATTTTACAAGGTCCAGCCGACGAATTGTTGAAAGAGGTAAAAAATGAGGTATGGTCGTGTAGAGTGCCTAATAATCAATGGAGTAATTTTGAAAGAACACATTGTATTGCTAATTCGCATGTAATGAAAGAAGTTATAGAAGCAAGAGTTATTTCTACGTCATCCCCAATAGAGGGTGCGATAATTGTAGAACCAACTTTGGAGGATTTGTATTTGAAGCTTTTTTCTGATGAGTTACAAGAAGGGTAGTAAATCTAATGAGTGAGATGATTAAATATGAATGGAAAAAAATATGGAAAAGTAGATTAGCTCAACTAGTTATAATTGGTTGTGGATTGTTTTTAGTGTTTTGTGTTTGGGCCAGTATTATGCAAATAAGTGCGACAAATGAAAAAGGTGAAAATTTTTCGGGAATGAGTGCTGTAGAAGTGATGAAGAATACGCAGAAGAAAATAGAATTAACACAGGAAAACGTTAATGATATAGTAGGACGGTATTTAAAATACATTTCAGATCCTGGTACAAATTCAGAAAGCGAAACATATCATTACTTGTCAGAAGAAGTATATAGAACGTTTTATCTTCCGAACAGAGAGTTATTGAGTTTAGTTACTAATGTATATAGAGAACCGGGAAGCGGTAGTAGTATAAAAGAAGTTTTGGAAGAAAATGTTGGGAAAGATTTTCGGAAAGCACAAATAAAAAGAGACATTGCATATATAAATTTGCAAAAAGAACAAGGACGATTGACATCTGGTGAAGCCGATTACTGGAAAGAAAAGATAGGAAATTTGCAGGAATATCAATATGGTTATCACAAGGGATGGAGTATGATTTTAGATACATTAACATGGCCTGTGTTAATTATGATGCTGATTTGTATAGGAATTGCACCAATATTTGCTGGTGAATATCAGTCTAAATGTGATTCATTAATTTTATGCATGAAATATGGAAGAAGTAAGTTGATTTTGGCAAAGATTATTTCTGGATGGTTATATGCAACAGGTGTTTACTGGGGAATAACATTGATCTATTCAAGTATCTATATGATTTTTTTAGGAACACAAGGTGCAGATTTACCTATTCAATTAAAGTATCCAGCTATGTCTGTCGGATATAATCTTACAATGGGAGAAGCGGTAGGAATAACATTATTATTGGGATATTTCTTTACATTAGGAATTATGGGAATAACACTTTTTATGTCTGCTTTATTGAAAAACACTTATGCGGTTATTATTGTCGCATTTCTGTTGATTATAATCCCAACATTTTTATCACTGGATACGGGGGGATATGTGTGGAGCCATGTACTATCTTTACTACCACCTAAAATAGCAGATTTTTCCTTTCAGTCGTATACGGCATATAGTATAGGAAATATTGTGTTGAGTTGGCCGGTTATGGCAATTTTGGTAAATGCAATAGTAGCAGTACTCTGTTCAGTTTTGGGATATATTATTTTCCGGAAACATCAAGTAAATAAATAGCAAAGGTTTCAGTGGAGAGGCCTCTCCACTGTGTCTAGGGAATATTCCCTAGACACAGTGATATAAGGATGTGAGGGATTGAGAAAAGAAAAAAGTCGTATGATAAATAACACTATATACTGCATAAAATATATTTGGAAAATTGACCGTAAATATATTTTATTGATGATAGTAATTTCTATACTTACTAGTTTATTCAATATTATTAATCTAAGTATTTTGAGGTATATTACAGAAGCTATTACGATGCAAGAAATGAAATATTTCTTGATGATTATATGCCTAATGTTGCTATTGTCAGTAGTAATTGCAATTATAAATGGAAGTGCAAGCTATTTATACGAACCATTATTACAAAATCGCATTATTGAAAAAATTCAGAGCGATATTTATGCAAAAGCAAAAACATTTAATTTGGAAGAATACGATAATGAAGAATTTTATGATTTGTATTATTTTGTGGCCGAAAACGGAAAAACTGGCATATTGAATGCTATTACTTTAACCACTGGTATACTTACTAGAGCGTGTATGTGCCGTAATGGTATCGCATTTTCCAGTGCGTTAGGCGACAGTGATAACTGCAGCAACTGCGGTTGCAACTGCTTGCCTTGGAATCATGGCTCTAATGCTTCTACAGCAAGTAATGCAGACAGAGCAAGCGCGTAAATTTGTATGAATAATACGGGAGAAAGGCTGCTTTCATCATTGGGTGAAAGTAGCCTTTCTCCTATTTGTTAGGGCAAAGCCCTGTTTGCCATTGTGGAGTTTTTCGCTGATCCGAAAAACGGAGCTTTGGAAAACAAATAAACCACCTGCTATGCAGGTGAGTCAGCATTGCTTCAGCTTTCAGAAAAAAACCTCCGGTGGTATAATTAATCCTAGATTATTCACGACTGTGCCGTGAATAATCTAGGATAAATATGTGTAGGACTTGAGCGTAATCAAGCTAAAAAATTGATATTTGACAAATTGTAGGTTATAATGATAAAAACTGATTTTTGTTGAAAATAGTGAATATAAATATGCTTTTTGTTTATAGATGACATCGAAGCATTTTGCAGATCATTAAAGAAGAAACAGGAGACTTTACAGAATGAATTAATGGGGAGGGATTTATATATGTGAATGGGAATAGGGCAATGTTACCGGTGATATTTAGAAAATGAAGGGAAAGTAAAAAGTGGGAAACAGAAGGACTCTTTTGCTATAAGTCAGGCAGATATTCACAATCTCCGCAGGGGAGGAAAAGTCGCAGAAATCCAAGGAATGTGCATGATCTAACTTTACGGTAAAATGGTTTCATGTTATCATTATTTCATGGAATTGCTATAAGAAAAAAACGCGCAGAAAGTTGTTGCCTGACTCAGAGAGCGGTATACGGAAGATACCCATTAACAGAGTAAATACAGGAAAAAGAACGGGAGAGGATTTCAAATGATAGATGTACACAAGATAAGTACAAACTGTACAAGAAATGAATTTGTAGGAACCGCAGTTCTGGATACGATCGGGCTTGTGATTTCAGGGATTGATGATACTTTGCTGGAGACTATGAACGTAGGAATGAAGTATCGCTGTCTGGGATTGTTCAGCTCCCGTACAGGTGCTGCAGGGCAGATCACTGCTATCGATGATGCGGTGAAAGCAACCAACACAGAGGTTCTCTCCATAGAATTGCCGAGGGATACCAAGGGATGGGGTGGTCATGGAAACTATATTGTTCTTGGGGGAACTGATGTCTCGGATGTTCGCCATGCCATATCTATGGCTTTGGAACTTACGAATAAATATGCAGGTGAACTCTATATCAGCGAGAGTGGACATCTGGAATTTGCCTATTCAGCCAGTGCAGGACAGGCTCTGAATAAAGCATTCGGAGTACCGCTTGGAGAAGCCTTTGGGTTTATGGCGGGTTCTCCGGCTGCAATAGGGCTTGTGATGGCAGATACCGCGATGAAATCAGCGCCTCTTTCCATTGCGAAATATATGACGCCGAATAAGGGAACCAGCCATTCCAATGAAGTGATCCTGGCAGTTTCCGGAGATGCCAGTGCTGCTAAGACAGCTGTATTAAATGCCAGACAGACAGGTCTGGAGCTTCTGATCGGAATGGGCAGTTATCCGGAGATACCGGGGATCCCGTATTTGTAGAAATAAACTTTGTTGTTACTGTTCACACACCACTATCCCGCGAGGTGTTTTGGCATGAATATGCCAAAATCCCGAGACATACAAGCCAAAATTCCATTGCCGCAGGCAATCTGGAATGAATTTTGGCTACGTTACTGTGAACGGAGTGAACAGTAACGTTCCCTGATTCACACTGCAGGTACTGAAAAAATCCTTGACTTTTTTTAAAACAGTCCGTATAATAACCAACGGTAAATTTAAGAAACAGATATTTGGTATTATTGGAAACGGTACATCCTCCTGGATGGTTATGAACAACACAAATCTCTAATTGATGTTATTCATACTATCTAAGGAGGATTTTTATGCCTAAAAACAAGTTTCAGGAAGTTATTTTTACGATTATCATGGTGTTTGTAATGGTTTATGCCATGATCTGCTACAACATTGTACTGAATACAGGGACAATGACAAATGAGACATTTCTGTTAGCTTTTCATGAATTAACATTCATGGGACCGATTGCATTTATTCTTGATTTCTTTATCATCGGTGGTCTTGCAAAGAAGATTGCATTTGGTATTGTGGATATGAGAAGAGATAATCCGTTCCACCTTGTACTTGCAATCTCAGCAGTATCCGTTGCATTTATGTGTCCATGTATGAGCTTTGCGGCAACTGTGCTGATCAAACATGCACCGGCAAGTCAGATCATTCCCACATGGCTCCAGACAACAGCAATGAACTTTCCGATGGCATTCTTCTGGCAGATCTTTTATGCCGGACCATTCGTAAGATTTATTTTCGGAAAGCTTTTCCCGGAGAAAGAAAAGGCAGCAGCTTCTGCCGAATAAAAAATATGTAATTTTGACTGCAGCATTCTGTATTTCAGGATGCTGCTTTTTTTGTGTTCTTATCTACACAACATAAATTGTACTTATTTTAATACACTATTGACAAATTCTGTCATTTCTTGTAATATCATATAAAACATATCGAATAACTATGAAAAGTAGAGAATGCAAAAAACTACTGGTACCTTAAAGGAGATGAAACATGATCAGAAAATTATTTGCCTTTGGTCTTGCAGTTGTACTGGCACTGATGCCGGTACAGGCTTTTGGAAAAACGGTGTCTATCACTAATGTTTCCTATGATCCTACCAGAGAGATGTTTGAACAGTATAATAAAATATTTGAAGACCACTGGAAGGAGAAGACCGGGGAAGATGTGGAAGTGATACAGTCCCATGGCGGTTCAGGGAAACAGGCACTTGAGGTAGCCAATGGTCTGGATGCAGATGTGGTAACCCTGGCACTGGAATATGATATTGAGTCTATTGAAAATGCAGGGCTGATCAAGGCAGGATGGAAAGATAAATTTGACAATGACAGTTCTCCTTATACATCCACTATCGTATTTCTGGTGAAGAAAGGAAATCCCAGGGATATCAAAGACTGGGACGATCTGACGAAAAAAGGAGTGGGAGTAGTAACACCAAATCCGAAAACCTCCGGCGGTGCCAGATGGAACTACATGGCAGCGTGGGCTTACGCAGATAAAAAGTATGGTGGCGATGAAGCGCAGATGAAGGAATTTATTAAGAAACTTTACCGGAATGTGGTGGTTCTTGACTCAGGCGCAAGAGGTGCAACGACCTCTTTCGTGGAGAACGGACAAGGAGATGTGCTGGTTGCGTGGGAAAATGAAGCTTATCTATCCATGCGGGATTATCCGGATGAGTATGAGATTGTTACTCCAAGCGTAAGTATTCTGGCACAGCCTTCTGTGGCGGTGGTAGATGAAGTGGTGGATTACAGAGATACAAGAGATGTGGCAACAGAGTATTTGAATTATCTGTATTCCGACGAAGCACAGGAGATCGCAGCAGAGAATTATTTCCGCCCCACCAATGAGAAAATCCTGAAGAAGCACAGTGATACGTTTGATCTGAATATAAATCTGGCAAATATCAGTGATTATGGCGGATGGGATAAAGTGCAGGAGAAACATTTCACAGATGGCGGAATTTTCGATCAGATTTATGAGAGATAAAGGAAGACAAGATGAAGCAAGAGCATAAGCACAGACAGAATATATGAGACAGGAGAGGTGGTAATTGATTATGAAAAAAAGAAATAAACCGGTGATTCCAGGGTTTGGGCTCTCCATGGGAATTACCATTTCCATATTGAGTCTGGTAGTTCTGATCCCCCTGGCAAGCCTGGTGGTCTACACAGCGAAGCTGAGTTTTAAAGATTTTATCGAAACCATCACAAGGGCCAGAGTGCTGGCATCCTTTTATACCAGTTTTGTATGTGCTTTTGCAGCAGCAGTAATAAATGGAATTATGGGAACTATTCTTGCGTGGGTGCTTGTGAAATATGATTTTCCGGGCAAGAGACTTATGGATGGGATGATCGAACTTCCCTTTGCTCTTCCCACAGCGGTAGCAGGTATTGCACTGACATCCCTGACCTCAGATTCGGGAATTGTCGGCAGCTTTTTTGCAGGATTCGGTATCAAGATCGCATACACAAGAATAGGTATTACAGTGGCTATGATATTTGTAGGAATACCGTTCGTTGTGCGAAGTGTACAGCCGGTTCTGGAAAAGATGGATAATTCTTACAGCGAGGCAGCAGGAGTGCTGGGAGCAAAGAAAACAACTATCTTCTGGAAGGTCATTTTTCCGGAACTGAAGCCCGCAATCTTTGCAGGGACCGGACTTGCGTTCGGAAGATGTCTGGGTGAATATGGAAGTGTTGTATTTATCGCAGGAAATAAACCCTATTATACAGAAATCACACCGCTGGTTATTATGTCAAAGCTTCAGGAATTTGATTATTCAAGTGCAACGGCAATCGCACTTGTGATGTTGGCAGTTTCATTTTTTATTCTGTTCCTTAACAGTATGATACAGCAGAGAAATGCAAGAATTTTAAGAGGAGGAAATGCCTGATGGACAACAATGAAAAGACTTCGGAGAAAATTACAAAATGGCTGCTTGTCGTGATCAGTGTTCTGTTTCTGGCAGTCATGCTCCTTCTTCCTCTGATCACTGTGATCACAGAAGCATTGCGGAGCGGATGGAAGGTCTATGCAGCTGCAGTGACAGATGAGTACACCATCAAAGCACTTCTTCTTACAGTGAAGGCAACACTCTTTGCAGTTGTTTTTAACACTGTTTTTGGTGTTTTTGCAGCCTGGGCACTGACCAAGTTTCAGTTCAGGGGTAAAAAGCTTCTCACTACCCTGATCGATCTTCCGGTTACTATTTCCCCTGTTATTGCAGGTTTGATCTTTCTTCTGACTTTCGGACGACAGAGTCCTGTTTACTTTTTTCTCATGAAGTTAGGGATTAAAGTTGTATTCTCTGTACCGGGAATCATTATTGCAACTGTATTTGTAACCTTTCCTTTTATTTCCAGAGAACTGATTCCGGTTCTGGAAGCAGAAGGAAGCGATGAGGAGGAAGCGGCAGCCCTGATGGGAGCAGGTGGATGGACCATTTTCTGGAAGATCACATTCTCTTATATAAAAGGGTCATTGCGGTACTGAGTTGTGCTCTGTACGGCAAGAGCAATAGGAGAGGTTGGAGCGGTATCGGTACGTTCCGGACATTTAAGAGGAAAGACAAATACACTGCCTCTTCATGGAGAGTTTTTGTTTAATGAGTTGCAGTATGTTCCGGCGTTTGCCGTATCTTCACTGCTTGTGATCATGGCGGTTATCATTCTGGTAGTCAGAAGCCTGATTGAATATAAAGGAAAGAAGGAAGCCTGATATGTATGTAGAGTTAAAAAATATCAATAAGACATATGGTTCTTACCAGGCATCAAGGAATGTGAATTTCGGAATTGAGAAAGGTAAACTGATTGGTCTGTTGGGACCAAGCGGAAGCGGAAAAACAACTATTCTTCGAATGATTGCAGGTCTGGAAACCCCGGACAGCGGAGAGGTCATTATTGATGGAAAAGTGGTAAATGATGTTCCGGCCAGTCAGCGTGGGATTGGATTTGTATTTCAGAATTATGCGTTGTTTCGCTATATGACAGTTTATGACAATGTTGCATTTGGTTTGAAGGTTCAGAAGGCTGATAAGAAGAAAATTGATGCCAGAGTCAGAGAACTGATCAAACTGGTGGGGCTGGAAGGACTGGAAAAAAGATATCCAAGCCAGTTATCCGGCGGTCAGAGGCAAAGGGTGGCATTTGCCAGAGCCCTTGCTCCAAATCCCCAGGTGCTGCTTCTGGATGAGCCCTTTGCAGCCATTGATGCAAAAATCCGTCAGGAACTGCGAAGCTGGTTAAAAGAGATGATCGGGAAGCTGGGAATTACCAGTATTTTCGTTACTCATGATCAAGATGAGGCCATTGAAGTAGCAGATGAGATTATTATCACTAATGCAGGACGGATCGAACAGAAAGGAACTCCTATAGGGGTTTATAGAAATCCTGAGACAGCTTTTACAGCGTCCTTCTTCGGACAGCCATCTGTGTTGAAAAATGCGGATGATTTCCATACCTTTGCTCAGGCAGAAGGAGCAGACAAGATCATTGTCCGCCCGGAATTTGTAAAAATCTCCAAACTGGATGAGGTGGAGAAGTTCAAAACTTCCGTATCCCGGGGAGTGGTTGAACGGGTTTCTTTCAGGGGAGATAATCTGGAACTTCAGGTGAGAGTCAACAATTCCGTAGTAACTGCCAGAAGAAGCCTGGAGAAAGCAGATATCCGGGAAGGTGAGACTGTGAATGTATTCCTTTACAGGATTTTTGCACTGAAAGGTGACAGTGTACAGCTGATCGAAAATGAGGCTGTAAGGGATGACTTTGTAATTATCTGACAGCGGTGGCTGCGGCGACTGACGACAATGAAGAAATAAGAAATTCAGACGCAAGACTGATCGGGAAATCAACTTGTTGGCACACTGGTATGGAGGAAAGGGTAAGAGAGAATGAGAACAGAGAGAATCAGGACAGATGTGCTGATCATCGGCGGCGGTACGGCAGGATGCTTTGCAGCCTATGTGATCGGCAAAAAAAGCGGCAGAAAAGTTCTGATCGCAGAGAAAGCGAATATTAAGCGAAGCGGATGTCTGGCGGCGGGCGTGAATGCATTGAACGCATATATTACAGAAGGCAGAGTGCCACAGGATTATGTGGATTATGCCAAAAAGGATGCCCATGGAATCGTAAGAGAAGACCTTCTTCTTACCATGTCAGAGAGACTGAATCATGTGACAAAGGTGATGGAAGATCTGGGGCTGGTCATCCTGAAGGACGAAAACGGAAAATATGTTGCCAGAGGAAACCGAAACATCAAGATCAATGGCGAAAATATGAAGCCAATCCTTGCAAAGGCGGCAGCTGAACAGGAGAATGTTACGGTTCTCAATCATGTAAATATTACAGATTATAAAACAGAAAACAAAAAAGTCACAGGCGCAGTTGGATTTAGCGTTAATGAGGATATTTTCTATGACATTGATGCGAAAGCAGTTCTTTGTGCCACAGGTGGTGCAGCGGGACTTTACAGACCGAATAATCCGGGATTTTCCAGACATAAGATGTGGTATCCTCCGTTTAACACAGGTGCAGGATATGCAATGGGACTTCTTTCCGGTGCAGAGATGACAACCTTTGAGATGCGTTTCATTGCATTGAGATGTAAGGACACGATTGCTCCTACAGGAACTATTGCTCAGGGCGTTGGGGCCAGACAGGTCAATGCACATGGTGATATTTATGAAACAAAATATGGTCTGACAACTTCCCAGCGAGTTTACGGTACAGTCATGGAGAACAGAGAAGGAAACGGTCCATGTTATCTCAGAACGGAAGGTATTTCCAAAGAACAGGAGCAGGACCTTTACAAAGCTTACCTGAATATGGCACCGTCCCAGACTCTGAAATGGATGGAAGCCGGAAAAGGACCATCCGAAGAGAATGTAGAGATTGAGGGCACAGAGCCATATATTGTAGGCGGACATACAGCCAGCGGTTACTGGGTAGATAATAACAGAGCTACAACTATTGAAGGTTTATATGCAGCCGGAGACGTAGCAGGAGGATGTCCGCAGAAATATGTAACCGGCGCACTGGCAGAAGGTGAGATCGCAGCAGAGGCGATTTTGGAATATCTGAATGGCAAAGATGATGACCGGATCGCAGCGGAAAATAAGGAAGAGGCTTTAGAGCGTGGCGGAGAACAGGAGCTGTCTCAAACTGCAATAGCTAAGAAGGCAGAATACGAATCACATTTGAATGCTTCCCGTTCTTTGATGAATGCAGAGCAGCTTGAGGAAGCCATGCAGAAGATCATGGATCAGTATGCAGGAGGAATCGGTACAGACTACAGATACAGCGGGATGAGTCTTGCAAAGGCAGATGAAAAGATTGCAGCATTGTTGCCAGTAGTTGACACTCTGGCAGCAACAGATACTTATGAACTGATGCAGATTTATGAACTTCGCGAACGACTGATCGTGTGCCAGGCAGTGATCGCACATCTGGCAGCCAGAAAGGAAACCAGATGGCATAGTTTCGGAGAGAATACAGACTACCCGCAGCAGAGCGAAGAGTGGATGAAATATGTAAACTCCCGTATGGAAAACGGCGAGATTAAGATCTTATATCGTGACCTGATCACAAAGGAAAATACAGGTTTGAATACAGCAGAGAAAGGAGCAGGTGAGAGATGAGCATTCGGATTCAGAAAAGTAAATGTGCAGGATGCGGCAGATGTATCGAAGCCTGTCCCGGAAATCTGATCAAAAAGGATAAAGAGAACAAAGCCTTTATCCGTCAGGTAAGAGACTGCTGGGGATGTACTTCCTGTATTAAGGAATGCAGGCATGATGCCATCCGCTTTTTCCTTGGAGCTGATGTGGGAGGCAGAGGTGCAAGTATGGTTGTATCAGAGAAACCGGATATTTCCACATGGACAGTGGAGAAGCCGGATGGCACTAAGATCACTATTCAGGTTAATAAGAAAGACGCTAATAAATATTAAACATAAGTATGTACTCTCAGAGTCTTTAGAGTGTGTTTGAAAAATGCTTTACGCAAGATGTGCGTCACAATTTGTGGGAGATTTTGTTCGGATGAGGGCGTCGTAGCGGGCTACGACAACCGAATTCGGACAAAATATACCGCAAAGTGGGGCGTGCAGATTGCGGGAATGATTTTTCAGACACGCTCTAGTGTATTTGCTCAAGTACGAAAAGATTCCGAGTATAAACAAACAGAGGAGGATAATGCAATGAGTAACTTATCTCATCTTGATGCGCTTGAGGCAGAGGCGATTTATATTATGCGAGAAGTAGCAGCCGAGTGTGAAAAGCCGGTTATGCTCTATTCTATAGGAAAGGACAGCTCCGTTATGCTCCATCTGGCGATGAAGGCATTTTATCCGGAGAAACCTCCATTCCCGTTCCTTCACATTGATACTACATGGAAATTCCATGAGATGATCGAATTCCGCGACAGAATCGCAAAGAAAAACGGAATTGATATGCTGGTTTACACCAATGAAGAGGGTGTAAAGGCAGGAATCAACCCATTTGACAATGGTTCTGCATATACAGATATCATGAAAACACAGGCCTTAAAACAGGCTCTGACCAAATATGGATTTACAGCGGCATTTGGAGGCGGCCGTCGTGATGAGGAGAAATCCAGAGCAAAAGAAAGAATCTTCTCTTTCCGTAATTCAGCTCAGGCATGGGATCCGAAAAACCAGAGACCGGAGATGTGGAAGCTTTATAACACTAAGATCCAGAAGGGAGAGAGTATGCGAGTATTCCCAATTTCCAACTGGACAGAAAAGGATATCTGGCAGTACATTCAGCGTGAAAATATCGAAATTGTACCGTTATATTTTGCGAAAGAAAGACCGGTCATCTACAGAGACGGAAATATCATTATGGTGGATGATGACAGATTAAAACTCCGTCCGGGTGAAAAGATTGAAAACAAAAAAGTCAGATTCCGTACTCTTGGGTGCTATCCGCTTACTGGAGGTATTGAATCTGAAGCAGATACTCTGGATGAGATTATTGATGAGACGTTAAGTGCTGTTTCTTCTGAACGTACCAGCAGGGTGATCGACCACGAGGCAGCAGGCAGCATGGAGAGAAGAAAGAGAGAGGGGTATTTCTAGAATGAAAGGATTATTGAAATTTATTACATGCGGAAGTGTGGATGATGGAAAATCCACTCTGATCGGACATATTCTTTATGATGCAAAGCTTCTCTATACAGATCAGGAGAAAGCTCTGGAGCTGGATTCCAAAGTAGGAAGCAGAGGCGGTGCCATTGATTATTCTCTTCTTCTGGACGGTCTGATGGCAGAGCGTGAACAGGGAATCACCATTGATGTTGCATACCGTTATTTTACAACAGATAACAGAAGCTTCATTGTTGCAGATACACCCGGACATGAAGAATATACAAGAAACATGGCAGTGGGTGCGTCCTTTGCAGATCTGGCAGTTATCCTGGTGGATGCTTCACAGGGAGTACTGGTACAGACAAGACGTCATGCAAGAATCTGCGCATTGATGGGAATCCGTTACTTTGTATTTGCAGTAAACAAAATGGATCTTATTGAATATGATGAAAAACGTTTCCGCGACATTGAGAATCAGATTGCAGCACTGATAGAAGAACTGAAACTTGCCAATGTAACTATTATTCCGGTATCTGCCACAGAAGGTGATAACGTTACAACCAAATCTGACAACATGCCATGGTATAAAGGTGAGGCGCTTCTTTCCCATCTGGAAACCGTAGACATTAAGGAAGATACAGAGAAGGGCTTCTATATGCCTGTACAGAGAGTCTGCAGACCAAACCATGAGTTTCGCGGATTCCAGGGACAGATTGAAAATGGTGCCATCAGGGCAGGCGACCTTGTGACTACTCTTCCCAGTAAAGAAGAAGCTCATGTAAAGAGTATTCTTGTTGGCGATAAAGAAGTTCAGGAAGCTGTACAGGGACAGCCTGTTACCATCCAGCTTGACAGAGAAGTAGATGTTTCCCGCGGATGTGTACTTACCATTGATTCCGGCGCAGTTCTTACAGACTCTGTGGAAGCAGATATCCTCTGGATGGATGACAATGCTCTTACGGATGGCAAGAACTTCTTTGTAAAAATCGGTACAAAGATGATCCCCGGCCTGGTTACAAAGATCAATTATTCTGTGGATGTTAATACAGGTGAAAAGAAAAGCGCATATACCTTAAAGAAAAATGAGATTGCTTCCTGTACTCTGGAATTCTCAGAGAAAATCGTTGTGGACGAATTTGACAGGCACAGAACACTGGGTGAGCTGATCCTGATAGATCGTGTCACAAATATGACTTCTGCCTGCGGTGTTGTGAGAAAAACCTTTGTTTCTCAGGATAGATCTCAGATCGGAAAAGTGGACGAGCAGGTTCGTGCAGGACTGAAAGGTCAGACACCGGTAGTAGTGGAATTCCCGATCGGTAAAGAAGGAATCACTCTTGATTTTGCAGAGCAGGTAGAAAAGGGACTGACTGTACTTGGAAAACATACCTATCTGTATCATCCGGCAGCGAGTGAAAACTATGCAGAAACTGTCCGCCATCTTAAGGCAGCAGGTCTGATCGTACTTCTTGTTCTTGATGAAAATACAGCAAAAGACGAGACATTAAAGACTCTGGATGGTTTCTATGCGAACTGGCAGATTGACGGAATCACTGTGAAAGATGCGATTGATTTCGTGAAAAAGAAATCTGCATTTACAGTGCAGAGTGTACATGATGGAAATTATATCTGATTATAACAGGGCTATAAATCGCCGCAGAGACAGAGAAAGTCTCTGCGGTATTTTGTTTTCTTGACAAGTGTCGTTACAGCGGATTATACTTATTTTCAAATATTCAGAATCCATAATAATACAGACAGGAAAGATAACAGAAATATGCAAACGAACAATGAAAGTAAACAAAACCAAAAAAAGAGATGATGCTTGGAACTTTGTTTGTAATTGCTACGATCATCATCCTGGCGATACCAACGAAGAAAAGACAGAAATAAAGATGAGTGAATATCGATCAGAATGTAGAATGGGCAATTGTGAAGTGGCATTCAGATTACATATTATGCAGCAGAGTATGATATAATTCGTTTTGTATAATGGCGTCAGGATTAAGAGCATATGTAGAGCTGTGTAGCGAAGCGGATTGCGAATATCTGTTTGACTTTTGATGGGTGTACACGAGAACATTTTTTTACAGTGAAAGTTATCTGTATTATATTACAGAAGGTACTGTACAGATAATCAGGAGGTATTTTATGCGTTTGGAAAAAGTACAGGAAGCGTTAAAAACAAAGAAAATTCATTATGAATATACAGAGGAAAATGGATGCGGAAGCATCGACTTTATGTTTCGCGGTCTGAGATTCCATATATGGGAATATGAAGATCGTGTCTGGGGAGCGGAGACAAACGTGTTCGAAGCAGGCAGAAGCCAGGATATTGAAGGAGATTACGAGGAAATTATTTCCGGAGAAATCCTCTCATGGCCGGATATGCTGCCTGGGATGTAAGTATGTTACTGTTCACAGCAACACACTCCAGGGAGTTGAGATATGTGAAAAGTAACGTAAGTATTACTGCAGAAGGGAATGATATTTACGAAAAAATATAGAACCGGACAAATCGTATTAACCGCATGTATTGCAGCTGTCTGTATGTTTTCAGATGTCCATGGGGCAGAAGTGGCAGGTCCGCCGGCACCGAAATCCAAATCGGCACTGACACAAAAACCTGAAGCAACACCAATGCCTGAAGCAACACCAATACCTGCATCTACTCCAACACCGGAGCAGGAAACTGAGACAGATAAACAGAATCCGGCAGACCAGGGAACTTTAAGCAAGCCAGACCATCCGGACACTATCTCCGCAGATAAACTGGTATTTATCGGAGATTCCAGAACAGAGGGATTGAGGGATGCGGTAAACGATGACAGCATTTGGTCCTGTCTTTCTTCTATGGGATATGACTGGATGGTATCTACAGGAGTGCCGCAGGTAGAAGATCAGATTGAGGACAATACAGCGGTTATTATCCTGATGGGTGTTAATGATCTTTATCATGTCAATGACTACATCAGTTATATTAATTCCAAAGCTGCTGAATGGGGGAACAGAGGAGCGCAGACTTATTTCGTGTCTGTAGGTCCGGTGCAGAATGATCCCTATTGCAGTAATGCGGAGATTGAAAGTTTTAACGCGGCAATGCAGGCAAGCCTGAGTGGAGTTACCTACATAGACGTATATTCCCATCTGGTATCTGAGGGATTTTCCACCGTAGACGGAACCCACTATCCGGACAGTGTGTCCGTAGATATTTATAATTATATCTTGGACCATCTGGAGGAACAGATGAGTGGAATCTGGGGATAACAACATATGAACAGCAACTTCGGGGGCGACAATTCAGCGAAAATTCTGATGTTGTGTTGAGCCTGGAAGCATTTGGTGATATGATATGCAGATAAGGAAACGGAAATGAGCGGAATTTCGTTTCTCTGTGAAGTGGCTGAAAGTTCAGCAGGAGGAAAAATGAGTGTGCTGATTGCAGCAGTGATGAAATTATAAATGGAAATTGTTCGGTGTCCCTGCATTGGATTGCCGTACAGTTATCCGAATCGAAAATCAGGAGGAAAAAATGAGAGGACTGTATTCATCCAAAACAGAAATCAGACACAAAATTTTTACAGAAATTGCGAGGATGGCATATGAAGGCCAGTCTCCGGAGATGCTGGAAGAGCTTCCCTACAAGATCGTACCCGGTGAAATTGCGACTTATCGTGACAGTATTTTTCTGGAAAGAGCGGTAGTTGGTGAGAGACTTCGCGTTGCAATGGGGATGTCACTGAGAAAGGTTACAGAGCATGCGCCAATTTCCAAAGGTGTGGAGGCCAGCGTTATTGAGGAAAAGTATTATGAACCGCCGCTTATCAATGTGATCAAGTTTGCCTGTAATTCCTGCCCTGAAAAAAGGGTAATGATCACAGAGGGCTGTCAGGGGTGCCTGGAGCATCCCTGTGTGGAAGTCTGTCCAAAGAAAGCAGTGCATATGGAAGGCGGCAGATCCCATATTGATGAAGATGCCTGTATCAAATGCGGAAAGTGTCTGGAAGCCTGTCCGTATAATGCAATCATCAAACAGGAACGTCCATGTTCAAAGGCATGCGGTATGAATGCTATTGGCTCTGATGAATATGGAAGAGCAGAGATTGATCAGGATAAATGTGTATCCTGCGGACAATGTCTGGTAAGTTGTCCGTTCAGTGCTATTGTAGACAAAGGACAGATTTTCCAGACTATTATGGCATTAAAAAGTGAAACACCGGTGTATGCAATCGTGGCGCCTGCCATTGCAGGCCAGTTTCCGGGTATGGAGAATAATAAGATACGGGGAGCATTTCAGGCACTTGGCTTTACAGATGTAAGAGAGGTTGCCGTCGGTGCAGATCTGTGCACAGTGGAGGAGGCAAAGGACTTTTTGGAAGAAGTTCCTGAGAAACTTCCTTTCATGGCTACATCCTGTTGTCCGTCCTGGTCTATGATGGCTAAGAAATTATTCCCGGAACAGGCGAAATGTATCTCTATGGCACTGACACCTATGGTTCTCACTGCAAGGCTGATCAAGCAGAAGGAACCAGATTGTAAGATCGTTTTCGTAGGTCCCTGTGCAGCCAAGAAGCTGGAAGCCAGCCGTAAGAGTATCCGCAGCTATGTGGATTTTGTGCTGACCTTCGAGGAAGTAGCAGGAATGTTTGATGCCAAAGGCGTGGACTGGAAAGATATTCCGGAAGGAGAACCACTGTTTCATGCCAGTGCTGACGGAAGAGGTTTCGCAGTCAGCGGTGGTGTGGCAGAAGCGGTTGTCCATGCGGTGAAGCGTATTGATCCTGATCGGGAAGTAAAGGTAATGAATGCAGAAGGTCTGCAGAACTGTAAGAAGATGCTCCAGATGGCCAAGATTGGTAAATATAATGGATATCTTTTGGAAGGAATGGCATGTCCGGGCGGCTGTGTAGCAGGTGCCGGTACTATCCAGACAGTTAAAAAAGCAGCAGCAGCTCTCGAAAAAATGAAGAAAGAGGCTTCGTTTACAGATGCCTATGACTCCAAATACAGAGCAAGACTGGAAAGCCTGGAGAAATTTGATGTGGAGTGAGATTCTGACTGAATCAGTGAAATCCTATATGGATTGCAAGTGTTTGAATGCAATCAGTATATAGCAGAGTGAATTACTCGGCAACTGAGTTACCAGAGCATCTGAATTAAGGCGGGATACCGCCTTTTTTCAGGGTGCATCCATGACACCACTACTGTTTGCTCTTTAGAGCTATACAGCTACTTTTATTATTTCCGGTGTTTTCAGTCCGGTTACGGACAGTTCTCTTTTTACTCCGGATACGGAGTGATATTTTCTCAGGATATTATATGCGCCTACGGCATCTGCGTTATAGGTTCTGTTTCCATCTCTGTACAACCCTCTCTCTTTCCGTTTGGACGGCTCTGCATATCT
>ENA-OQLI01001350-OQLI01001350.1-human-gut-metagenome-genome-assembly--contig:-NODE-1350-length-18193-cov-7.597697_pt1 | contig 18193 bp, 18 predicted proteins | sample MGYA00242805_ERZ504812 | MGnify/ENA primary metagenome ERZ504812 (study PRJEB26092, sample SAMD00036430) | human gut metagenome | host: Homo sapiens | study: EMG produced TPA metagenomics assembly of... | reverse complement strand
GGCTTTTTTTATTTCTTATACGGCTTTTGCCGCTGCTGGGGGGCAGCGAGTTTGATATACACGGGCCGGGGCAGGAAGCGCCCCAGCGTCAGGCCGACGGCAACCACGGGGTTCGGCACAATGACCGTTTGGCGGCGGGCCATGCCGTCCAGCGCGCAGCGCACGCAGTATTCCGGCGTAATGCCCCGCAGCGCAAACTCCACGTTCGCCACAGCGTTGAACTCGGTGTTGACCGGGCCGGGGCAGAGGCAGCCGACATACACGGGGCTGCGGGCCTCGCGCAGCTCCTGCGCCAGCGCACTCGTCAGGCTGACAACGTAGGCCTTGGTGGCGTAGTAGGTCGCCATGTAGGGGCCTGCGGGCATCAGCCCTGCGCAGGAGCCGACGTTCAGCAGCGCGCCGAAGCCCTGCTTATAGAGCTGCTGCCCGATTTTCTTCGTCAGGATGTGCAGCGCCCGGATGTTGACCGACAGCATGTCGAGGTCCTTATCCAGTTCCGTCTGCAAAAACGGCCCGCAGTCGCCAAAGCCCGCGTTGTTGATGAACAGATCCACGCGGCGGCCCTCCAACGCCTTGACCAGGCGAAGGCACTCACTCTTTTTGGACAGATCCGCAGTGAAGATCTCGCAGACCGTCGTCAGCTGGTCGGACAGCTTTTCCAGCCGATCCGCGCGGCGGGCCACCAGCAGCAGGTTATATCCGCGGGCGGAAAGCTGGCGCGCGAACTCGGCCCCGATCCCGGAGCTTGCACCGGTGATAACTGCAAATTTTGGCATAGCTGCCTCCTTTTCTGCTATAAAGAAGTACAAAAAAGGCTTCCCCCGGGGGAAGCTGTCGCCGATAGGCGACTGATGAGGGGGAACTTACCGTAATGACCCGTTTACGGGCAATATGGGCAAGCTCGCCCCTCATCCGGCCCTGCGGGCCACCTTCCCCCGAGGGGGAAGGCTTTTTGCTTTAGTGGTGCCGTCCTACGCCGCCGCCGCGGGTGGAGCCGCCGCCGGAACGGAAGCCGCCGCCGGAGGGGCGCGCCCCGCCAAAGCCGCCGGACGGACGGCTGCGGCCTGCACCGCCGCCGCTGCTAAAGCCGCCGCCGGGACGGAACCCGCCGCCGGGACGCGGACCACCGCCGGGTCTGGGGCCGCCGCCAAAGCCGGGGCCGGGACCAAAGCCGGGGCCGCCGAAGCCGGGGCCGCGCGGCGGGGGAGGGGGCGGCGGGCGGCGCGGGCGCCGGGACGCACGGCCCATGCTGTACCAGAACATATTGTTGCCGAAGCTGCTGCCGCCGCCACCGCCGCGCGGGGGGCGTGGGCCGCGGGGGCGCATCAGGTAGGTGATGAGCCAGATGACCAGCAGCACCGCCACAACCAGCAGAACAAAGCCCATAACATTGGGCCCTCCTTTATCGGGGGCGCTGGTATCGGTATAGCTGCTGTTCAGCGTTACGCCGTAGATGCTGCACAGCCGGTTGGCCAGCGCCTGCACGGTCTTTTGGGTGCCGGTGTCGTAATCACCGTTGACCCAATAGGGTTCCATGTACTCGTCCAGCAGCGAGCCCAGCGTGCTGAACGACAGCTGGCTTTCCAGCCCGTCGCCGCGCATGATGTAGTAGTCGCCGCCGTCGGCCTCGTTGGGGGCCAGCAACAGCAGCACGCCGTTGTCCAGGTCGTCTGAGCCCAGCCCCCAGGCGTTAAAAACGTCGTAGGCAAAGCCCTCCATCGTCGTGCTGCCCAGCAGTTCATCCAGCGTGTAGACACCGATCTGCGCACCGCAGGCATCGGACAGCTTGATTGAAACGTCATTGACATACTGTTCTGTCTCGTCGGACAGGATGTCCGCATGGTCGGCCACGGCGTTTGTCGTGCTGACCTGCACCTTGGGCGCGGCCAGCGCGGGTAGCGCCGCCAGCATCAGTGCGGCCAGCACCGCACCGGCAGCCGCCGCGCGTCTGGCAAATGTTTTCAGTTTCATAATTTCCCCTTGCTGATCGTGGTTTATTTGGTAGCAAAGCGTTCCGGTGCCTGCGCACCCCACAAACCGGAGATTAGATTGGCCGGGAACTGCGAGACAGTTTTCTCGTAGTCCTCCACCCAGAGGTTGTATACATTGGCGGCGCGTTCTATCGTCGCCTGCGCCGAAACAAACGCATTGTACTGGTCATCCAGCGCCCGCTGGGTGCTGTCATCGACCTTGTTGTTCAGCGACGCATACAGCGTATCCACCGCATTGTACAGCCGACGGTTGGCCGCGTACTGCACCGCAGGGGAATCGTCCGTATCATTCCACGTGGCCAGCGCGTCCTCGGCTTCCTGTAAAGCAGCCGCCGGGGTGCTGTCCACATAGCCCGCCTGTTTGATGAGGTTCGCCGCCGCGTCAGCCTGCGCCTCAAAATCCCCCTGAATGCTGTGGCCGTACTCGTCCTGCGCGGAGGTGTAAATTTCCGCCGTTTCCCTGTACACGCCCTTCAGCTTTGCCCCGCCGATGCCCAGCACCGACACCAGCGCCAGTGCGACGAGTACAATCGACGCTGTGCCGCGCTTTTTGGCAGGTGCAGGCAGCTTTGTCTCGATCTCGCCGAGGATTTCCAGCTGCGGGCCATGAATGGTAAAGTTTTCCTGTTGTTCAAGCTGCATAGCAAATACCTATATTGTGCTGTAGGGGCGGATGCAGGTATCGCCCCCTACAGCGGCAATCAGTTGTTGATCTCCAGCATCTTCTGGCGGAGCTCGCCCTCGATGCGGCCCAGCTCCTGCTCGGCGTTGGCGCGCTTGGCCTTGCCGTCGGCGCGGATCTTATTCAGCTCATCCAGCGTCTCGATCAGCTGCTTGTTCGTCTGCTGCAGCGTCTCGATGTCCACAATGCCGCGCTCGGACTCCTTTGCAATTTCAATCGTGCCCTGCTTGAGCGTAGCAGCGTTCTTTTTCAGCAGCTCGTTCGTGGCGTCTGTCACGGCGCGTTCGGCCTGCATAGCCTGCTGGCTGTGGGCGATGCCCAGCGCCAGCACCATCTGGTTCTTCCACAGCGGGATCGTGTTCACGATGGTCGTCTGGATCTTCTCAGCCATCATCGTGTCGTTGGACTGGATCAGGCGGATCTGCGGGCCCATCTGGATGGACACATTGCGGGTCAGCTCCAGATCGTAGAGCTTCTTCTCAAAGCGGTCACACAGGTCGGCCAGGTCGCGGGCGGCCTGGGCATCCTCGGGCAGCTGGGTGCGCTGGGCCTTCTCCTGCGCGGCCTTCAGGTCGTTGGCGCGGACCTCGGCCAGCTTCTTCTTGCCGGCCAGGATGTACATCGTCAGCTCCTTGAAGTAGACAAGGTTCAGCTCATACATCTTATCCAGCATCGTGATGTCCTTCATCAGGGTGACCTGGTGGTCCTCCAGCTGGGCCTTGATGCGCTCGACGTTCTTGTCGGCGCTGTCGTAGCGGGTCTTGAGCTGCTCAATGCTGTTGGCCGTCTTTTTGAAGAAGCCGAAGATGCCCTTGGGCTGCTCGGTGGCGGCGTCAAAGCCCTGCAATTCAGAAATCAGGTTCGTGATGAGTTCGCCGGTCTCGCCCATGTCCTTGGTCTTGACGCGGGAGAGCGCGGTCTCGGAGAAGTCGCTCAGCTTCTTCTGGCTGGCAGCGCCGTACTGCAAGACCATCTGGGAGTTCGTGATGTCGATTTTCTCGGCAAAGTCGTTGACCATCTTCCGCTCCTCGGGGGAGAGGGGCGTATCCTCGACCTGCACGGGGGTCGCTTTTTTGCTTTCCGCGATGACTTTCTCATCGGCGGCGGGGTCCAGGGTCAGCGTTGGAGCCGCATCCAGCGTCAGAGAGGGGGCGGCGGGTACGTTCAGGTCCAGTTCGTTGTTCAGGTCAGCCATAGTGATCTTCCTTTCTTGTATCCTCTATTTACTTGGCAAGGTTCTGGCTTTTCAGGATACTGTCCAGCACCTCAATATCGGTAGAAATATCCATTGCCTCGGCGCTGTAGAGCGCATCCAGCTGGTTTTCAAAGGCTGTCGCCGTCGTCTCGGCGTTGCGGCGCAGCTCGGCCTCGATCTGGGCGGCGTTCTCGCCCCTGACGCCGTTCTGCTCCAGCGCCGCGTAGGTGCCCATCAGCTTGACGACCTCGGGCAGGTAGTAGCGGGCAAAGCGGTCCACGCTGCGCGCCTTGTCGGGGGTTTTCTCCACAACGGCGGCAATGCTGCGGCCTGCCTTCTCCATGCGGTCCATGGCCCGGGAAAGCTGCGGGTCGGGGATGGCCTCGTTCAGTTTATGCAGTGCATCGAGGTTTGCGGCAATGCCGTTCAGCATGGCATCCACGTCCTCACTGCCTGTGGCATAGGGCACGTAGGTGCGCACCACGCGGGTAGGGCAGAGCTTTGTGCCCGCAAAGTAGACGCCCGCGCTGACCGCGGCGGTCAGCACCAGCCCGCCCAGCGTGTAGATGGGCACCAGCAGGGCCATAATAGGCCACACCAGCGCCGCCATATAGACCGGCAACACCGGGCGTTTGGTTTTTTCCTGCCATTTGCTCATGCAGGCACCTCCCGTATCATCATTCCGTAGGGGCGGATTCCATATCCGCCCCGTTCCGTGCCGGGCTGCCTGCGGGCGGATATGGAATCCGCCCCTACGGGAGTCTGGCACAAATTCATTATAGAACAAAATCCGTTCACTTGCAACCATCCGCGCGCAAAAACGGCGCCAAAGCAGCGCCCCATGCCGCCTGCAGCCGCGCGGGGGACCAGGCGGCGTTGGCGGGGCTGGTGCTGGGCAGCACGGCGGCGGGCAGGTGGGTCAGGGGCTCTGCATATTTCGCGTAGATACGCCCCGACGCCGCGCCGTTGCAGAACACGGCCTGCACGCCCAGCTTTTGTATCAGCGCGGCCACATCGTTCGGCACGGCGTTGCGGATCGACGCATCCGACGCGCCTTTGATGTCGCACGCGCCGATCGTGTCCCACACGGCCAGCCCGTGCTTTAAAATTATAGCCTTTTTCGCCTCGATGTCGGCCCAATCGGGTACCGGCTCACCGGTCACGGCGGCGATCATCGGCCAGAAGCGGTTCTGCTTGTGGCCGTAGAAAAAGCCCTGCTCCCGGCTCTTGGGGCTGGGAAAGCTGCCTAAGATCAGCGCGTTGGCCTGCGCACCGTGCAGCGGCGGCAGACCGGGGCCGACATGGGTGTACTCGGCCATTTAAAACGCCTCCGGCCAGAGCGCACGGCAGAGCTCGGCAATGCCGTGGGGCTCGGCGTCGGGGCCGATGCGGTCCGCGGCAGCCTTGGCGGCAGCGCTGCCGCTGCCCATGGCAATGCCGAGGCCCGCCGCCTTCAGCATCGCAACGTCGTTATCGCCGTCACCCACGGCCACGCAGTCCGCCGGGTCGATGCCCGCCAGCTTCGCCAGTTCCCGCAGACCTGCGCCCTTGTCAACGCCCTGCTGCAAAATATCGCAGCCGTCGCTGCCGGGGTAGGAGAACAGGAAATTCAGCCCCAGATAGCCGTATTTTTCCTGAAATCTGTCGGCCATCTCCTGCGAGAGAAAGCCGAACGCGCCGAAGGGCATCTCCTCCAGATGCTTGTCCTGATCCTCGCCGTCCACGATGTTCAGCGCCAAATTTTTCTCCCGCTCGCGGCGGGCGAACTCCTCATAGCCGAGGTAGGCGTAGTTCGCGTCGTGGTAGGTAAAGCGCAGCGGCAGATCGTAATCCTCAAAAAAGTCCACCAGCGCGTACATTTCCTCGGTGGTCAGGCGGTGCAGGGCCAGGTCTGCGCCCTTGTAGTCCACCAGCTGCGCACCGCCCGCGCAGACCCAGTAGTCGGGCCGGATGCTGCGCAGCAGGCCCTTGCCCACGCCGATGCGCCCGCGGCCCGTGGCAATCGCGATCTTGACGCCGGCCTTCTGCACGGCGCAGACGGCCTCGGCGTTTTCCTTCGGCACACGCTCACAGCTGCCGGGCCGCAGCGTGCCGTCTATATCGAGTAACAGGAGCTTGTATTTCATAAAAGTTGACCTTTCTTAATTTGTAGGGGAGAACATGGTTCGCACGCGGTCGTGTGCGGCAGCGGAAAGTGTCCGGGCGGATAGGGAATCCGCCCCTGCGCTGTAGGGGTCGATGCTCGTCATCGACCCGGGAACTATGCGGCTGCCACTGCGTTCCGCGGGCGAGCAATGCCCGCCCCTACATGCGCTGTATTCTTTCTGTATTATACCAAAGTCTAACCCCATCCCGCAAGGCATATTCTGCCTTGGGGTGATGTTTGTGCAGCTGGATCTTTCATGCCGCCGCAGGCGGCGTTGGCGCTGGACCGTGCCGCTGGTGCTGGCCGCGCTTTTGCTGGCCCTGCCGCAGCTGGCGGCACTCCGGCCCGCCGCGCTGGCTCGGGTAGACCGCATTGTCGGCGGGCACTACATGACCCGGCTGGACGCTCTGCAGCAGGAAAATTTCACGCTGCATCAACAGCTGGCGCAGTCTGCCGACGCGCTGGCCGAGAACGCTGCCCTGCGGCAGCTTGTCGGCTGCGGGCGGGGCATCACTGGCGTCACCCCGGCGCGGGTCGTGGCCCGGGGCGTCGGCGGCTTCACGCTGGCCTGCCCGGACACTGCGCCGGGAAATGCCGTCCTCGACGCGGGCGGGCGGTACGCAGGGGTCGTCACCCGCACGGACGGCGACACCTGCACTGTGGAATTTTCCGCCGCTGCCGGGCTTTGCGGCAGCTATGCCGGGTTAGTCACGCCGGGGCAGTGGGTCCTGACCGGTCTGCCTGCCGACTGCGCACTGACGGCAGGGGACATCGTGACCACCGCGGGCGGGGACTGGCTGGGCACACTGGCCGCCGCGCCCACCCCCGACGCCGACGGCCTGACCGCGCAGGTCCCGCTGACCGACACCGCCGATTTGTGGGGCACGGTCTATTTCGTGAAAAAGTAATTGCTTTTTCGTCGAATTTTGGGTACAATAAATAGGCAGCGTGGTTTGTAGGGGTCGATGCCCGCCATCGGCCCGCGCAGTGAATAGCTGCCGCGCCACTACATGTCCCATTTCCTGACAAACAAATCCATTTTTTACCGAGGTGATCCCATGGCCAACCGCAAAAACTCCCCCCGCCGCCGCGTCCGCGTGGCGGTGCTGATGGTGCTGTGCGGCGCGGTGTTTGCGGCGTTCTTCGCGCGGCTGGCCTGGATGCAGTTCGTCCGCGCCGACTACTACGCCGACAAGGCCGCCGAGGCCAGCTCCGCCAGCTACACCGTGACCCAGCACGCCGCGCGCGGGGCCATCGTGGACAGCGCCGGGGTCGTTCTGGCCCGCGACACCACCGTGTATGACGTCTACCTGCGCATCCCGGCGCCGCCGGGCACCGACCTGCGCGAGACCGTAAAAGCCATAGAGAGCCTGACAGGCAGCAGGGATGTGGAAACACAGCTTGCTGCCTTTTTTGCTGCCGCGTCGGCGGGGGAGCTGCCCGTGATGCAGGGCGTCGGCAGTGACGTTCTGACGTCGTTTTACAAGGCCGATCTTGTGCAGAGCGGCGCAGTGCGGGCCGCCGCCCGTGGCGTGCGCACCTGGCCGAACGGCACGCTGCTGCCCCATGCGCTGGGCTTCACCGGGCCGATCACGGCAGAGCAGTGGCCCACTGCCCGGCGGCGCGGCCTTGCGATGGATGCTGTCATCGGGCAGAGCGGGTTGGAGGCCGCCTATGACGACCTGCTCCGCGGGCAGGACGGACGGGTGCTCGTGAACACCGGCTTTGACGGCGCTGTGCGCCGCACCGTTCCCCTGCGGGAGGCTGCACCCGGGGCCACGCTGGTGCTGACCGTGGACAGCGCTCTGCAAAAAGAACTGCAAAACGCGCTTTTATCCCAAATCGAGGTTCTGCGCACCACCAAGGCTGCCGGGGCCGGGCGGGAGTGCCGTGCCGGGGCGGCGGTGGTCGTGGATGTGCAGACCGGCGGCATCCTGGCCGCCGCCAGCGTGCCGGGCTTCGATCTGAACCGCTACCGCGCAGACTACGCGGCGCTCTCCGCCGATGCTGCCGCGCCGCTGCTGGACCGCGTCTGCCAGGGGCTGTACGCGCCGGGGTCGGCCTTCAAGCCCGCCGTGGCCGCGGCGGCGCTGACCGCGGGCATCGACCCCGCCGCCACGGTCAACTGCACCGGGCGGTACGGGTTTTACAGCGGCTACCAGCCGGGCTGCCTGCAATACGGCCACGGCGGGCCGGTAGACCTGCGCACGGCGCTGGAGTACAGCTGCAACATCTTCTTTTACGATGTCGGGCGGCGGCTGGGCGTGGATGTGTTTTCCGCGATGGCACGCCAGTTAGGACTGGCCACGCCCACCGGCGTTGAAATCACCGAGGCACAGGGCCGCCTGACGTGGAGCAGCGACGAAAACTACCAGGCCGGGCTGACCCTGATGGCCGCCATCGGGCAGGGCAACACCGCCGTGACGCCGCTGCAGCTGGCGGCCTACGCGGCTGCGCTGGCCAACTGCGGGCAGCGGCCTGCCCTGCATTTTGCGGACCGCGCCGTGAACGCCGCCACCGGCGAGACCGTCTGGCAGTACGCCCCGACGTTCACCGCGGTTCCGGGCGGCGAGGGCGTGTTCGGCCCCATCCGCGACGGCATGAAGCGGATGGCCCGGACGACCCGCGTCCTGCGCGAGGCCCCCGTGGCCTGCGCGGCCAAGACCGGCAGTCCCCAGCTGGCGGACACCCTGCCCGGCGGCGGGCACTATGTCAACTCGGTGCTGATCGGCTATGCGCCCGCGGACGACCCGCAAATCGCCATGGCCGTCGTGCTGGAATACGGCGGTGGCGGGTCCAACGCCGCGCCCATCCTGCGCGCTGTGCTGGATGCCGTCTTTGGCGGATGATTGCGGAGCGCCGCTCAACCCCCATCGGGTGCGCTTGGGCATTCTGCCGATTTAGTGCATCAAAAAGTTTCCCTTATCGTGATTTTCTTCAAAAAGAACATGTCACATTTTGACAAAAAGCCAGTTGCAGTCCAGCCGGAAGTGTGATAGAATATATGCGAGATAGTGTTAATGCAACTGTGGAGAGGAGCCGACATGAACGCACAGTGTATCATGGTCTGCTCCGGCAAGGGCGGTACCGGAAAAAGTACCGTCTCGGTACTGCTGGGGGCCTGCCTGGCACGGCTGGGCCGCAAGACCCTGCTGGTGGAGCTGGACTCCGGTCTGCGCAGCGTGGACATTATCGCAGGCGTCTATGGCCGCACCGTTTACGACATTGAGGATGTTTTGTGCGGCAGATGCGAGGGGGCCAAGGCCGTTGTGCCCAGCCCGCTGTACCCCGGGCTGTCCGTCATCAGCGCCCCGTATGAGGGCGGCGCGGTGGAGGCGGCCCCGCTGGGACGTCTGCTGACCGCTATGCGGCCCTATTTTGATTTTATCCTGCTGGACACCGCTGCCGGCATGGGCGCGCCGTTCACAGCGGCCTCCACCGTGGCGGACAAGGCCCTGCTGGTGCTGACGCCCGACCCCGTGGCCCTGCGCGACGGCAAGATTGTGGCGGACCGGCTGCTGGCGGGTGGCCGCCCGCAGAGCGCCGTGCGTCTGGTGATGAACCGCGTCCGGCGCGAGAGCTTCGGCAAAAACGCTGCCGTGGCTGATCTGGACGAGTGCATCGACACCGTCGGCGTGCAGCTTTTGGCGGTCATCCCCGAAAGCCGCGTTCTGCAGCTGGCCGGGGCCAACGGCACGGTACCGCCCGCTGCGGATCCCGCCGTTGTGGCCGGACAGGCCATGGCAAAGCGTTTGTGCGGGCAGCGCGTCCCGCTTACCTTTTAATATATTGTACTCTGCTGCGAAGGATGGTGGCATTTACCTATGACGATTGCATTGATAGCCCATGACTCCAAAAAGGAGTTGATGGTGCAGTTTTGTATGGCGTATCGCCATATTTTGGAGCAGCACCGTCTGCTGGCAACCGGCACGACCGGCCGCCTGGTGGAGGAAAACGCCGGGCTGAAGGTCACAAAGTTCCTGCCCGGCGGCCACGGCGGTGCCGAGCAGATCGTGGCGCGCATCGCCTGTGAGGAAGTGGACATGCTGCTCTTCTTCCGCGACCCCATCAGCGCCAAGCCCAGTGAGCCGAACGAGATGAACCTGCTGCGCATCTGTGACGTGCACAACGTTCCCGTTGCCACAAACATCGCCACCGCCGAGGTCCTCATCCACGGCCTGGAGCACGGCGACCTCGATTGGCGCACGATCATCAATCCGCAGCGGTGAGAATTGTACAGTTTGTATAAAATTACAGCAAATATATAACCCCCGATTTCAGGCAATCGGGGGTTGTTTTTATTGCGGCCAGTCTGCGCTCCGGCTCGTGGTCTCGTCAGGGTGCATCCAGAGGACGGCATAGTGGTTTTGCGCGGCCAGGGCCTGGCCGGTCTCCTCGGGCAGACAGAACAGCCCGGTGGAAAGCGCGTCGGCCAGACCTCCGGTGTCGGCGCGGGCCAGCACGGCCACGCTGCTGACGTAGCGGGCAGGGTAGCCCGTCGTCAGATCGATCAGGTGGGCGTACCGCACGCCGTCGTACTCAAAGTAGCGCTGGTAGTCGCCGCTGATGACCAGGCTGTCGCCGTCGGCCAGCTCGACGGCCTGTATGTACGCGGGGTCATCGCCCCAGGGGTTCTCAACACCCGCGGTCCAGGGCTTGCTGCCGGGCTTTGTGCCGATGGCACGCACGTTGCCGCCGATGTTCAGCAGGGCGCTGGTCAGCCCGCGGGCCTGTGCGGCCCGGGCGGTCTGTTCCACGGCGTAGCCCTTGCCCACCGCACCGACGTCGAGCGCCATCTCCGGGTCAGCAAAATAGACGGTTTGTGCTGCATCGTCCAGAACCAGATCCTCTATGTCGATATGCACCAGCGCCGCCGCGATGGCGTCCGCGTCGGGCGGGGCAGGGGAGTCGCTTTCCCGCGCATCGTGCCACAGGCGCAGCACTGCACCTGCGGCGATGTTCGTCGCGCCGTTGGCGGCAGGGTAAGCGGTGTCTTTGCACCAGCGCAAAAATGCGTACAGCTCGTCGCTGACCTGCACCGGCGCAGCGGCGGCCCGGGCGTTGACATCATACAGGTTGATGACGCCATCATAGTGGTGGTAGATGTCAAACAATTCGTTATAGCGCTGTAAATCGCTGTACATGGCCTGTGTCTGGGCGTTCCAGCTGTCCTGGCTGTCGGCATAGCCCTGCACGATGGCGACAGTGTCGAACAGGTCGAACCAGGTGGCACTGTACAAATTTTGCTGCTTTTGGCAGGCGGTCAGCGGCAGACAAAGCAGTACCAGCAGCAGCGCGGTCAGGCGGCGCTTCATGCGTTGCCGCCCTGCACGGTCTCGTGCTCGGTGTTTAATTCCAGCAGCAGGTTTGCCAGCGTCCAGCCCTTGCTGGTGGGCGTGACCATGCTGCGCACCGGAATGGACGCGCCGCCCATTTTGATAAGGTCAAGGAACGCGCCCAACTCGCCGTTGTCATGGCGCAGTCCGCTGACGATGATGGCCGGGCGGTCCGGCACCGCGATAAGCGGCGCAAACACCGGGGCCGGCCTGCCCGCGCAGAGGTCCCCGACGATGCCGCCGAGGTCGCCGTCCGCGACGGGGCGGAGCTTGACGTCATAGCGCCTGGCCGCGCGGGCGATGGCGGCATAGTTGGGGTAGCTTTCGTCAATGCGCCAGAGTAAGGCGCAGCGGGGTTCGCGGATGATTCGGGCTTTCATGATGTTACCTCGTTAAAAGGGAAAGTGGTGAACGGGCGGGCGAACCATGTTCGCCTCTACAGGCACCCCATTCAGGTTGCATTGCAGGGAGGGGTCTTGACCCCTCCGCGGGCGGATATGGGATCCGCCCCTACGGAGAGAGCGGCCATGCTGCGGGGCATCTAAGGCGCCCCCTACAACAAAGGCGCCGCCTTATCCCGGGCAGCGCCTTTTGTATTGCTTACAGGTCGGGGTGGTACTCCTTGCAGGTGCACTTTTTCCACTTCAGGCCGCTGCCGCAGGGGCAGGGATCGTTGCGGCCGATCTTCGTCACGCGGACGGGGGCCGGGGCTTTGGCACCGGTATCACCGGGCGCATTATCGCCGGTGGGCTTAGCGATCTGCTCACGCTTCGGCTCGGCGTTCTGCTGGCGGATCTCAATCGTCAGCAGCATGTGGACGGCATCCTCGCGGATCGACGCGATCATCTCATCGAACATCGCGAAGCCCTCGATGCGGTACTCGACCACGGGGTCATGCTGGCCGTAGCCGCGCAGGCCCATGCCCTGCTTGAGCTGGTCCATGTTGTCGATGTGCTCCATCCACTTGCTGTCAACATTGCGCAGCAGGCAGATGCGCTCAAGCTCGCGCATCGTCTTGGCACCGTAGCGCTTTTCCTTGGCGGTCAGGATGTCCATGCCGCGCTTGTACAGCTCGTCGGCAATGCCCTCCTTCGTCAGGTCGCCCAGCTGCTCGGTGGTGTAGTTGAAGTCGGTGGGCAGGCACAGCCAGTTCATGAAGTGGCGGCGCAGCCCGGCAAAATCCCAGTCGTCGGCGGTCTCGCCGTTCAGGTAGTTCGTGCAGGCATCGTCGATGGCCTGGCGCATCATCTCGTGCAGCTTGCCGGAGATGTCCTCGCCGTCCAGCACCATCTGGCGCTGCTTGTAGATGATCTCGCGCTGCTGGTTCATGACGTCGTCATACTGCAGCACCTGCTTACGAATTGCAAAGTTCGACGCTTCGAGCTTCTTCTGGGCGCTCTCGATGGTGTTGGTGATGAGCTTGTTCTCGATGGGCACATCCTCGTCGAGGCCCAGGGAATCCATGAGGCTCTGGACGCGGTCGCCGCCAAAAATGCGCATCAGATCGTCCTCCAGGCTCAGGAAGAAGCGGGATGCACCCGGGTCGCCCTGACGGCCTGCACGGCCGCGCAGCTGGTTGTCGATACGGCGGCTCTCGTGGCGCTCGGTGCCGATGATGAACAGGCCGCCCGCATTGCGGACAACCTCCGCCTCGCGCTTGACCTCGGGGGCAAATTCCTCGCACAGTTCCTCAAAACGCTTGCGGGCATGGAGAATTTCGGCGTCCTCGGTCTCGGCGTGGCCGTCGCACTCGGTCATCAGCATCTCGAGTTTGGCATCAATACCGGCCTCCGGCGGGGTAGGCAGCTCGGTGCCGCTGGCCTTGGCGCGGGCCTTCTCATGCTCGTAGGCATCCTTCAGCTCTGCCAGGTTGGCGGTCAGCTCCTTGGACAGCTCCTTTTTAAGGGCCGCCTTGGCCATGTAGGTCACGTTGCCGCCCAGCATAATATCCGTACCGCGGCCCGCCATGTTGGTGGCGATGGTGACCGCGCCCTGCTTGCCGGCCTGCGCGACGATCTCGGCCTCTCGCTCATGCTGCTTCGCGTTCAGGACGTTGTGCTCGATGCCTTTCTTTTTCAGCAGCTTGGACAGCGCCTCGCTCTTTTCGACGCTGACGGTGCCGACCAGGACAGGCTGACCCTTGGCGTGGCACTCGGCGACCTGCTCAATGACGGCGTTGTACTTGCCGTTGACGGTCTTGTAGACGCTGTCGGGCAGGTCCTTGCGGGCGCGGGGCTTGTTGGTGGGGATGCTGACGATGTTCAGGCCGTAAATCTCGCTGAACTCGTCGGCCTCGGTGGAGGCTGTACCGGTCATGCCGGACAGCTTTTTGTACATGCGGAAGTAGTTCTGGAAGGTGACGGTGGCCAGCGTCTTGCTCTCGGCGGCAACAGTCACGCCTTCTTTGGCCTCGATGGCCTGATGCAGGCCGTCGTTGAAGCGGCGGCCATACATCAGACGGCCCGTGAACTCGTCGACGATGATGACCTCACCGTCTTTGACGATATAGTCGGTATCGCGGTGCATAACGCCGCGGGCCTTGATCGCACCGTCAATGTAATGGCGCAGCGACATATTGTCGGCGTCGGCCAGGTTCTCGACGTGGAAGAACGCCTCGGCCTTCTTGACGCCGGACTCGGTCAGGGTAGCGGTCTTGCGCTTTTCGTCCACGACGTAATCGCCGTCTACCTGCTCCTCGGCCTCGACCTTGTCGTCCAGCTCGACGATAACACTCTTTTTCAGCGTCTTGGCAAAGTCGTCCGCGCGCTTGTACATCACGCTGGAATCCTCGCCCTTGCCGCTGATGATCAGCGGGGTACGGGCCTCGTCGATCAGGATGGAGTCGACCTCGTCCACGATGGCAAACGCATGGCCGCGCTGCACCATGTTGGCCTTGTAGACGACCATGTTGTCGCGCAGGTAGTCAAAGCCGAACTCGTTGTTCGTGCCGTAGGTGACGTCGGCCTCGTAGGCCTTCTTGCGGTCCCCGGCCTCGACGCCGTGGACGACCAGACCGACGGTCAGACCCAGGAAGCGGTAGACCTTGCCCATCCACTCGGAGTCGCGGCGGGCCAGGTAATCGTTGACGGTGACAACATGCACGCCCTCGCCGGTCAGGGCGTTCAGGTAGGTGGGCATGGTAGCGACCAGCGTCTTGCCTTCACCGGTCTGCATCTCGGCGATGCAGGCACGGTGCAGCACGATGCCGCCGATGATCTGCACGGGGTAGGGCTTCATGCCAAGCACGCGCCAGTCAGCCTCACGGCATACGGCGAACGCCTCGGGCAGCAGGTCGTCGAGGGTCTCGCCTTTGGCGAGGCGCTCTTTAAACTCGGTGGTTTTGGCCTTCAGCTCGTCGTCGGTCAGCTTGGCCATCTCCGGCTCAAGGGCAAGTACCTTGTCCTTGAGCGGATTGATGCGCTTGAGTTCCTTGTCCGAGAAAGAGCCGAACAGTTTTTCAAAAAAAGACATAACAGTTCCCCTGTATTTTCCGCCGCGTGTAGAGGTGCGGCTAATAGTGGTTTTATATAGTTTTACACATGATACTATAATACACCCGCACAGGGGTTCATGTCAAACCTGCGCGGGTGTATTTCGTAATATATTTAATTTTTCTGTTTTGCGGGCAGGCTCAGCAGCACCAGCATCAAAAAGATACAGCCGAAGCCCAGCGCATCCCACAGCGTAAAGGGCGAGCCCAGCACCAGCGTGCTGATGATGGCCGCCGTGACCGGCTCGGCAAAGCTGTAGAGACTGGCCTTCTGGGGGCCGATGAGCGGCACACCGGACATGTACAGACTGAACGCCAGCACATTGCCCAGTACAACCACCGTGAAGATGCCGAACGCGCCCATCGCCGTCGGCACATAGTCGATCTGCCACGGGCGGAAGATGAGCGCAAACATGATGCCGCCCATCAAAAACGCCCAGCCCTGCAGCATCGGGGTTGGGTACTGCTCCTGCAATTTTTTCGGCCACATCGTGTAGATGGCGACGCAGCAGGCGCTGACGATGCCGGAGACCAGCGCCGCCGGGCTGACGGCCAGCCCGGTCAGGCTGCCGTGGGTCGTGATTAGGAACACGCCGACCAGCGCCAGCACAATCGAGAATATCTCAAACACGCGGGGGCCGCGCTTTTGCTGGATGCAGACGACCAGCAGGATGATGACGGGGGAGACGTCCTGCAAAATCGTGCCCATGCCCGCGCTGGACAGCTGGATCGTCAGAAAGTAGGTGAACTGGCAGCAGCTGACGCCCGCCAGACCGTAGACCAGCAGGTCAATGGCGTTGCGCGGATTTTTCCTGACGTTCCACGGGTCAAAAAGCGTTTTGCGGTCCTTTATAAAAAAGAATCCGCACAGAATCAGCCCCGCCAGAAACAGCCGGATGGGCACGAGCCAGGTCGAATCCATCCCCTCGCGGGTGAACAGGTACTGCCCCATGCAGCCCGAAACGCCCCAGCACGCCGCGCCGCCCATCGTCAAGGCGGAGCCTTTTATGCGGTCAGACATTGTGTTGCTCCTCTGTTGTAGGGGTCGATGCTCACATCGACCCGCATCATAGCGGCGGGCAGTTGTTTGCAGGGGGCGGCGTCCTCGACGCCCCTACAGCCTCCCGTAAGCTGTTAGGCAACACCGCATAATTCCCGCCTTACGGCTTAAGCACCGCTCCGGCGGCTGCGGCACGGCATCTGCGTTGCCAAAATGCTCGATAAGACATCCAGTATTATCTGCGCTTTTGGCTTAGCAGCTGCCGCACCTCGCTCGCCGTATCGGCACTTAGAATTATGCGGTATTGCCCTTATTCCAAAATCAGCGCCGCGGCTTCGCGCAATCCCTTTACAACTGGTGCGCCCGTTTCCCTCAATTTTTCCGGCGGCTGGTGGCCGCCGGACTGCAAAACGCAACGCACGCCCAGCGCCTGTGCAACCTCATAGTCGTGGACGGAATCGCCGATCATGACGGCGCGTGCCGGGTCAAAGCCGTTTTCCTTTAAATAGGCCAGTCCGACCTCGACCTTGCTCTTGGCGTAGATGTCGCCCAGACCCAGCAGACGGTCAAAATAGCCCGTCACGCCGCGCTCGTCGGTCTGGCGCCGCAGCGTGTCCAGATTGCTGGCCGACAGAATGACCTGCCGCAGCCCCGCAGCCTTAAACGCCTCCAGCGCGTCAATGGCGCCGTCTGCCAGCGGGCAGGCCGCACTGGCGGGGACGTAGTCCTCCATGTATTTTTCGGCCAGCTCTGCAAAGCTATGCTTTGTAAAGTCAAACCCCGCGCGGACGTAATATTCCTCGATGGGAAAGCCAAAAATGGCCCGGTACCGCTCGTGGTCATACCGCTGCGGGTAGCCGAATCCTGCCAGCAGACGGTTGAGCGCGTCCACGCAGAGATCGACATCATCGAGCAGGGTACCGTTCCAATCCCACAAAATCAGTTCCGGGCACATAGATGTTACCTCGTTATTCTTCTGTAAAAATTTTGTTCAGACCCGCGTTGCTTTCGATCAGCTTGACGAGCGCCACACCCAGAATCGTGCAGCTGATGAGCTCGCCAATGCCGACAGTAACGGCATTGAACACCGCCAGCATCGCCGTGGGTGCGCCGTCCGAGAAGAAGAAGGTGATCTCGAACGCGCCGACAATGATCATATTAAAGACAACGGGCGGCAGGGATGCCGGAATGGCCAGCCCCTTCACGCGGATGTCGCGCAGCTTGTAGGTCACAAGGCAGGCCAGCAGGGTCGCCAGCGTGCCGAACACCACGTCAACGACGGTGGAGCCGAGCAGATTTGCCAAAAAGCAGCCCAGCGTGACGCCGACGATATACTCGGCGCCGAACACCGGCAGCAGGCAGAGGGCCTCGGCCACGCGGACCTGCACTGCGCCGTAGCTGAACGGGGCCAGCACAAGGCAGACGACCACATAGACAGCCGCAATGACAGCGCAGCGCACAAGGCGACGGACGGACAGATTTTTCATATTCATACAATACTCCGGCGGATAGATTTTGACCACGCGCAAGACCGCCAGCCTTGCGGGGTTTGCGCTGCCGACCAGCAGCCGGCAGCGGAGCCTAAAATCCTAAGTTGCTCAACAAACCTAAATTATAACAAAACCCGCAGGCCGTTGCAAGACCTGCGGGAAAAATTTGTGGTAGATTCTGCGCATATTGTGCTGATATGGTATAATGCGTCGGAGTGCATTGTCGATTATCTGAAAATCATAGTTCCCTAATAGCTCTTGGTATGGTATAATGCTGGCATGGCTCTGGCCTTCTACTTCGGCGTCATAGTTCCCTAATAGCTCTTGGTATGGTATAATTAACCTGCGCATCAGGAACAAGGGAATGAAGTCATAGTTCCCTAATAGCTCTTGGTATGGTATAATTATCTACTGTATATGAGCGGTGCTACGTAGTCATAGTTCCCTAATAGCTCTTGGTATGGTATAATGTTCATCTCAATTAACAGGCACTCCACTATGTCATAGTTCCCTAATAGCTCTTGGTATGGTATAATCCAGAAATCGACAGTGGCCGGACGCATCTTTGTCATAGTTCCCTAATAGCTCTTGGTATGGTATAATATTTGATTTGGTGCCGTGCGTTATCAGGAGGTCATAGTTCCCTAATAGCTCTTGGTATGGTATAATTGCGTCATATGGGCGGACAGCAAAGATGGTGGTCTTAGTTCCCTACTAGCTCTTGGTATGGTAAAATTTCCACCGTGGGCGGAGCACGCATGGCCATGCCATCATTCCCTAAATGCCCTTGGTATGGTATAATAGCACGCATTTGGTCTTTCACATGTGATTCGTCATAAATTCCCAAAACATCTTGGATAGGG
>ENA-OQLI01001347-OQLI01001347.1-human-gut-metagenome-genome-assembly--contig:-NODE-1347-length-18216-cov-3.616452_pt1 | contig 18216 bp, 17 predicted proteins | sample MGYA00242805_ERZ504812 | MGnify/ENA primary metagenome ERZ504812 (study PRJEB26092, sample SAMD00036430) | human gut metagenome | host: Homo sapiens | study: EMG produced TPA metagenomics assembly of... | reverse complement strand
ACGATCAGCAGCCAACCGATCAGAAAGCAACCGCACCGCACGATCCTTAAACTCCTGAGAATACCTCTTAGACATATCCCTAATCCTCTCAAAAACGAGTAGGAACAAAACCCAGGACAGTTCAAACTATGGGACAACGCAATCGACCACGACCCAAAATACCAAGACGAACCCCTACACATCCGCAAAGGCTGGGCAGGACACTAAACCACCCCAACACGCCCAGCAAAAGACACACAAAACGTTACTTATCCCTTAAGTGCTGTTCAATCCTCCCCTTATCAAACATTTAGCCCGCCACTTTGCGGTGGCGGGCTAAATATTAAATGACGTACTGGCTACTAGCCGCGGCGCCTAGAGATCGCTACTGTCGCCACCCCCAAGGCCAACGCCACTAAGGCAGCTAGCGCTACCCCAATTTCTAGCGAATCCACACCCGACTTAACCATAGATTGCGTCGGATGCTGAACATTGGGCACAGGCTTCGATTCCTCAGCCCACTTCGCATACACCGTGGTATCGGCGGTAATAGCGGCATTAAAATCAAACGGAGTCTTTAATTCTTTGTCGGCATACCATCCCTTGAATACCCAGCCTTTAGCGGTGGGCGCGGTGGGCACAGCAGCTTTCTGGCCTGCAACCACCGTCTGGGCAGGCACCTGTTTGCCGTGCTCCCCCATTTCAAAATTAACGTTATAGGTCTGCACTTTGCTGTAGGTTGCTATCCATTCCAGGTTATTGGCTGGCTGGGTGTAGTTAAAGGACGGCTTCGTGAGATCCTTTGCGGTAATACCGATGCTCTCATAAAAGGCGGCAAGTTCTGCCTCGGGAATAGCTACGCCGTTCTTTTTCACGCTCCAGCCTAGGGTGTAGCCTGCGGGGGCTGGCTCCGCCGTCATCTGCACGGTGTTAGCTGCTCCGATTGCCTGCACTTCCGGTAGCGCGTCCCCTACTCCGAAAGGCTTTTTCAATGGGTAGGCTTTACTACCATCAAAGTACATAGCCGTCGGCGCCTTAGTAACCCCCGAGTCATTGGCAACCAGAGCGGTAGAGATGGCATAGACTCGACCAATCTCCGCGGAGACAGATTCACCCTTGGCAACCTTAACGGCTTCTCCGTCATTTCCTTGCAGGTAGCCCTGTTGGATGGAGCCTCCCGCAACCGGATTCAGATACCCCACGTACTCGTGATTATCATTGTTGGCTTGAGTGGTATTGGTCTTAAATGGAAATACAGAGGATTCTTGCTTATTGCCGTTGGTCCACTTGTAGGTCACCTTTCCCGCACCGTTGAAAATAGCGTCGGTTTCAGCCCGTTTACCTTCGGGGGTGACTGAGGAGCTGAGGCGACCGGTTTGGTTATACCCTTCCAGGTAAACCTGCCCCGAGGTAGTTACCTCTAGAGTTTTCGCGTACATTGCTTTCGCTTTGCCCACGGTTGTGTTCGGGGTATCGACCTTGATATTCAAGTTGGCAGTACCCGTCACACTCACCTTCGAGGTTCCATAATCGATAACGTCAGTATCGATACCAGTGAATTCAATACCAGGATAGTGCTCCTTGTCTACCTTGTTGATGTCTTCCTGGGTGTAATGCCCGGTAATGTTAACGGTTCCAGATTCAAACTTCACTCCAGAGGATTCAGATTCTTCCAGGAAGATACCATATTGATCCAATCGAGTTCTTCCAAGAGAATCATAGAGCGCATAGGTGTCAATATTTAGTACCGCACCCTGATCCCCAACGAAGCGTACTTCCTTACCTTCGACATAGAACCTGATGCCCTGAATTCCATCGGCACCTGCGTTAGCTGACAGGTAGTTAGTGCCTTCGAACTTGACAGTGATTGCTTCTTTCTTACCATCGTTGGCAACCATGAATCCCGCCTGAAACTTGGTGTCGTGATCTCCTGACTTCAGGCGCTCACGGTCATCATAGTTACGGAAAGTTAAAGTCGCGGTTACCGGATCCCAGCCCCAACCGTTTTCACCCTCTGCTAGCGGGTAGGCTTTTGAGTCAGCCTTAGTATTGAGTCCCTTACCCCCTGAATACTGCAAGGCATATTTAGTAGCATCCTGTTCAGTCATTGCCGAAGCCTTCGGGGTACTACCCCATGAAAAGCCCAGCGTTAAACAAAGCACGAAAGCTAAAACGACACTAAAAACCGGCCCCCACTGCTTACTACGCATCAGTCTCATCCCCATAGTTTTATAGGGCTAACGCCCATTTCATACGTCAAATCAGTTCAACTATTTTACGCCGGTATTCAAAATTTGCGAAATTACCACCCTTTGTCAGGTCGGCGGCACCAACACGTCTTTACCATGCAAGTATGCACCTAAGCAACACCACCCCTTGTGTTACAATGTATTATAGATAGAGGAGAGGAAGCGATGGTTAGCACAACTATTACCATCAGACTAGAGGGGGAAGAAAAAGCTCTCATCTCTGATTATGTCGCTGCCTTCGGAATCTCTGTCTCCGAGTTTACCCGTAGGATCACGCTAGGACATTTAGAGGACGAGCTAAATCTACAATCCTGGGAAGCAGCGAAAGCGGAGTTCGAAGCTGGCCCCGAAACGATTTCTTCCGCCGAGATTGCGAAGAAATACCTCTACTATCTGGAAACTGGAGTTTTCTAAGCGTGCCGATAAACAGTTATCAAAAATAGACCCCGGTGTCAGGCGAGTTATTGTTGCTTGGCTACTCAAAAACATTGACGGATATCCAGATCCCCACGCTCACCGAAAAGACCTGAGCGCCAACCTACCGGGAAAGTGGCGTTACCGGATAGGCAACTATCGCATAGTTGCGATATCAAAGATCAGGAACTAGTAGTAATAGGCGCCACATTTACCGCTAGGTACCAGGTTCCCTATATAGGAGGAGACCATTGACCGATAGTTTTCTCCTTGACTCCTCGAGAAAACTACACGTGGGATCCATCCAGCAGCAGTATCCAAAAAGTCCAACTTGCACAACAAAAATGGTCCAACTTGCACAATAGAAACAGTCCAACTTGCACAACAGCAGTGTTAGAATAGGGTATAGCGACTGAAAGGTGGAATACTAGTGGACAGCTTTTCGCTTCAATCAGCCTATTTACCGCGGGTAGCGGATGAGGTACTGACGCGAAAACTCAAGGTCGCTGGGGCAGTGCAGATTCAAGGCCCAAAATGGTGCGGCAAAACAGCGACCGCGCAGCAAGCAGCAGCTAGCGCTATCTATATGCAAGATCCTGACAATTCCGCCGACTATCTACAGCTTGCGTTTTCAAAACCTTCTCTTCTTCTTGAAGGGGACACTCCCCGACTCATTGACGAATGGCAGATGGCTCCGCAACTGTGGGACGCGGTACGTTATGCCATAGATAGGGAGCATGGACGCGGCAGATTCATTTTGACAGGTTCTTCCACTCCCCGATTATCGGAGACGCCAGCCCATTCAGGGGTCGGCAGATTTGCGCGCATCACCATGCGCACCATGTCACTTTGGGAGGCTCGGGAATCAACCGGCGCAGTTTCCCTGGCTGATCTTTTCGCTGGACGCCACAATATCGGCGCTTTAGTTGATTTCGATATCGAGAGAATCGCTTTTGCGATATGTAGGGGTGGCTGGCCTGAAGCCGTCACTGAAAAAGATGATGCTAGCGCGCTTGAAATGGCAAAAGAATATGTCAGTCTTCTGTTAGATACCGATATTGCACAGATTGACGGAATAAACAGAAATCGTACCTGGGCACAAGCTATTTTGCGTTCCTATGCGCGTAATACTGCTTCTCAAGCAACACTTGTCACCATTGGGAAAGATCTGCAAAGCGATTCACCCACGCGAAACACCGTTTCTGATTATGTGGACGCTTTAAATAGAGCATTCGTGTTCGAAGATTTACCTGCGTGGAACCCTCGCCTACGCTCGAAAACGGCAGTTCGTACCAGCCCCACCAGGCATTTCTGCGACCCTTCGCTAGCTGCCGTCATGCTCAACGCCACTCCGAAACGGCTTTTAACAGATTTTGAAACCTTTGGACTTCTTTTTGAATCACTGTGCGTTCACGACCTTCGTGTTTACATTGATTCGTTGGGTGGACACGTATATCACTATCGTGACAAAACCGGGCTAGAAGCCGACGCTGTTTTGGTGTTAGACGATGGGCGCTGGGCTCTAGTAGAAGTAAAACTGGGGAAACAATCAATTAACCAAGCAGCCGAACACCTAAAGAAACTCGCACAACGAATCAACACCAATCACGAGGGCGAACCGGCGTTTTTACTCGTGCTCACCGGTACCCAAGCGGCATATCGACGTGAGGACGATATCCTAGTCTCGCCTCTAGCTGCACTTAAACCTTAAGAAGCAACGCTTGAACCCGACTTTCCTTATGCGTCGCGCCCCACGGCACCGAGACAAAATCGACGCCAACTCTTGACTAATGTAGCTTTTAGGCTACACTCGGGGTGTGGAGATTATTTCCAGCAGCTTATTTGACGCCTGGTTAGGCAAACTGAAAGATAAGCACGCTCAGCGTCGTATCTTGCATGCGATAGCTAGATGTGAAGCACACGGCAAGATGCTTGGTGACATCAAAACAGTGGGCGAAAAGGTCAGCGAAATGAGATTTCATTTCGGTGCCGGCTATCGGATTTACTACACACAATTGGGAGCGGTAACGGTTTTTCTGTTGGCAGGAGGGGACAAATCTAGCCAAATCAGAGATATTAAAACCGCTCAGGAACTCGCAAAACAGATAAGGAAGGAACAATCATGAACGAGGTGACTTTTTCTGCGTTTGACGCGAGCAAATACCTTGACACTGACGAAGCGATAAATGACTATCTAGCTATCGCACTCGAAGACGGTGACACCAAAACAGTGCAAGTGGTTCTACGTGATATTGCCCGCGCACACGGCATGACTCAGCTCGCTAAAGAAACTCAGCTAAACCGCGAATCCCTCTACAAATCATTATCCAAAGAGGGCAACCCCTCCTTTGCGTCCATCACGAAAATCATGAAAGCCCTGGGGCTAAAAATGACCCTCTCCACTCAATAGCACTAAACTCCGTAGCGGAAAAGATCAACCCTAAGTTTTTCCAAACAATCCTCCCGGATTACCGCCCCGGGATACACCGGATTTTTCATACTCACGTTCTTCTCACCCTCTCCTAGCTACCTCGTCCCCGGATAACTGCAGCCCTGACCATAACTTATTAACGGTAAACGTCTTTACGATGCCCCAAGTCAACCAGAACAATAATCAGTTCGCGGTTCCGAATTTCAGTAATGAGGCGATAGTTTCCCACCCGGTAACGCCAGTAACCAGAGAATTTGCCCTTTAATGGTTTCCCATACTTTCCTGGCTCAACGGTATTGACTAGGTTCTTTTCTACCCACGCTTTAATCATCACCAAAACCGGCTTATCCAGTTTTTTCAGGGCTTTCTTGGCTTCTTTCGTGTAGTAGAGCGAATACCGCTTCATGCCCCCAATTCCGCCCATACATCATCGTGAGAGTACAGCTCGACCTCACCGGCACCCTTCTGCTTTTCATAACGCGCGATCGTCTGTAAATCGTATTCGTCCTCAATGCGTTCCATCATGGTTGCACGAATAACCGCCGATAAACTACGGTTATGAATCTGCGCGTAATCCTTATATAAATCCAGCTCTTTATCTGGAACCCGTAAACTAATCGTCCCCATCATCTCTCCTGCCTACGTTGTATTACAAGTGTAGTACCATCCGCTTTGGGGGCGCAACAGTTTTACCCCTCCTTCCCGAGGACGAAAACCCAGGATGCCTAAAGTAACGGCTAGCTAAACCAATCAGTGACACCATCATTCTGGAAAAGATTAGTCTCCACCCGACTGGCGTCAGGACAATCCCTAGAACCCAAGACCTTGAAATAACTGCTTTTTAAGCAAAAGTAAATTCAAAAGGTTCAATAGGTGAATCTCTACACCTATCCACCTATTTTGCCCGGTTAGTCTCGAATCAGTCGAAGAGCTTGAACTATACGCAATACCAAAGCCCAACAGCTATCTCGGGATGGAGCGGCGCTAAAATTTCACTCACAGTTTGGCAGTTTCCATGAAAACCTAGAGAATAAATCAGTTTAGAGAGAAACAAACAATGCTCGTACCGCGCTCTTATCCACCTTCGAACCAGCGGTCAGCGGAATGGCAGAAACCTGACGGAAGTATACCGGAACCTGGTAACGCGCCAACCGCTTATTTAGTTCTTGTTTCAGTTGTGTTTCACTGGTATTTGCCCCATCCGCGAGTACCACGGCAGCAGCAGCAACTTCACCATAGACTGGATCGGGAACTCCAACCACAGATGCATCTGCAATCACGTTTAGCCTACGCAGTTCTTCTTCCACATCGATACACCAGATTTTTTCACCACCGCGGTTGATCATGTCTTTCTTGCGATCCATCAGGTATATATACCCCTGAGAATTAGCTCGCCCTACATCACCGGTGGCCAGCCAACCATCGGCAGTCAAGGCATCAATTTCGATTTCGTCATAGCGCCTAGCAATGTTAGCTCCGCGCATTTTTATTTCGCCCACCTCGCCAACGGGCAATTCCACCCCAGAATCATCACATATCTTCACTTCTAGTCCGGGGATAGGTAATCCAGAGGATCCTAAGTAAGGAGAGCCAGCCGCATCACAGGGGAACACGAAAGCAGGAGAGCAACTTTCGGTTAGCCCATACACCGTACGGAACTGCATTTGTGGCATCCATTCGTGTAATTCTTTAATTCGCGATACCGGCATATGAGCCGCGCCGCACGCCATTTTCTGCACCGATGACAGCTCGGGAAAACGGTCACGCTCTTCCAGCATCAACGCGAAAACTGTGGGCGAGGCGTGCACAAAGCTAACCTCAGAAGTGAAAATTTCTTTAACGAACGGTCTCCCTTCCATACGTTTTTGGATATGAATTGAACCTCCCAGATAAATAAATAATCCAATGATGGCAATCATTCCGGTTACATGGTAGATGGGAACAGCGATAATAGTAGTGTCATCGCTGGTTAACTCAAGTACCCTTTCATAAGAACGTACAGCATGTACTGCGTTCATATTTGTCAGCAGCACACCTTTAGACAGAGACGTGGTTCCCGAAGTAAATAGCAGGATGGAATCCTGCTCGATTCCCGGAAGTGGAACCTCTGCCAGCACTGTTTTCGGGTCTAACTCCCCCTTCTCACTATTCAAAGGTAACCCGCAAGCACAGGTGTTAGAGGAGGTGGCAACTACTGGCTTATCCTCAAACCAAGCAGCTTGCTCAGGATGACAAATGACTAAATCTAAGTTGGCGCGAGCCACCAAAGCGTCGATTTCTGCCCGACGGAATTTACCAGGGAGCGGCACTATGATGGCGCCTAGCCGGTTGCTAGCGTAGAAAGAGGTAATAAAGTCAATTCCGTTGTCCAGCAATACCCCTATCCGGTTTCCGGGACCAATTTTGTATTCTGTGTGCAAATAGGCCGCGAACTGGTCGGTTAGCTGCTTGACTTCAGAGAAAGTGAAACGGTTACCGTCCTCAGCAAAAATTGCCACCTTACTGGCGAACCGTTGCGCGGTATTTTCTAGAGTTTCATAAAGTGAAGCAGGACCAGGTACATAGGTTTGAACCGTTCGCCCGTATACCTCAACTGGCTGCAAATCTTGCACCATATTTTTCGGCCAAAGGGCTTGTCCGGAACTCATTTTTCCTCCTTATATTTTGCAGTTTGGATAGCAAAACAAGCGTGACCTCACTGCGATTAGATATTGCTAGTCCAAGTCCAAGGGGATTGGACTGTTCAAAATTTTTTAGTCTGTCTGGCAGCGGCAAGTATTCGGCAGGTCATCCGCACCGACTCACGTAACGTCGGTTGAGCTTTTGCCAGAGCATCTTTTAGGCTACCCACCTCGCGAACTGTGGGGACAATGGCGGCAAAGCCATTTTCCTGCAGCGACTCAACGCCGCGCCCTAAATTACCGGTAAACGCAATAGCGGGAAGCCCCTGTTTGCGAGCAGCGAGCATAACCCCCCACGGGGTTTTTCCAAATTTTGTTTGAGAATCCATGGAGCCTTCTCCGGTAAATACGAAATCTGCCCCCACCAATTGCTCCTTTAAACTGACGGCACTGATTACCACATCTATCCCAGGCTGCGGTTTGGCTCCCAGCAAAGCCATAAGCGCTGCACCTAGACCACCCGCGGCTCCCGCGCCAGGATTTTTACTAATAGTGCGACAACAGGTTTCATCTAGCAGGTTTCCCCATTGCACTAAAGCCGCATCGAATATGGAGATTTCTTCAGGCTGCACCCCTTTTTGTGGACCAAAAATTGCGGTGGCGCCTCGTTCTCCCGTTAGCGGGTTATCAACATCGCATGCCAGGGTTACCTCTATTTCCTGCCATCGTTTACTGATGTTGCTAACATCAAGGCTAGCCGCATCGGCCAAGGCTAGCGCGCGACTTTCAATCGGATTACCAGAACCATTCTTAACAATGGCACCTAGTTCATATGCCATCCCCCATCCACCATCATTGGTAGCAGACCCACCTAAACCGATAATCACCTGAGTGGGAGAAAGGTCAAGTATGTGTTTGAGAAGCTGTCCTACTCCCACGGTAGTGGCTTGATGAGGATCTAACTCTTCTACGGCTAAATGCTCGATACCGGCAGCTTCAGCAATTTCGACAACCGCGAGTTTTTTTGCTGCAATCCACCCAAAGTGCGCGGTTCTAGGGCGCCCTAGCGCATCGCTAACTTCGGCAGTACGCATTTCACCGCCTAGCGCATCAACTAAGGATCGGGTGGTCCCCTCGCCACCATCAGCCATGGGAACCTCGATACATTCGGCATCAGGAAACACATCACGAACCCCGGCACTCATGGTGGCTGCGACAGTAGCTGCGGTCATGGTTCCCTTGAATGAATCTGGCGCTAGAATAAATTTCATTGTTTCTCCGATCTTTATCGCTGGTGGGATGACCGGTAAGTTTGGCTACCCCACCAGCGATTGTTAGTACCTAGATGCTATTACTCATCGGGAATGATTAGGCATCCTGATGGTGAGACTCCAAGGCACCCTTAGGGATAAAGAGCTGGAGAAGCACACCTAAGATTGCACATGCCGCCATGAAGAGGAAGGTAAAATTGTATCCAGCGGCGGCCTCCCAGCCTCCCCCTAGAGCAATAAGCCATCCCATCAGCAGCGGTGCGAGACCCCCTCCAATGAACATTGCGGTAGTTATGAACCCGTTTGCGGTACCGTGAGCACCATCGGGGGCATTATCCGTTGCCGCAGCGTAGTACACCGGCCATACAGCGTTCGCTACTAGACCGAAGAAAAGCTGCAAGAAGATGTAGAACGCCATGCTACGCACAAAGTAGAAGCCTCCAACACCAACAGCCATCCAAATACCACATAACACAATTGTCGTGCGGCGTCCCAGATAATCAGACAGTGAGGGCCAGAAAATCTGCCCCAAAGCACCTGTAATCGTAAATACGATTGAGTAGGCAGCTGCCCGAGAGAAATCGAGACCCATAATGTTGGCAAGATACAGTGGCAATACATAATTAATGCCCATGTAAACAATTTGCGTAAGCATAGTGGTTCCGGAAGTCAACAGCACAATGCTATTGCGTAAGCACTTACCAACAGCATCTTCGGCATCTGCGTGGTTTGCTTCCTGCTCCGGATCTATCGGAACAGTCATACCGTTAGCTTCGATTTCTTTGTAAGTAGCAACGATACGGTCACGAGTAGAATACCAGTGCCAGAAAAGCATCACTGGTACGGACACGATTAGACCTATGAAGAATACATACATCCAGTTTTCATCGCCGAATGTTTTTAAAATCCAAGCTACAGCCAAACCGGAGAACAACGCTCCAATTGGGTAACCCGTGTGATGTACGCCTAACGCGAATCCGCGACGTTCCTTTGGCCACCATTCTGTAGTGTTAGAAATACCGATAGGTTCGCCTGCGCCTGCGCCCAGATTTACTCCGATACGCAGGGCAATAAATACAGTTAGACTATGTGCAATCGCTTTTATTCCAGTGAAGGCTGAGATAAGGTTATAGCCGATTACCAGAGGCACCTGGAAAGCTGCTCTCTTCCACCCCACACCGTGTTTGTCGCTCATACGCGAAGCAACAATGGGTAATATCGCGAGTGAGAACATAATAATCGCAGTGATTGTTCCCCATTGTTCCGGACTTAGCTTGAAGTGGTGAGATATCACTGGACCAAGGCGAAGTATTACTTCGCGATCGAAAGCGTTAATAGCCCAAATAATCCAGGTTACGCCAAGGGCAACCCAAGATCCTTTCGGGATAAGGCTAAGAGGCGCAGAACCACGGCTGATTCGATTATGTTTCATTTCTTCTCCTTATTTCCCAAACCGAGGAGTCTCGTAGCCTTTAATTCCAAGATCATCAATCACATACAAGGTTCCGCGCGCAGCACCGTCTTCGGGGAAACGGGGAAGCGGAGGGCGTGCCATGGTGGTGACAAAAAGCCGATCTAGATTCGCCCCACCAAATACCGGACAGGTAACCTTCTTTACCGGCATTTCAATTTGGCGTTCCAGTTTTCCATCGGGATCGTAACGATTCAGCTTTCCCGCATACACGTGCGCTTGCCAGACGAATCCTTCAGCGTCAACGGTCATCCCATCGCATGCTCCCCCATCCGACTGATCCACGGTCGCAAACACTCGTCGGTTAGAAACGTCACCAGTTTCCAAATCGTAGTCGTACGCCCAGATGTCCCCGGTCCAGGTATCTGCAAAATAGAAGATTGATCCATCAGGTGACCAGCAAGGACCATTCGAACAAATGATTCCTTCGTCAAGCACCCGTAGTTCTTTGCCCTCTTCATAGGAATACAGACGACCAGTCGGGGCTTCTTCCATGGTATCCATCGATCCGAAAACAAAACGTCCGCGGAAATCCACCTTTCCGTCGTTGAGCCGATTCTTTGGATATTCAGGTTCTGGATCTGAAATTAATTCAGCTTTATCAGCCTCCAGATTGTACTTGTAAAGTCCAGTTTGCAGCGCTAGCAGAACCGACTTTCCATCTTGATACAACGCCATGGAACCAATTTTTTCTCGCACGTCCCAAACTCGTAGATTGCTAGTGTCTTCGTTGTGGCGGAACAACCTTCCATCTTGAGAATCAATCCACCACAGCTCTTGGTTTTTAACATCCCATATAGGGCCTTCACCCAGATTGGGTTTTAGATCTATCACCTTTGATATTTTCATTAGGAACTCCTTTATAGTGCGCGGAATACTGCTGCTACCCCTTGACCGCCACCAATGCACATGGTTACCATGCCGAATTCGGTGTTGGTGCGGCGCAGGTTGTACAGGGTGCGTAGGGTCAGGATGGAACCGGTAGCTCCAACCGGGTGGCCAAGCGCAATAGCGCCACCCAGCGGATTAGTCTTATCCATATCCAAATCCTGGTCACGGATTACTGCCAAAGCTTGGGCAGCAAAAGCTTCGTTGAGCTCGATCCAGTCGATATCGGCCAGGGACAGCCCAGCCTTCTCGAGCGCCCGCGGAATCGCCAATGCTGGAGCAAAGCCCATAATTTCGGGAGCCAAACCTGCCTTTGCAAAACTAACCAGCTCACCAATCGGCTTTAAACCTTCCGCCTTGGCAATAGATTCAGTGGTCATCACCAGCATCGCAGCCGCATCATTAATGCCGGAGGAATTACCTGCGGTAACCGATCCGCCTTTGCGGAAAGCAGGACGTAGTTTGGCCAATTTCTCCTCGTTGGAGGTGGGGCGCAAATGCTCATCGGTGTTAAACACACGCTCTGACTTACGTTCCTTAACTGTGATGTCCACAATCTCATCTTGGAACATGCCGTCAGCTTGAGCTTTTGCGGCTAACCTTTGTGAACGTGCTGCAAAAGCGTCTTGATCCGTGCGGGAAATATCGAATTTATCCGCTACATTTTCTGCGGTAACACCCATCGGGTAACCACCAAAAGGATCGGTTACTAGCGACATGGTTCCATCAACCAAGGTATGGTTTCCAGTGCGCCAGCCGTTACGCGCCTGAAAATCCATAAAGGGCTGATTCGACATATTTTCGGAACCACCGGCAACTACGAATTTCGAATCTCCAGCACGCAGTTCAAGCGCAGCAGATTGAACTGCCTGCAACCCCGATCCACATAACCTATTTACTGTAAAAGCAGTGGACTCTTCGCGTACTCCCGCCTCTAAGGAAATTCGGCGTGCCAAGAAGGCATCCCCGCCTACTTGTCCCACGCAGCCAACTACTACTTCATCAATTGCATCCATGGGAACGCCAGAACGTTCCACCGCCGCTTTCATTGCGGTTGCCCCCATGACGTGATTAGGCGTAGTGGACAGGGAACCAGCAAATGTACCGATTGCAGTCCTTGCGCCCTCAATAATGACTATTTTTTCCAATTGTTTACCTTTCCTAATAGAACCGCTCCCGCCTTCGCGGAATCCAGTGATTTACTTAACGCGTCGTATTAATAAGCGCCGCTGCTTGGCGAGCAGCGTCATTGTCATCAACCTCGAGAATCTTCCAGCCTTCGGTGGTTAGTTGCACCATGTAATGTTCAGAAGCCAAGTAGACTTCTTGCCCTTTATCTAGGGCGGCAGCACCGTAGAAAGTTAATTGGTCTACTTCATCTACCCACTTGGGATGTTTCGAATCGGCAATCATCAGGAAGCAGATTCGTTTCGCACCGTCCACAATGTCCATGAAGCCACCGCACCCGATGGCTTTGCCACCGAAAGCCGAAACGTTAATATTGCCTTTACCATCTACTTGGCCCACACCCATGTAGGTGATGTCCACGCCGCCACCGTTGTAAAAATCGAACTGTTGCGGATGGCTGATAATAGCTGCCGGATGAATTGCACACCCAAAGTCCACTCCCCCTAGCGGGACACCTCCGTATGTGCCGGACTCCACCGTTAAGGTAACTTTAGCGAGCTTACCGCTAACCGCGAGCGCCCGACCTATGGAGTCACCGGGGAGACCAGTACCCAGATTAATAATGTCTCCGTCGCGTACCAGCTTTGCACCCCTCTCCCCAATGCGTACCCGAACTGGTTCCACCTCGTGGGCAAGGATGGACTTTGCCAGTTCCTCAGAAGAGGCATACCCCGTGATCAGATCCATATTTACCTCCATCGCGGAGTTAGTTTGCTTGTGGTATTTCGCTGGATCAGAAGTCACCATAACGTAATCCACCAGCACACCGGGAACATTCACCATACGAGCCGGAATGTCACCACGCTCCACAATCTCCTTCACCTGGGCAATTACGATTCCGCCATTATTATGAACAGATTGCGCAATTGCCAGTGAATCCAGAGTTGTCACGTCGTCTTCTTGCGATATATTTCCATCTGGATCTATCTTCGTTCCTCGTATAATCGCCACATCAATCGGGAAAGACTTGTAGAACAGATATTCCTTAGCATCTATTTCCACCAGTTCCACATACTCGTCAGGAGATGTGACCGCGCGGGCAGAATCGTTAATTCGCCCCCCATCCAGCCGTGGATCAATGAAAGTACCTAATCCCACAGTAGAAAGCTGACCCGGCCTACCGGCTGCTATCGTGCGATACAGCGTGGATATTTGACCTTGAGGTAAGCAAATAGCTTCTACCTCGTCTTCACCCAATAGGTTTGCCATAGGCGGGTTTAGTCCCCAGTGTGGACCCACTACGCGTTTTAGTAATTTTGGGTGTGCCAGGCGAGCTAGCCCATCCACTCGGTTCGACTGCCCAGCTGCATGTACGAATGTCAAATTATTCGGGGTACCTTTTTCTAAGAATGACTGTTCGATATGCGCATAGATTTCATCAGCTACGCTCATCATGGTGAAGCCATCGGCAGCTACAGTAGCCCCGTTCGGAATCAGTGATGCTACTTCTTCGGGCGTCACTTGTATAAAGCTCATAGCTTGTATCCCCCTCCGATGCGAATGGTTTCACCGGTCAGGTAGGAGGCATCGTCAGATACCAGGAACGCAACCAGATTGGCTACATCCTCTGGTTTTCCGGCACGCTTGAGGGACACCTTTGCGACTTGCTCTTCATAGAGGTTCTCGAATCCAGCACGTGAAGGAATTTCCTTAAGCTTGCAGGTCATATCCGTTTCAATAAAACCAGGAGCAATTGCATTGGCGGTCACATTCTTGAACCCCAGCTCCTTGGATATAGAGCGGGTTAGGGAGACAACGCCACCTTTTGCTGCCGCGTAATTAGTTTGCCCCACGTTTCCTTGCCAAGATTCGGAGGCCACGTTACAAATGCGCCCATACTGGTTTTCACGCATATGGGCTCCTACCTTGCGACACAAGTAGAAAACGGCAGAAAGATCTACTGCGAGCACCACATCCCACATGTCATCGGTCATCTTATGAAGCATGCCGTCACGGTTGATTCCGGCGTTATTTACCAGGATGTCAATCTTGCCCAGTTCAGCAATCACCTGCTCTATGGCAGCATCCACAGCTTCACGATCGGCAACATTCAATGCAATGGATTGTGACTTGCCTCCACACTGTTCAGCCACCACCTTGGCAGCCTCGCCATTAATATCTACAACAACCACGGTGGCTCCGCGCTGCGCAAGTTTTAGCGCGATGCCTTTACCAATCCCCTGCGAGGCTCCGGTTACTACCGCAACCCTGCCGTTTAGCGATATCGAATCCATTATTCTTATACCTTTCGTTAGATTAAATAGGTTGACAGCGGCAAGAATTGCCGATATGTAGTTCATATGGACATACGATGTCCGTTTGCTTGACACGCTCGTTACGCATCAGGTTTTCTAGCTGCACCACAGCTTGATCCGCCATCGCACGAATTGGTTGCACGATAGTGGTAAGTGAAAATCCTGGCCATACCGCTGGGGTAACACCATCAAAACCTCCCACAGCGACGTCGTCAGGAACGCTAATACTATGAGCGTTAAAATCCTCTATTATTCCGAAAGCAATGGCATCTGAGCCACACAGAATTGCCTCTGGTAACCCACGTTTTAGCGAACGAAAATGTTTTGCGGCGTTATACCCGCCCCCAGTTCCCAGATCGGTACGCACAATCCACTCAGTAGGGGTGGATAATCCGCTTTCGATTAGACCTTCAAGATACCCAACATGACGCTCGTTTGAAGCCGAAGAGCTCCGGGGACCAATAGCCAGCGCTATCTTCTTATATCCGTGGCTCACCATATGTAGAGCCATATCTTTTGCCGCGTTCTTGTTATCTATTCCCACAAAAGCTGCACGTACTGTTGGCATTTTGCGTGATACCTGCACATAAGGCAGGTTTGCATTGCGCAATAGGCGAGCTACCGAAGCATCGCCGTCTTGCGTTGCGGTTAGAATGATTCCATTAACCCCATGCTGAGTCATGGTTTGCACGGTCGAGAGCAAATCTTTAGGACGGTCGCCGGTATGAGCTAACAGCGTGTTTAGATTATGTGACCGAGCGACCTCTGCTACAGCAACGCCTAGCTCCTGGTAAAACGGGTTGGAAAGATCCGCAAGTACCAAACCTACCAACGAGGGGATAGTGTGCATATTTGTAGCACGTTCTGGTACTTCTATACCGTAAGCACGTGCCAATTCGATTATTGACCGCCGGGTTTCATCAGAGATTCCTGGCTTCCCATTTAATGCATAGGAGATCGCTGCCTTCGACACTCCCAACACCTGGGCGATATCAGATGCCGATCCGCGGATAGCCCTACTACGGTTCTCATTAACCCTCATGCATTTCTCCTTGTAACGCCCAAGGCTCGCTTCTTTGCTGAGACCTTTTTGGACGCTTATGCTCATACTCACATCAAGCCTAGGAGTTAAGCAACGTTAAGTTGTAGGGTTTATTTTTTACGTTTCTCCTGTTTAACCCAAGTGTTACCGCGTAGGAGACCAAGTTTTTAAAAACGAGCAATCATCACCAACACCCATAAGCTACGATTTGCCCCAAACAATCTTCAAAAATGAACATTCTCCGATGGTGATATAAGCAGCACGACCTTGACGCGTTCTAAGGCACTATGAGTGATTATCGCTATCCGCCGCTCTTATATATATGAATCATTCTTGCTGTGCTACCTTTCCCACTCGACTGAATAATGAGAAATGGCTAGGGAGCAATCACGGGAACCCAGCAAGACACTTCCGCTTTCTCAGCTAGCTGATATTTTTAGAACATGAGTGAACAAAATATACTATCTGCCGAGAATGCTAGAAAAAAGTTCATAGGCAACACCTATAGACCCATGGGAAAAAAGGCCTCCGTTCGCTCGGGTGGTGAAAATGCCTGCCGAATTGTAAAGGCTCGCAACCAAATCCTAGCTGCGCGACAATAACCATTCTCGCCTGGAGCCGACTATCGGGCTCGAACCGATGACCTGCTGTTTACAAGACAGCTGCTCTACCAACTGAGCTAAGTCGGCCTAGGAAGCGCTGTAACCAGCACCGCCTTCGCGCCTTCGAAAAGGCACGTCCTTTAGTTTGCCATGACTTCCGTAGATGACCAAAACCGCAGCTAAATCCCGGCTTGGAAACCTACGGAAACCACAGGTATAACGGCTATTTACCCAACAGCGCCCCTTCATTCAAAGAACCATCATTATTGAAGGGCTTTTCAACCAATTTGCCATTGGAAGCAAACATCGGGGTTCCCACCTGTTTAGTTTGTTTTCCGGCGGCGTCAGCCCACTGCTGTTGCCAGCCGATTAGTCGCTTAGATTCAGTATCGGCAGCAAAGGTGGCTATCACTTCATCTTTGATTCCCAGTTGCTTAGCAATTTCTTTGATTTTCGCCAAAGATTGCCCGGCATCAGCCATAATTGTGTTTTGACCTTGGTCTTTCCAACCTTGCTCCTCGCCTTTAGCAAACATGGTTTCCCAGGCAACTGCCATTAGCTTTTCATGGAAATCCAGCAGTTTATCGGGCTGCTCGGCACCAACCTGCATCGCTGCCTCTCCCGCAATCACTGTCCAAGGAATCGCGTGAGTAACCACTGTATGTAAAACCAGATTGGTTTTCCCATCTTTAGCCAGTTTCAAAATTTCTTTACCGTTTTGCTTTTCTACATTTAAGCAGGCCGGGCAAGCATAGGAGTACCACATTTCAACCGTGGGCACGCCTGCCTTTGCCTTATACACACCCTTATCACTAACTAAAATCCCTTGGGCAGCCTCAACTGCTTCTTTACCCGACAGGGCAGCTATTTTTTCTGGACTCTGACCGGAAATGACTGCGCCGCTACCGTTCTGCGCTTCTGCCGCTTGGTTATTTCCGCTCTGTGCAATCAGGTATCCGGCGAGGGCGACCGCCGCCACTACTACTAGCACCACCAGCGCAATCAGTGCGCGTTTCATTGTCTGTTTGCGCCGCGCGGCTTCGCGTTGCGCCTCTACTTGTTTCCAGAGCTTTTCTTGCCGGGCTTTCTGGTTCTGAGCCGAATTTTTAGCTTTTCCAGCTTGGATTTTTCCTTTTTTCTGTGTCATCGTTTTCTCCGCAAATTTCCTGGTTTATTGTTTCAAGCATAGACGAGGACGCGCCCTCCTCCCAGCCAAGTGATGCCACTAGGCTTATCTGGGTATCCACTCACCCCATCCTTCGGTTACCAGTTTCCGTTTGCCACCATATATTGCGCCGCTGCGCCCGTCCCTACCGTTACTGATAACCAAAACACGCGGCTAACTGGGCCGCTAAACATTCGCATAGCACTGCCGAACCCTACCCTAAATGCCCGCGAACACAGCGCTAAGATTGTCGTGAACAGGGAATACGTTAAATATAACCAGAGGCGTTGCACCTCGGGCATCTCTCGTATTCCCGCCGGTAGCAGCGAGTTGGCAACCTCGATAAGTGGCGAAGACCCATACTGTCCTATCAAGGTCACCCCCACTCCCACCATGATGGTAGTTAGCGCTACCCCCATTAAGGGAGTGAGGACGGGTTGGGATTTAAGGGCTGCACGCGGGGGTTTAAGCAGCCCGGAAACTAATTGCGCATCACGCAAACGCGCCCTGAACACTCCAAATAGGCAGAAAACTCCTACTGCGACCATCAAAACCACGGCGTAACTGTAAGAATTTACCCCTCAGACCACGGAGATTGGATCAAAGGCTCCTGCCCCCGCCCACCGACCAAACGCCAGCA
>ENA-OQLI01001340-OQLI01001340.1-human-gut-metagenome-genome-assembly--contig:-NODE-1340-length-18396-cov-3.060157_pt1 | contig 18396 bp, 12 predicted proteins | sample MGYA00242805_ERZ504812 | MGnify/ENA primary metagenome ERZ504812 (study PRJEB26092, sample SAMD00036430) | human gut metagenome | host: Homo sapiens | study: EMG produced TPA metagenomics assembly of... | reverse complement strand
CATAATAGTAGGTGAACCCCGAAGCGTTAAACCCTGAGGAAAAACAAAGAACTAGGAGCTAGATTTGCCTAAAATGACGGATGTTTAAGGACAGGGGAATATCGCAAGTAAATATCAGGGTCAAGCGCGGTGGTGGATTTGCGCGCCTAAAATCTCGATTAGTATCAAGATGTGAGCGTAGAGTTAAACGAAATAATTAGGCTACTTCAGGAAATATATCCGCCCGAGTTAGCTGAAGAATGGGATCGGGTAGGTCTAATCACTGGTCACCTCGATTCAAAAATAGATAAAGTGCTGGTGGCAGTAGACCCGGTAGCAACAGTTGTAGATCAGGCAATCGCATTACGAGCTCAGCTGATTGTTACCCATCATCCGCTGTATCTAAGAGGAACCTCTTTTGTGGCAGCCACCAACCCCAAAGGCGTTTTGGTGCATCGGCTAATCGAAAATGGGATAGCACTTTTTAACGCCCACACTAACGCTGATTCCGCCAACGGGGGAGTAGCTGATTGTTTAGCGCGCGCCGTAGGTCTTACGAAAACTCGCCCTCTGCTTCCTGTCAGTGAAAATACTGGAAGTGGTCGGATTGGGAAACTTCCTCAGGCTATGACTCTGGGAGACTTTGCGAAACAGGTATCGTCCCGATTACCCAAGTGTCCAGCGGGGATATTAGTAGGTGGCGACCTAGATGCATCGGTAGAAACGGTAGCCGTTAGCGGTGGCAGTGGAGATTCTTTTCTGAGCGCTGCCTGCGAAAAGGGTGCTGATGTCTATATTTGTGCGGATTTGCGCCACCATCCTGCCTCAGAACATCTAGAAGCGGGAAAGCCTTACCTGATTTGTGCAACTCATTGGGTCAGTGAATGGCCGTGGGTACCCCAATGTTCCCAAATACTTAAAGAAAGTTTTCCCTCTCAACTGGAAGTTATTGCCTCAACCATTTGCACCGATCCGTGGACTAAGCGGATTCTATCTGAAGAACAAGACTAATAGAAAGGAGATTTGATGGAAGCGCCCTGGAAAGATCAACTGGCATTACTGGATTTGCAAGAGCTAGACACGAAAATTACCAAGCTGGTTTCGCGGCGAAAAAAGCTGCCCCAATTAGCGAGGCTAACAGAACTAACTGAAAGCAATAAACAGCTGGCAGCTAAACTAACTGAGCTTTCAACGCTGAAAACCGATAAGAAACGGGCAATCAGCGCCTTAGAAAATGAGGTAGCCGGGATTGAGACTCGCCGAAAAACCCAGCAAAATCGGCTAGATAGCGGGCAAGGCTCACCAAAAGAGTTGCTGAGATTGCAAACAGAAATCCAGCAAATGAATAAGCGCGTAGAGGATTTAGAGGGACAGTTAATCCTCGTAATGAGCGAAGTTGAACAGTTGGACGCTGTTGAGCAAAAAATCTCTAAGCGACAAGCAGAATACGCTCAGGAAACCATCAGTCTGAAGGAAGAAGTTGAAGGGGAAAACTCTCAAATAGGAGAGGAACTAAAGGAGTTAGAAAACCAGCGTAAGCAGCGAGTAGCCGGCATCGATAGCGATTTATTAGATTTATACGAGAATATAAAGTTGCAAACCGGTGGGGTAGGGGCAATAAAAGTTGTTGCCGGATGTCCCGTTGGTTACAATCTCTCGTTCTCAGTAGCCGAGACTGCGCGCTTGCGGGCAGCTAAACCAGAAGAAGTTATTACCTCCGAGGACGAAGGTTATCTGCTGATTCGCTGCCCGCAGTAGTCGCTATTCGCTTATTTAGCTGAGGATTTAGACGATGCCCTGTTCCGTCATGGCATGGGCGACTTTCAGGAAGCTGTTGATATTAGCTCCAATCACATAATTGCCGGCATGTCCATATTCTTCGGCGGTCTGGGCGCATTCATCATGAATGTTGTGCATGATTTTCGTTAGCTCCGTTTCAACCTTTTCAAAGCTCCAGGAGGAACGAGCAGCGTTTTGGCTCATTTCCAAAGCCGAGGTTGCTACCCCGCCGGCATTTGCGGCTTTGCCGGGAGCAAAAAGCACCCCGGAGTCTTGGAACAAACTGGTGGCGTTGGGGGTACAAGGCATATTTGCGCCCTCTGCTACCACTTTTACGCCGCCATCAAGGAGCCGTTTAGCATCCTGGGAAGTCAATTCATTTTGAGTTGCGCAAGGTAGAGCCACCGTTCCCCCGACTGCCCAAGGCTTAGAACCAGAATGATAGGTGACCCCAGCTTTACGGTTAGCGTAATCAGTCAAACGTCCCCGCTCGACCTCTTTAACCTGTTTCAACAGTTCAACGTCGATACCGTCCTCATCCAGCACCCAACCGGACGAATCCGAAACGGTAACCACTTTTGCACCCAGCTGCTCAGCTTTCTCGGCTGCATAAATTGCGACGTGACCAGCACCGGAAAGCATGACCCGCTGCCCTTCCAAAGCCATGCCCCGGGTTTGCAACATACGCTGCGCAAATAGTACCGTGCCATAACCGGTAGCCTCGGTGCGGGTTTGGGAACCACCCCAAGATAGGGATTTTCCGGTGAGAACCCCGGTCTCGAAACGGTTGGTCAGACGCTTATACATCCCGAATAGGTAGCCGATTTCACGTCCACCTACCCCGATGTCACCAGCGGGAATGTCGGTGTTTTCGCCAATGTGACGGTAAAGCTCAGTCATGAACTGTTGGCAAAAACGCATAACTTCGGTGTCGGAGCGTCCGTGGGGATCAAAGTCAGATCCGCCCTTGCCGCCTCCGATGCCTTGCCCAGTTAGGGCGTTTTTGAAAATCTGTTCAAATCCCAAGAACTTTAGGATTGAACGATTCACGGAACGGTGGAAACGCAGACCGCCCTTATATGGTCCTAGAGCTGAGTTGAACTCAATGCGATATCCTCGGTTTACCTGCACTTCTCCATTGTCATCAACCCAGGGAACCCGGAACAGAATCTGGCGTTCAGGCTCAACTAAACGGTCAAGAAGTTTAGTTTCTGCAAACTCGGGATGTTTTTCTACCGCCGGCCCTATCGATTCCAGAATTTCCCTAACTGCCTGGTGAAACTCGGGTTCATTGGGGTTACGGTCTAGGACTTCGTTATAAACCTCTTCCACAACACTGCTCATAGTGGCTCCTCGCTGTCTATTAACCTCATTCTCCTTATCCGAACGAGGTACGCTACTTCTTTAGGTTTTCATTTTCCGACGAAACGTTACCACTGCAATCCACATTTTGACTAAAGCGTTAAATAATTTTACCTTTCTCACATTTTGGAGGAAGGATGGGGCAGGCCAGAGCCCGCTATTGATAGCTCGCTAGTTTCTGATGAAGGCTACAGAAAACCCGTGGTTAAATAGTTTGTCACTGCCGGGTATCCTTTAACTATGGCTGATTGCGTACCTTACCGCCCTGCTCCGGGTGATATTCCTACCAGCCCTGGGGTATATAGATTTTTAGATAAAAACGGTCGGGTTATCTATGTGGGAAAAGCAATTAACCTGCGCAATCGGTTAGCAAACTATTTCCAGCCGCTTGATTCTTTACATCCCCGTACCCGGAAAATGGTCACCACCGCTGTCGGGGTTAAATGGATAACGGTAGCTAATGAGCTAGAGGCACTTTCGCTGGAATACTCCTGGATAAAAGAGTTTGCTCCGCGTTTTAATGTGATGTTTCGCGACGATAAATCCTATCCGTACCTGGCGCTCACGATGGCAGAAGAATATCCTCGCATTCACATTACTCGAGAGAGGAAACGCGCGAACACCTGTTATTTTGGTCCCTACACCCAGGTATGGGCAGTTCGCGAAACCATGGACTTACTGCGCAAAGCATTTCCTTTACGTTCCTGCACTAAGGGAGTATTCAACCGCTCTCGAGCACTCGGACGTCCCTGCCTAGAAGGTTATATCGATAAATGCGCCGCTCCCTGCGTGGGACGGATCAGCTCGACTAAGTATCGCCACTTAGCCGAGCAAGTGAGAGCGTTTTTGGATGGAAAAACGGAGCCGATTACCTCTCAATTGCGTCAAGAGATGAGCGAAGCGGCCGCTAGGCTTGACTATGAACAGGCAGCGAAAACTCGTGACCAGCTCCGCGCCCTCGAAACAGTGAGAGAAAAAAACGCGGTAGTCTTGGATGAAAGTATTGACGCTGATGTATTTGCTTTCGCTAAAGATGAACTCGAAATGATTATGCAGGTTTTTTACGTGCGAGCTGGCAGAATCAGGGGAGAGCGCGGCTGGGTAGTAGACACTTCAGAAAATACTGAGCTACCGGAAATGTTAGAGGCTTTCCTAGAGCAAGTTTACGGCGAATATCAAGCAATGGATGGCCAAATTGCCCCCGCAATGAGCGTTGATGATATCGCACATACCCCAATCCAGGCGATTCCGGCACAGGTGTTAATGCCGCTTCTGCCAGCTCATTCGCCGGTGCTGGCGGCTTGGCTAAGCCAAATACGGGGGAAAAAGGTAGAAATTAAGGTACCCCGGCGGGGAGCGAAGTATTCTTTAATGCAAACCGCTGCGGAAAATGCCCAGCAATCATTACGCCTGCATAAAAGTAAACGGGTAGGGGATTTGACTCAGCGTTCTGAAGCCTTGCGGCAGCTGCAAGAATATTTGGACTTATCAGAAGCTCCCTTACGAATAGAAGGCTACGATATTTCCCATACCCAAGGAACTAACCAGGTAGGGTCAATGGTTGTTTTCGAGGACGGAGCGCCCTTAAAACGCGCCTATCGCACCTTTAATATCAAAACCACCCCCGATGATTCTTCAGACGACACTAAAGCTATGAATGAAGTGCTTACCCGGCGCTTCCTGCGCCTAAAACAAGAAGAACAAGAGGCACAAGATGAGCTTAATAGCGCTGAAAGCCCTAAAGATTTAAAGTCGAGACGTTTTTCCTATCCTCCCGATTTAGTGGTTGTTGATGGAGGCGCTCCCCAGGTTAATGCCGCCCATAAGGCATTATTAGAGGTAGGAGCAAATGTGAGCGTTATCGGTTTAGCGAAACGCCTGGAAGAAGTTTGGATTCCCGGCAGTGATTTTCCGGTAATTTTGCCCCGTACCTCACCGGCTCTGTACCTATTACAGTATTTGCGTGATGAATCCCATCGTTTTGCTATCGGTGCTCACCGAAAGAAACGCGGAAAATCGGTGCGCCGCTCAGCTCTCGATAAAGTCCCCGGTCTGGGGAAGGTACGTCAAAAAGCACTGTTGCAGCACTTTGGTTCGCTAAAACGTTTAAAGGCAGCAACCATAGAGGAAATAGCCGAGGTCGAGGGAATCGGTTCGGCAATAGCCAAACAGATATTTCAATCTTTTGCCGATAGCCGGTAAGGCTGGCATCTTCGTAGCATACTTAAAACATGAATGAAGATTTTCACTACCAATCGTCTCCGCCAACCGTACCTGAAGGTGTTCCTCTTTTGGACGAGGCGGCACCCCCTAGAAATGCCCATGTGCCCGAGATGATAATCATTACCGGTATGTCAGGGGCAGGGCGTTCCCGGGCTGGTCAGGCGCTTGAAGATCTTGATTGGTATGTGGTTGATAATCTCCCTCCCGCAATGCTTTTGCCATTTGCCGACATGATGACCCCACAGGGAGAAGGCATCCATCGTTTGGCGGCGATAGTGGATGTGCGTAGCGGAGATTTATTCTCTAAGTTTCAACGAGCCCTAGATGAGCTTTCGCTTAGGAATATTCGCTACCAGTTGGTGTTTTTAGATGCCGATGAAGGGGTATTGGTGCGCCGCTATGAATCGAACCGGCGTCCTCATCCGCTCCAGGGAGGAGGACGAATTCTTGACGGAATTCGCTTAGAGCGACAGATATTAGCTCCTATCCGAGCCCGTGCCGATGCCCTAATTGATACCACTAATATGAATGTGCATGATTTGAACCGACATATGCGCGATGTAGTAGCCGGTGAGGGTGAACGCCCGATGAAGCTCACCGTAATGTCTTTCGGTTTTAAGAACGGTATTCCTCTGGACGCGGATTGGGTATGCGACGTGCGCTTTTTAGCTAATCCCTATTGGGTTAGTGAGCTGAGACATTTAACCGGGCGTGACGAGCCGGTAGCGAAATATGTTCTCGAACAAGCCGGAGCCGAGGACTTTGTTAATAATATAGTGAATATGCTCACCCCTATTTTTGAGGGGTATTTAACAGAGCTAAAACCCTTTGTTACTATCGCGGTTGGCTGTACCGGCGGACAGCATCGTTCAGTAGCTTTAGCTGAAAGAATCAGTGAACTTTTCCGCCTCCAAGGATTACCGGTTCGTACCGTACACAGAGATATGGGGTTGGAATGAGGACGCTACTAGATTCCGATGGTTGGGTAACCAGAGGGCAAGCTGGGCCAAAAATTGTGGCACTGGGGGGCGGTCATGGTCTGTCTGCTACCTTGCGCGCCTTACGACATATAACTCGCGAACTTACCGCTGTGGTTACCGTAGCTGATGATGGGGGTTCTTCGGGGCGTTTACGCAAAGAACTGGGGGTGCTTCCTCCCGGGGACTTACGGATGGCGCTAGCGGCTCTATGTGACGATACTGATTGGGGATTGACTTGGCGGGATGCTATGCAGCATCGTTTCAGCTCTGATGGTCCTTTAGATAACCATGCGCTTGGAAACCTGTTAATCGTCACCATGTGGGATTTGTTAGGCGATGTGGTGGAGTGTCTTGATTGGGTGGCAAGATTGCTCAACTGCTCAGGCAAAGTATTGCCCATGTGTGCAGAGCCAATGGAAATTGAAGCAGACTTGGTGCGCGCAGGGAAAAAACGCACTGTTTATGGGCAAGCTAAAGCTGCCAAAGCTCCCGGAAAAGTAGTTGATGTTCGTCTTAGCCCGGTTCACCCGAAAATTTGTCCTCAAACTATTAAAGCGATTGGTCAGGCAGAGGGGATTGTGCTCGGGCCTGGTTCCTGGTTTACCTCGGTGATTCCGCATTTGCTGGTACCCGAGCTTGCCGAGGCCTTGCAAACATCACCAGCTGGAAAAGTGATGGTGATGAATTTGCAACCCCATACCGATGAAACCGAGGATTTGACGGTCTCGGGACATATTGAGGCTTTCCGTCATTTTGCGCCTGACTTGAAAATTGATGTCATCATAGTTGATCCCACCGCTATAGAAGATGACGATAATTTGGAACGCGCTGCGGATTTGGTAGGTGCAAAACTAATTATGCGTCAGGTGAGGGCGGGTTCGGCCTCGGAAAAACACGACCCCTTGCGCCTGGCAGCTGCCCTCAGAGATGCCTTTGACGGATACCTGTCAGAAGTGGGAGTTTTCGAGCTTTAGTTACAATATTGGCTAGTTAAAAGAAAAACTCGATGGCATTAAAATAGCTGAAATTTGGCGGCGAAAGGAAGAGTAAATGTCTTTGACCTCAGATATAAAAGATGAGCTAGCGGAAAAAATCCCCGCTAAGCAGTCTGAGGCGCAGGCGCAAACCGCCAGCATCTTGCGGTTTGCGGGCGGTATTCACCTGATGAATCGCAGCATCGTTGTAGAGGTGGAAGTAGACAATGTTGCGGTAATGCAAAACCTGGTTACGTGTCTACAGCAGCTGTTCGACGCCAACCCGGATGTGGTGCGGGTAGGGGCTAGCGGGATTCGCTGTGATGATCGCTATGTGGTGCGGGTAGTGGAAAATGCTGCTACTTTAGCTCGCCTAACCGGTTTAATTGATCGTGCAGGTCGGCCGGTACGTGGACTGTCTCCCCGACTGGTATCGGGCGCTTTGGAGGTTTCAAAGGCTACCTGGCGAGGGGCGTTTATGGCACGTGGTTCCCTGACGCAGCCCGGACGATCCGGATCTTTAGAGATAACCTGCCCCGGTCCAGAAGCGGCTTTAGCGCTGGTAGGAGCGGCCCGTCGCCTCGGGGTAAATGCCAAATCCCGGCAAGTTCGAGGTTTAGACCGAGTGGTGGTTCGCGACGGGGAACAAATCTCAAAACTTTTGGAGGTTATGGGAGCAAGCCGGGCACAAGCCGTATGGGATAAGAATCGGCAAACCAATCAGGTACGAGGTTCAGTTAATCGCTTAGCGAATTTTGATGATGCGAATTTACGTCGCAGCGCCCGAGCAGCGGTAGCAGCGGGAGCGAGGGTGCGTCGAGCCTTTGAAATTTTGGGAGAGGATATTCCCGCTCATCTTTTACAAGCCGGCAGGTTGCGACTTCAATATAAGGAAGCTTCCCTAGAGGAGCTGGGGCAGAAGGCAAATCCGCCCTTGACTAAAGATGCAGTCGCCGGTCGGATTAGGCGTCTGCTGGCAATGGCGGATAAGGCTGCTCGCGAGCAGGGAATCCCCTCTACCCAGGCAGCAGTCGATGAAGACGATGGGCTTATCTAGGGCGGATTCTAACTATCGCGTAGCTATTCGAAAAAGATTGCTAAATAACGACAATAGACCTAAGCGTAAATCAGGCATTCCGTGTAGAGTGGTCTTTAAGAGGACGGCTCAAGATGATCGTCCCCAGGGCTAAGGCTGCCCGGGTTTCCAGGCGGCGGTAAGCTCTGACCAGTAAGCAGACTCCGCTGGTTAAACCAGCAGTTCAGGAGGATAACAGTGACCATTCGCGGTGGAAGCAATGGCTTGGGCCGTATTGGCCGTAACTTCTTCCGGGCCGTTCGTGCTCAGGGCGCTGATATTGAAGTTGTAGCCGTAAATGACCTAACCGATAATAAAACCCTTGCTCACCTGCTAAAATATGACTCTATTTTGGGTCGTCTAGATGCAGAAGTAACTTATGACGAAGAATCTATCACCGTTGGTGATCACCGGATTGTTACCTTTGAAGAGCGCGATCCTGCCAACCTACCTTGGAGTAAAGTTGGAGCAGATAGCGTAATCGAATCTACCGGTTTCTTCACTGACGCTACCAAGGCAAAAGCTCACCTAGAGGGCGGGGCAAAGAAAGTTATTATTTCTGCTCCTGGCAAGAATGTTGATGCCACTTTCGTAATGGGTGTAAACCACACTGATTACGATCCTGAAAAGCACACCGTTATTTCTAACGCCTCTTGTACCACTAACTGCCTTGCTCCGATGGCAAAGGTACTCAATGACAAGTTTGGGATTGAACGTGGCTTGATGACCACTATTCACGCCTACACTGGCGATCAGCGTCTGCATGATGCTCCGCACAAGGATTTGCGTCGCGCTCGTGCTGCTGCTCTGAACATTGTTCCTACCACCACTGGTGCTGCTAAAGCGGTTGCTTTGGTATTGCCGGAACTAAAGGGCAAGTTGGACGGCTATGCTTTGCGCGTGCCGGTACCGACCGGTTCGGTAACCGACCTAACCTTCACCCCCTCCAAGCCCTGCACTGCGGAAGAAATTAATGCCGCTATGAAAGAGGCCGCCGAGGGCGAACTAAAGGGTGTGCTGGCTTACTCGAACGATGAACCGCTAGTATCTACTGACATTGTTACCGATCCTCACACCTCGATTTTCGATTCCGCTTTGACTAAGGTAATCGACGGTCAGGTCAAGGTAGTTTCTTGGTATGACAATGAATGGGGCTACTCCAATTCCCTAGTTAGCTTGACTAAACTGGTTGGAGAGAACCTGTAAATAATAATGCGAACTGACGCTTAAGTTGTGCCCGCCTGCCTGTTTCAGGTAGGCGGGCACAACTTGATGCCGGTGTTCATTCAGCATTTAACCGCAGAAAGGTATAGCAAATAATGGCGCTACGAGATATTAAGTCCCTAGGAGATATTGCCGGTAAAAAAGTCCTGGTGCGCTCCGATTTTAATGTGCCGCTAAAGGACGGCAAGATTACTGATGATGGGCGGATTCGCGCCGCTCTTCCCACTTTAAAAACCCTGATAGAGGCAAAAGCTAAGGTGCTAGTAATGGCGCATCTTGGACGTCCTAAAGGTCAGGTGAATCCGGAGTTTTCGTTGGCGCCGGTAGCGAAACGGCTGGGGGAACTGCTGGGGCAAGATGTTGCTTTAGCTAAAGACACTGTTGGTGAGGACGCTCAACAGCTGGCTTCTGTTTTGGAAGACGGTCAGGTTGTACTGCTAGAGAATGTGCGTTTTGATTCCCGAGAGAATTCCAAGGACGATAGTGAGCGTGAGGCTTTAGCTAAAGAATATGCGCAGCTGGCTGATTGCTTCGTATCTGATGGTTTCGGGGTGGTTCACCGCAAACAGGCTTCGGTTTACGATGTAGCGAAGTTGTTACCATCAGCTGCCGGATATTTAGTTAATAAAGAAATTGAGTCTTTACGGCGGGCAACTGATAATCCGGAACGTCCCTATGGGGTAATCCTGGGTGGTTCCAAAGTCTCTGACAAGCTGGGGGTAATTGCGAATCTACTTGAAAAGGCAGATTTCCTGGCGATTGGCGGGGGGATGGCTTACACGTTCCTAGCTGCTAAAGGCTACGAGGTAGGTACTTCGCTACTGGAAACTGACCAGATTGAGACGGTCAAAGGCTATATCCAAAAAGCAGCCGAACGGGGAGTAGACCTCTTGTTGCCGGTAGATACCCTGGTAGCACCAGAGTTTTCTGCTGATGCCCCGGCTACTTTGGTTGATTGTGACGCTATTCCCAGCGATCAGATGGGACTAGATATTGGTTCAAAGACCGCTCAGCTATTTGCCGATAAGATTCGTTCCGCCAAGACGGTTGCTTGGAACGGTCCGATGGGGGTCTTTGAATTTGAGGCTTTCAGCTCTGGTACCAAGGCAGTTGCGCAAGCTCTTGCTGATTCTGATTGCTTTAGCGTAATTGGTGGGGGAGACTCCGCAGCCGCAGTTCGTACCCTGGGATTTGATGAAAATAAGTTTAGCCATATCTCTACCGGTGGCGGAGCTTCTTTGGAACTATTGGAAGGCAAGACCCTGCCGGGGATTGCCGTATTGGAGGATTAATTATGACTCGTACCCCACTGCTAGCAGGCAACTGGAAAATGAATATGAACCACCTAGAGGCAACTCGTCTGGTTCAAGAACTTGCTTTAGATTTGCAAGATCATCATTTTGACTACCATAACGATGTGGTAGTGGTTCCGCCCTTTACCGATATTCGTTCGGTACAAACCGTGGTGGAATCCGACAACCTGAAGATTACTTACGGAGCGCAAGATGTTTCCGTACACGAATCCGGTGCCTACACCGGTGAAATCGCCGCTTCGATGCTAACTAAACTGGGCTGCTCCTGGGTGGTTGTCGGTCACTCTGAAAGACGGGAATATCATAACGAAAGTGATGAGCTCGTTGGGCAGAAAGCTCAGGTGGCTTTAGAAGCTGGTATGACCCCAATTATCTGTTGTGGGGAAGGACTAGAGGTTCGTAAAGCCGGTGAGCATGTAAATCATGTTGTAAAACAAATTGAAGGCGCATATCAAGGCATTTCTGCTGATGATGCGGTTAATACCGTAGTTGCTTATGAACCTATTTGGGCTATTGGCACCGGTGAAACCGCTACGCCCGAGGATGCCGAAGAGGTTTGTGCAGCAATTCGAGAAAAACTCTCGCAGCTATATTCAGCCGATGTTGCCGAGTCGATTCGCGTTCTTTACGGAGGATCCGTTAAATCGGCGAACGTAGCTGAAATCATGGCTAAACCTAATGTAGATGGTGCTTTGGTTGGCGGAGCCTCTCTGAAAGCCGAGGAATTCTCCAAGATAGTTCGCTTTGATGGCTAGCATTTTACTAGGTAATTCAATCCGCTTTCAGCGGTGAAGTTCCTAACTATTGGCGGCGGGTCACAATAGACCCGCCGCCAATAGGTTATAGTAGTCAGTAAACATACTTATTGGGAGAAGAATTTAGTGCAAACCGTAATTGAAATCATTGCTGAAGTAGTGCTGGTACTATCCAGTTTGTTTCTGATTCTTACCATTTTGATGCATAAAGGATCAGGCGGGGGTCTGTCTGATATGTTCGGTGGCGGTCTTTCCTCCAGCGCCGGCTCATCTGGGGTGGCAATGCGTAACCTGAACCGGATAACTGTCGTTACCGCAGTTGTTTGGTTAATCAGCGTAATTGTTTTGGGCTTATTACCTCGTATGTTTGCGTAGCTCCATCTTCAGGTCATGGCTTAACCGATAGCACTTCCCATGATGCGCGCTAGGTATGCCTCAAAGTCACAAAAATCTGGGTATAAGGTTTCTTGGAAGATTCTTCTCGGGGCTTTAGGTATTTCTTGTCTCCTGGCATTGATTGCGGTTGGAGGGGCGATTGGTTATTCAATGTATCAGGCGGGAAAAGTCAATCAGCCTAAAGCTAGTGTGGCTCCCCCCAGTCCAATTACCCCTAAAACTGCCTCTACCCCTCCTCCTAAAAAGGAGGTTCAGATAACTTTAGCGGCTACCGGAGATGTATTACCACATGACGCAATAGTAAAAGAAAGTTGGCGTCACGGATTAGGCTCTCATTTTAAGCCAATGGTAGAAAAAATACGTCCTTGGATAGTAGGGGCGGATATAGCTTTTTTCCACCAAGAAGTTCCTTTTGGAAAGTCCGATAAAGATTCTAAGGGCTACCCCGTATTTAAAGCTCCTATTGGTTGGGCGGCCGATACCAAAGCCCTGGGATATGACGGTTGTTCTACCTCCTCCAATCACACAATTGATCAGGGGACTAAGGGAATCAAGCACACTAACGAAACTTTGCGAGCGCAAGGTCTGGGAGTTACTGGCTCAGCCTCCAGCGCAGACGAAAAACGCTATCAAATGTATGAGGTGAATAAAGAGGGACGTTCCTTCAAATTAGCTCATATTTCCACTGCTTACGGGCTTAATCAGGGAAGGGTAGCAGAGGTAATCAAGAATCCCTGGTGGGTTAATCTTAGTTCTGATGGTCAAATTATTGTAGATATTGCCCGTCAAGCCCGCGCCGATGGTGCCGATTTCGTAGTTGCCTCGGTACATTCCGGCATCGAGTACAACTCCTCTCCCTCCACAGAGCAAGACCGGATAGCTCATAACTTGGCTCGCTCCGGTGAGGTCGATTTATATATTGGGCATCATGCCCATGTTCCCCAGCCAATCCGTAAACTACCCGGTGGTGTAGATAATCAAGGCATGTGGGTATATTACGGCATTGGTAATCTGCTTTCTGCCATGACTCCCACCAGAAATGGGATAGGCAGTCAAGTGGGGCAAATTGCTTTCCCTACAATTACTGTTCCTGCCGAAGGCCGTCCTTATGTTTCCAAAGCCGGATGGATTCCTCTGGTACTTGATAGATCCACAGTCCAGGTATTACCGGGTTATCTGTATGAAAATGGCAGTAAGACCGGAACTCGGTTATCACCGGCAACTGCTGCAAAATATCTAGCTCATGTGCGCAAAGTTACGGAGACGCAAGCAACTGAACTAAAAGACGCGCCCCCTGCCGATTCAATTACCACTATTACCCTCATCAACTAGATTATGGGTTGCTTTAGGTATCTTTATTTAACAGCTAATTAACATTTCCGATTACTTAATCAGTGATTTTCCTGTTCAGCTAGTCGCTATTTCAGTGGGGGATTGCGCCCTAATTATTCGTAGAGTATTGCTAAATTAGAAATCTTAGAAGCTAATGAGTAGATAAAACCTACCTATTATGAATCCGCAAGAATATATCAGGTCTCTTATGGCATAATGATTGCGGTAGCACGATGATGTGTAGGGGAAATAATGAACAAAAAATGCGAAAGTATTATTAAAGGTATCCTGGTGGTCACGATGGCTGGTAGTCTTGGTATTTTAGGGGTCTTACCTAAAGCTATTGCCGCTGGTAATACTGATTATTCACATTTGAACACTTCCGCCCAGATGGTATCTAGTGCACAGAGCGTTCCTTTGACCACGATTGATGGAAAATCCAGATTCCAAAGCCTGAATAACGGATGGAAATTCAATCTTGGAGATATTTCCGGTGCTCAGGCTACGGCCTATAACGATGCAAAATGGCGAACTGTAGATATTCCTCATGACTACAGCATCGAACAACCTTTTTCTAAATCTATGGAAGGAGAAAGTGGATACCTGCCGGGAGGTGTCGGCTGGTATCGCAAGAGCCTCAATCTTCCTTCTGAACTACAGCATAAACGGATAAAACTCAGCTTTGACGGCATCTATATGGATGCCACGATTTATGTAAACGGAACTGAGCTAGCCAATCATCCATATGGATATACGCCTTTTTCTATAGACATCACCGATAACGTAAAGTTCGGTGAAAATAACGTAATTGCTGTTAAAGTGAACCACCAAACGCCTTCGAGTCGCTGGTACTCAGGTTCTGGTATTTATCGCGACGTAGATTTAGTGATAACTGACCCAATTCACATTGCTTCTAGTGGCGTAAAAATTACGCCCAAGAATATCGATACCTATACGGAAGCTGGGTCGCTCGATCTCGATCTAAGCACGAAGATTATCAATGCGGCTGCTTCCCCAAAGACCATAACCTTAAGACATACAATTTCCCCTAAAACCGGGGGCAACAGTATCGGTACGGTAACAAGTACCCCTATAACAGTGGAAGCGGGAAAATCTTTAACCAATTCAACTGCTCTTTCTGCTCAGTCTCCACAGCTGTGGACGATAGAAAAACCGGTGCAGTACCTGGTGAAAACCGAAGTATTTGAGGGTAGTAGACTGCTAGATACCCTCGAAACTAATACTGGCTTCCGCCAACTGACTTTTGATCCAAATACCGGCTTTGCCCTAAACGGTAAGAAAATGAAACTCAAAGGGGTTTCTATGCACCATGACCAAGGGGCGCTAGGAGCAAAAGCCTATCGAGATGCTATCGCGCGGCAGATAGATATCCTCAAGAAAATGGGGGCTAACACCATTCGGATTACCCATAATCCCGCTTCGCGAGATTTGATTGATTTAGCGAATCAAAAAGGAATGCTCCTGATTGAAGAAATCTTCGATGGTTTGCATTGTACGAAAAATGGTAACCAGATGGATTATGCCCGCTTTTTCAATCAGCTCGTACCAAAAGACAGCAAACTAGAAAACGTTACTGCTGGTAGCACCTGGGCACGTTTCGATTTAGAAACAACTATGCGCAGAGATATCAATGCCCCCAGTATCATCATGTGGTCACTGGGAAATGAAATCCAGGAGGGTACTACCTGTGGCATCGACAGTTTCTTAAGCCCGCAGACAAATCTAATTAAGTGGGCAGCGGAAATTGACAATACCCGCCCTCTTACCCGGGGTGATAATGCAATAAAGCATAATAACTCGGCTATAAACGTTATGAAATCTTTGGTATCTACCGCGAAAACATCTGGTACCACTGGCGCGGTCGGGGCTAACTATGCCAATGGCGGACAGTACGATTCTATCCATAGGCAGATTCCGGGAGCTATGCTCTACGGAGCGGAAACCGCCTCATCAGTAAACAGTAGGGGAGTTTATTCCAGAACTACCGATAACCGTCAAACCGCGGATAAACAGCTTACCTCATACGATAATTCTAAAGTGAACTGGGGAGCTACCGCCGCTCAAGCCTGGTTAGACGTGATTAAGCGAGATTTCGTAGCCGGAACTGCGGTCTGGACAGGATTCGATTACCTGGGCGAGCCTACCTTTTGGAATGGGACTTCACCCGGCCCCCAAGGACAATGGCCGTCTCCAAAGAATTCCTATTTCGGTATCATCGATACTGCTGGTTTTCCCAAGGATTCCTATTACCTGTATCAAAGTCAGTGGAATGACAAAGTTACCACTCTCCACGTTTTACCGGCCTGGAACCGGAGTGTCCTGCAAAATCAAGGAAATGGAAATCAAAAAGTTGTTGTTTACTCAGATGCCAGTGCAGTAGAGCTTTTCTTTACCGGTACAGACGGTAAAAAGAAATCTCTCGGTAAGAAAACTTTCGCGAAAAAAACTACTCCTGCAGGATATAAATATCAGCTTTATGAAGGAAGCGATAAGAGCTCCATTGAATCCGAAAACCTGTATCTTTCTTGGAACGTGCAATATGCAGACGGTACGTTGAGCGCAGTTGCCTATGATGAATCCGGAAATGTTATTACTAATACTCAAGGTCGCGACACAGTTAGCACCGCCGGGAAAGCTGCGAAACTTGACGTTAGCCTAAACAGAACTGAGCTAAGCGCGAATAACCAAGATTTGGCATACGTCGAGGTAACAGTCACAGATGATAACGGGACTCCCGTACCCGATGCCGCCCTAAAAGTAGATTTTAATGCTAGCGGAGCCTGCGAAATGGTGGGCACAGATGCTGGCAAACAAGACGATCACACCTCCTATCTATCGAGTAGTCGCAACACCTATAACGGCAAGGTTTTAGGAATTGTGAAATCTAAAAAGATAGCTGGACAGTGCACTCTAACCGTTTCCGGGACTAACCTTCCCAAAGTTACGAAGACCATTACGGTCACGCCCGCGCCTAACGCTACCCAAGACCGAGCAATTGATGCTTACTCGTATCCTCGAAACTACTACGTTCAGGTAGGAACCCAGCCGCGCTTGCCCGATAAAATCGATGCTATCTTTACCGATGGCAGCCAAGATACGGTAGAAGTTACTTGGAATCAAGTACCCAAGGAACAGTATTCTAAGGCAGGATTTTTCACTGTCCTTGGAAAGACTAAGCACGGTCATCAGGTCAGCGCTAATGTCACGATGCTCAACCGCGTAGGTGCGGTTTTGAACTACTCAGCAACTACCCCGGTGGGGATAGTCCCCACTATTCCCGCTACCCGCCCGGCGGTCTTACCGGATGGCACTATTTTGGATGTACAGTTTGACGTTACCTGGCAAAAACCAAACGAAAAAGTTTATTCCAAGGCAGGAACGGTAACTATTGAAGGTAAAGCTAAGTTCCTAGATAAAGAACTTCCGGTCACCGCCACCATCAGGGTGCAAGAAGCAGTAGTGAAGATAGGAGATAGTGTCAGTGGAGCTGCTACTCTCTCCCAGGATATTCCTGCTGATAAACAGTCAGATACCCTCGATGCGATTAAAGACGGTAATACCGCAGTAGGCTCAAATACCCAGGGAGGGGCAAATCCAACTGCCTGGACAAACTATACTAATTCCCAAGCTGGTGATAACAGTGCAGCTATAGAATTCAAATATGCTACTCAGCAAACTTTTGGTGAGTTCAATGTTTATTTCTTTAAGGATTCTTATTCTGCCCGCTATCCCGATGGGGGAACCACCAAGTTTTATGTAAAAGAAGCCGCTGGTGACCAATGGAAACCAGTGGAAACTACCGAAAGTATTGCCACTAGCGAACATCCTGAAAACGTTAAAAAGTATTCCTATGCTTTGAAAAAGCCGGTAAATGCCACCTATGTAAAACTTGAAGTAATTAATAAGTCTGAACAGCTTAGTGGTCGTAATCCCTGTACCGGGATTACCGAAGTGGAATTAAAAACCGCTTCCAACACTACCTCTACCTTCAGTACCGCTAAGCTAGCGTCACTGCAAGTAAATGGGGAAAACCTTTCGAAATCAGTGCTTAAGTCCTTTGAATATGCCACCCCAGCCGAGAAAATAACGCAGATAAAGGCACTAGCGAAAGATAACGCGGCGATAACTGTACTTCCTGAATACGAGGGCGTAGCCCGGGTGATTATCGAATCGGAAGACCACAAAACAATTAATATTTTCAAGATTTATCTAGGGAAGGAACAACCAGAGCCTGCCGATGATGCTAGCAGAGACCTACCAGTTAATCAGCTAAACATTGAGGTCGGAAGCCAAGCTAAAACCACAGGAAACAACTCCAAAGGTAGCGCCATAGATAACGATGCAAATACGCTCTGGCATACCCCTTGGGGGGCGGACAACCCGATTAATGGCAATGCCGATAATTTCGCAAGCGCCGGTTGGGCAGTATTGATTCTAAAACAGCCCACCGACCTAGAGGCTCTGCGGTATCTTCCCCGCAAAGATGGAAACAACGGTACTATTACCGGTTACAAAGTTTACGTTAGTAACACGGACAATCCCCAGGGCTCTACCCGCCCTGACGGGGTGCGACTTCCCGCCGAGAACCAATATACTTTAGTATCTCAAGGCTCGTGGGACGATAATTCCGACTGGAAGCTCGCGCAATTCGATAAAGTACATACCGCTAAATATGTGAAACTTGTTCCTACCTCCTCGGTAAGCGACACGAAACCAAATATGTTTGTAAGTGCAGCTGAACTGCGTTTGCGACAACCGAAACCACGGATTGACCTCAGTGATGACACCCTAGGTTATAGCGTGAGCGTTAAGCCCACAGTTATTGAAGTCGATGCAGTAGATGCTGCTCATCCGGCTCGTCCTCAGACGGTCACGGTAAAAGACAAACAGGGCAAAACCCTGATTGAGGGCGTAAATTACCGTTTAACCTACGTGGCTGATACTCAGGTAGGTACCGCGATGGTCACTGTAAGTGGCATCAAT